>Ga0173480_10000054_pt1 | contig 27050 bp, 25 predicted proteins | sample NitcycUS209509C1_FD_122622 | JGI IMG/M metagenome (GOLD analysis project Ga0173480, IMG submission 122622) | Soil microbial communities from Arlington Agricultural Research Station in Wisconsin, USA - Nitrogen cycling UWRJ-S209-509C-1 (version... | ecosystem: Environmental > Terrestrial > Soil... | reverse complement strand
GGCGCCGACGCGCGCGTCAGGCCGGCCGGTGCGAGCGCAGGAACGACCGGATGTGCCGCACCGCGAGGGGAATGCGTTCCTTGGGTTCCTTCCAGGGGTAGATGCTCACCTGGGCCTTCGGCGCCAGCATCGCCGCTTCCATGGCCACCGCATACGGATGCGCGGGGACATCGTCCGGCAGGATCAACACCGGCGTCTGGCACGTGCGCACGAAATCGCGGGTCACGGTGAAAACGAAGTCGGCGTTGGTGCGGTACATCCGGGTGAGGAACTGGTCCACCATCGGCATCGTGATCTCGGGACGCCGGGCGGTGAGCTGCGGGCCCCAGCCCTTCATGTTGTTGTCGTAGAAGAGGTCGCGCGCCTCGGGGCGCGATCCGCTCGGCTGGGCCAGCACCGCGGCGACGACGCGGTTGGGGGCGCGTTCCAGCAGGTTCCAGATGAACGGGCCGCCGATGCAGAACCCCAGCACCATGAACCTGTCGATGCCGAGGTGATCCATCAGACCGATCTGGTCGTCGGTGTAGGCGTCCCAGGGGCGGTCGATCTCGAGCGGGCCTGAGGACTGGCCGCCGTTGGCGTTGCGGAGGTCGGCGCCGATGCACCGGAACTCGTTCGAAAATTCCGCATAGGGGTCGAAGGGGTCGCCGCGCCGCAACAGCTCGATCGTGGCGTTCAACCCGCCGCCGGCGATGAGCAGCAGCGGGAATCCCGAGCCGGCCTCTTCGTAGTGGATGCGAACCTTGCCCCGTTCGTAGAAGGACCCCGACGCGCCCGACCCCGTTTGCGCCAGCGCCCGAGGCGCGGCTGCCATCGCGGTGGCGGCGGCGCCGGTCGTGATCATCTTGCGTCTGATCGGATCCATTGGCGGCGTCCTCCTGGCCCGCACTATACCGCTAGCGAGGCTCCGCCTCAGATCCGCAAGCATCAAGGCTTCGCCTCGCTAGGGCAGTATTTGATTGCCCGCCCATCGCCACCCCAGCACGCTGGGAAACGCGTGTCGGGGGCTCCGGCTCCGGGCGGGCGGCTAGGCGGCGGTCCGGCCTACAATCCAGACCCATGCGCGTCCTCTCGTTCGTCGTGATCGCCGCCGCCGCGGCTGCCACGCCGATGGCGCAGGCGCCACGTGCGATTCCGCGCCCGCCGGCACAGGCCCCCAACGCGCCGCCGGACGGCAGCGCGGCGCCCGACGGCTACGCGCCGCTGGCCGAGTGGCTGGGTCAGACCCGTGCGCCGCGGCCGGCACGAAGCGAAGCCTACTCGGTGGACACGGTCGCGAGTGGGCTCGCCGGCGCCTTCTCGTTCCATTTCCTGCCCGACGGGCGAATCATCGTCAGCGAGCGCCCGGGCCGGATCCGTATCGTCGGCAAGGACGGCAAGCCGTCCGACCCGATCGCCGGGCTGCCCGCCATCTGGAACCGCGGACCGCAAGGGCTGTTCGAGGTGCTGCCGGATCGCGACTTCGCCAGGAACCGCGTTCTCTATCTCACCTACACGGCGCTGCCCGAGGGCGCTGATCCGTCGAACCCGCCGCGGCTCGCCGGCGTGCTGCTGGTGGCGCGGGCGCGGCTGTCGGACGACTCGACCCGCCTCGAGGGCGTGAAGACCGTCCTGAACGCCGAAGGGATCGGGGGCCGCGTGATTCAGGCGAACGACGGGACCCTGCTCGTGTCGTCGAGCATTCCGGCCGGCCTGGGCATCAACTCGGTGGACTGGCCGCAGCCGCAGCAGCTCGACAGCCTGATGGGCAAGATCCTGCGCATCAACCCCGACGGATCGATCCCCAGGGACAACCCGTTCGCCGGCCGCGCGGACGCGCGGCCCGAGATTTACGCGCTGGGTATTCGCGACGATCAGGGCATGGCCTGGCACCCGCGCACCGGCGCGCTGTGGGTGAGCGAGCACGGCCCGCGCGGCGGCGACGAGCTCAACGCGATCGAGAAGGGGAAGAACTACGGGTTTCCCGCCATCGGCTACGGCCGCGAGTACAACGGCAAGCCGATTCACGCCGACCGCACCGCGGCGCCCGGGATGGAGCAGCCGGCCTACTTCTGGACGCCGGACATCGCGCCGGCGGGGATCGCGTTCTACTCGGGGCGGCTCGTTCCCGGCTGGCGCGACAACCTGTTCGTGTGCGCGCTCGCCGGCAAGCATCTGGTGCGCCTGGTGCTCCAAGACAACCGCGTCGTGGCCGAGGAGCGTCTGCTCACCGAGCTCGACGCGCGCCTGCGCGACGTGCGCGAGGGCCCCGACGGCGCGCTTTACGTGATGACCGACGGCAACGAGGGCAGGATCCTGCGCCTGACGCGAAAACCGTGAGCGCGCGCTGCCCGTGGGCGGGGTCCGACCCGCTGTATGTGCGGTATCACGACGAGGAGTGGGGCGTGCCGTCGCACGACGACCGGCATCTGTTCGAGATGCTGATCCTCGAAGGCGCGCAGGCGGGCTTGAGCTGGATCACCATCCTGCGCAAGCGCCCCGCCTACCGGAAGGCGTTCGATCGTTTCAATCCCAAGCGGATCGCCAAGTACGACGCGACGAAGCTGCAGTCGTTGCTCGCCGACCCGGGCATCGTGCGCAATCGCCTCAAAATCCATGGCACGGTGCAGAACGCGCGGGCGTTCCTGGCCGTGCAGCAGGAGTTCGGCTCGTTCGACGCCTACCTTTGGGGCTTCGTCGGCGGGGCGCCGAAAATCAACCGGCCGCGGACGATGCAAGACGTATCGGCGCGCACGGCCGAGTCCGACGCGCTCAGCAAGGATCTCAAGAAACGTGGCTTCACCTTCGTCGGCTCGACCATCTGTTACGCCTTCATGCAGGCGGTGGGGATGGTGAACGATCACCTCGTGGGCTGTCCGAGCCGAAGTGGAAATCGAACCGCGGGTTGAAGCGCGAACCGCCCATGCGTTTCGAACATCGTCGCGAGCCGCTCCTTCCGCTCTCGAAGTTCGTCTGGCGGCTGGCGAGGAGTCTCGCCATTGGCCTGGTCCTGGTGGGGCTCTCGCTCGTGGTGGGGATCGTCGGCTATCGCCACCTGTTCGGACTGAGCTGGATCGACGCCTTCGTGAACGCCTCGATGATCCTCTCCGGCATGGGGCCACTGACGTCTCCGCAAACCTTCGGCGCGAAACTCTTTGCCGGCCTCTACGCGCTCTACAGCGGTCTGGCCGTTCTCGCCATCGCCGGGATCATCTTCGCGCCGGTCCTGCACCGGTTTCTGCACTACCTGCACGCAGATCCCGACGAAAGCGGCCGAGCCAGCGGCGATGACGCGTAGGCTGCGGGCTAGCGCGCCGGGCCCGGCATCACGCCCGCAATCTTGAGGCGGATGCGATAGACCGCGTCGCATGCGGTGACGTAGAGACCTTTCCCGTCCGGGTCGCCGAAGGCGATGTTGGTCGCGCAGATCTGCCGCTTCGGCTCGCCGCCGGCGATCTCCAGGTTCAGGTAGCCGAGCAGCGTCCCCGCTGGCGACGTGACGCGGACGACGCCGGGCCCGGCGCCGCTGGTGGAGTAGACGTTGCCGCGCGTGTCCACCTTCATGCCGTCGCCGATGCCGGGACCCTGCGTGAACGGGCTGCCCGGTCCGAGCGAGCCGTCGGGCTTCACTTCGTAGCGGAACATCCGCTGGCCGGCGTTGGCGTAGAGATACTTCTCGTCGGGCGAGAGCACGATGCCGTTGGGGATGCCGCCGAGCGTCATCGCGTCGAGCACCATCGTGGACTTGCCGTCCTTGATCCGCCAGATGCCGTTCTGCAGCTGCTTGTCCGGATTCTTGCCGCCGTTCCGCAGCCCGAAGTCGTTGTCGGTGAGATACACGGCATCGTCCTTGGCGACGACGATGTCGTTGGGGCCGCTGAACCGCTTGCCGTCGTCCGACCCGCCAGACAGCTTGGTGCGGGTGGTCCCGTCTTTTTCGAGGCGCATCACCGCGCGGTCGTTGTCGGCGCACCAGATGACGCGCCCCTGTGAATCGAGGCTGGCACAGCTCGGGCCAATGAGCAGCACGTGCGAGCGCCCGGCGCGCGTCTGGGTGCCCGTGTTGTCCACGTCGGTGCCCGTGTAGCCCGCCTTCTCGAGGAACACCGACACGGTTTTGTCGGCCGCCACTTTGTAGATCACGTTGTCGAGCAGGCCGCCGACGAGGAGGTAGCCCGAGTTCCCCTCGCGCACCCACACCGGCCCCTCGTTCAGACCGAACCCGGTGGCAAGCAGCTCGGCCGTGGCGTTGGACGCGACGATCTCGTCGAGCGCGGGATCCGAGCGGGTGATGTTGAACGGTTTCGCTGCTGGAGCCGGACCGTCTCCACGCATGGTCGGAGCGGGGGTTGCGGACTGCGCCAGGACGGAGCCGGCGGAAACGGCGGCGATCGCCAGGACGTACAAGAAGAGATGCACTCGAGTTCGCATGCCGGAGTCCTCCCTGGGCTGGGCGGATTATAGGCGCAGCGGGCCGGCGTTGAGGCTACTGTTGTCAGCGATGGTCCGCCGCCTCGCCGTCGCCGTGTGCGTGGTGACCGGCGAGACGCTCGCCCGCGTGGCCGTGCAGGAGAGCCCGGACGGCGTGACCTGCTCGCCCATTCAGCGACGATAGAGAATAGGACCGTGAGACGAGCCGGCCGCCTGGTCGTGGCGTTGCTGATTGCGTCAGCCGGCTATTCCTACGCGCAGTTCCGGGAGTTCGGCGGCTTCGGCGGGCTGCGCGGCGAACAGGGCGATCCGGCGGAGTTGCCGCCGATCGAGTGGCCCGATCGGCACGTGGCGGGGTGCCACATCCTGTACACGAGCGTCCGACGTGAGTCCAACGGTTCCGGCTGGCGCACCGACTATCCCTGGGGCCAGCGCAACCTGCTGATCCGCTTGTCGGAGATGACCAAGACGCGCGTCAGCCGGCCGGCGGAGGGTCCTCCTCACGTGTATCTCGTGCGGCTGACCGATCCCGCGCTCTTCGAGTGCTCCTTCCTGATGGCGTCGGATGTCGGCACTATCGGCCTGTCGCAGGAAGAGGCGACGGCGCTGGGGGACTACCTGCAGAAGGGCGGCTTCCTCTGGGTCGACGACTTCTGGGGCGAGGCGGCCTGGGAGCACTGGACCCGCGAACTGGCCAAGGCCATGCCGCCGGCAGAGTTCACCATCGAAGACGTGCCACTCACCGACCCGATCTTTCACTCGCAGATCGAAGTGAAGCGGGTACCGCAGGTCAGCGGCATCGGGTTCTGGCGCGCCACCGGCGGACGGAGTACGTCGGAGCGCGGCGAGGAAACCGCGGTGCCGCACTTCCGCGCGATGCGCGACCGGCACGGCCGCATCATCGCCGTGATGACCCACAACACCGACGTGACGAACTCGTGGGAGCGCGAAACGGAAGACCCCGCGTACTTCTACCAGTTCTCGATCGAGGGCTACGCTCTGGGGATCAACGTCCTGCTCTACGCGATGACGCACTGAGCGCTCGCGCTCGACGCGTCTGGCCTCGTCAAGGCTCTGCGCCAGGCGCCACACCTACACTCGTGACGCTGCGATGAAGCTGCCTTTAAGGGCGGAAAGGTTGGGGCCTATGAGCGTTCGTCAGCGCGTCGCCGCCGCGATTCTGGGTCTCGCCTGCTCGACGCCTCTGGGCGCTCAATGGCTCGACTATCCGACGGCAGGTATTCCACGCACGCCCGATGGGAAGCCGAATCTGGCGGCGCCCGCGCCACGGACTGTGGATGGGCGCGTGGACCTGTCTGGAATCTGGAGAACCCCGACGCCGGATTACTTGCGCGATCTCGCGACCGGCGGCGTCGAGGTGCGAATGCATCCGTGGGCCGAGCAGCTGTATAAGCAGCGGCTGGCCAACGACGGTCGAGACCGTCCCACCGCGGCGTGCCTGCCTCACAGCGTGACGGACTTCGACGCGCATTTCACGCCGAAGAAAATCCTGCAGCTTCCCGGGCTGGTGGTCATGCTCTTCGAAAGCTACCGCAGCTACCGGCAGATCCACACCGACGGCCGCCCACTGCCTCCCGAGCCGCGCAGCCCTTCGTGGCTCGGATACTCCGTGGGTCGCTGGGAGGGCGACGCATTGGTGGTAGAGACCGTCGGCGTGAACGAGAAGACGTGGCTCGACGACTCCGGACACCCGCACAGCGACGCGCTGCGCATCGTCGAACGGTTCCGGCGCCCCAGCTTCGGACGGATGGACGTCGAGATCACTATCGACGATCCCAAAGCCTACGTGCAGCCGTGGACCGCTAGATTCCAGTGGGAGCTGTTGGCGGACACCGAGCTGCTCGACTGGGTCTGCGAGAACAATAAGTACTTCGACATCATTCCCAAGTAGCCTGTCACGCGACGATGCGAGTGAGTCTGGAGCGCGCGCAGCAGCTGGCACTCGACAGCCTTCGAGCCCTTGGCTACTCCGGGCAGGACTGCCGCACGATCGCCAGCCATCTGATGGACTGCGAGCTGCGTGGGCTCGAATACGCGGGACTGGCCCGCATTCTCAGCATCGCCGAGCGGCTGTCGGTCAACCCCTCCAGCGATACGCCGATGCGTGTCACGCGCGAGTCGGCGGTCTCGGCGCAGCTCGATGGCGGCGACAGACTGGGCTACCTCGTCGCCGGGGAGGCCACGCGCATCGCCGTCGAGAAGGCGCGAGGATCCGGAATCGGAGCCGTCGGCGCGAACAACACCTGGTACACCGGGATGCTCTCCTACTATGCGGAGATGGTGGTGGCCGAAGGGATGGTCGCCCTGATGGCCTCGAACTCCACCGCGTGGGTTGCGCCCTTCGGCGGATCCGAAGCGCGCTTCGGAACCAATCCGATTTGCGCCGGCTTTCCGGGCGAGGCGGTGCCGCTGATCTGGGACATCGGCATCTCCGAGATCATCCATGCTCAAGCGGTCATCGCCGGCCGGACCGGCCGGTCGTTGCCCGCCGGAGTAGCCTACGACGCCACCGGAGCCCCCACGTGCGATCCGCTCGCCGCGCTTGCCGGGTCGTTCGTCAACTGGGGCGGGCACAAGGGCTCGGGGCTCGGAATGGTCGTGCAGTTGCTCGGCGTGCTGGCGGGGTCGCCGATCTTCCCTGGCCAGCTGCGCGACTTCGGATTCTTCGTGCTCGCGATCCGTCCCGACCTGTTTGTCGATCCCGGCGAGTTTCGAGCGCGGGTGTCCGAGTATGCGGCGCAGATCCGCGGAACCCGGCGCCTCGACGAGAGCGTTCCCGTCCGCGTGCCCTTCGAACGCTCGGCAGCGCTCCGCGCAGAGAGGCTCGCTCGCGGCTCGATCGACCTGGAGGATGTCGTCTACGCCGCTGTCGCCGCCCTGGCAGAATCGCGGGCGAGGTGAGGGACCGGCGGCCGGGCTATGCCGGTGTGCGTCCTTCAGGGCCGATCTCGATCGGGGGCCAGGCGGGGCGGCCGTCTACCGAGACCGAGGTCACGCGCTGCCTGTCGAGCCGCATCGTGTGACTCCGGGCGGGTGAGAGCTGCTCCTCCGCGAAGAGCTCTCGAATTCTGATGAACACCAGGTCGGTTCCTTCCAGTCCCACGAACTCCATCCCGCCGAAGCCCACCTGCGCGTGGCCGCTGGCGTCGTCGGCGAAAACGATTTGATCGGTGGGCAGGGACAGCCTGACCCGGTCGGGGAAGTGCACGAACGTTCCTGGGGGACCGTTGCCGACAATCGGAAGCGCCGAGACCCGGTTCCGCTCCCGCACGAGCGACGAGGGCGCCACGAAGTCGACGAGCAGAGGGGCCACTAGTAGCGGGGCACCGACGGATCGACCGATATCGACCACGCGTCGATACCGCCGGCGAGGTTGCAGAGATTGGTGAATCCCTGTTGCTGGAAGTACTCGGCCGCGCGCTGGCTGCGGATACCGTGGTGGCACTGGAAGACCAGCGGCGTATCGCGATCGAGCTGGAGCAGGGCATCGTGATACGCCTGATCGAGCAACCGCGAGCCGTCGATCGCGGCGATGGCGCGCTCCTCCTCGGTGCGGACGTCCACCAGTTCAAGTGCCGTGCCGCTCTGGCGCAGTGCCGCCAGATCAGGTGCCGAGATCTGACGAATGGGGGCCGGTTCCGTTGGATTCATGTGATCGTCCGTCGACTAGCGCGCCAGCAGGGCGATCCCGCACGCGAGCACCGAGAGAACTGACGCCGTCACTGCCACCGCGAGCGACCAGCGGGCACGGGCCTCGAGCACCTGACCCGCCGCCGCCATCTCCGCGACCTGCGCGGTGACTCGGGTAAGCAGTTCCGCGGTTTCGTTGTCGCGTTGCTCCAGCAGCGCGACGCGATCGGCCAGTGCCTGCACGCTGGTCTCAGCCGCCGGATCGGGACGCTCGCGTGTCCTCCTCGCGAGCGCATCCGCCGAGCGCAGGATGGCGGGTGCGTTGGCCAGGATCGTGCCCCAGGGAACGACCTTCAGCGCCAGGAGCCATGGAATAGCCATGCCGATAGCGTAGCCCGGACCGCGTAGAGTACATTCCCCTCGCTCGTTCCGGCGGCGAGGCGCCACCTCGTCGCTGCGCGGTCGAGGAGGCTCTGATGGGTGTGTGCCGCCGCTCGTTCCCGGCTCTGCTTGCCGCCGTCCTGGTCGCGCTGTCGGCCGCGGCGATCGACGGTCAGAGCGCCAAGTGGAGCCCTCCGCGCACCGGCGACGGCCACCCGGACCTGCAGGGCTACTGGACCAACGACAGCTACACGCCGCTCGGGCGGCCAGACGAGGCCAAGGGCAAGGAATACTTCACGCCCGAGGAAGCCCGGGCCTTCCTGAAGGGTCGCGTCGATCGGCTGCTTGGCCAGTCGCGCGAGGACATCCACTACGACGACGCGCTGTGGCAGGCGGAGAACTACGACAAGCAGCCGCAGTTGCGCACCTCGATCATCTACGACCCGCCGGACGGCAAGCTTCCGCCGATCACCGCGGCGGCGCGCCAGCGCGAGGCGGCTCGCCTGCAGGCGCGGAAGGGTGTGGGCCCCGCCGACAGCGTGCAGGTGCGCACGCTCGCCGAGCGGTGCATCGCGTGGGGCAACGTCGGCCCGCCGATGCTTCCGCCCGCCTACAACGCCAACTTCCAGATCCTGCAGTCGCGCGATCACGTGGTGCTGCGCCACGAGATGATGCACGACGTCCGGCTCATCGCCCTCGACCCCCGTCCGGTGCCCGGCCCCGCCGTGCAACAGCTGGCGGGCATCGCCCGCGGCCGCTGGGAAGGCGACACCCTGGTGGTCGAGACCACGAACTTCACGTCGAAGACGAATTTCCGCGGTTCACCGCAGAGCACCCGCCAGGACATCTTCGCCGGCGAGACGATGCGCGTCGTGGAGCGGTTCACGTTGATCGACCGCGACACCATCCGCTATCAGTTCACGGTCGAGGACCCGTCCACATGGACGCGGCCGTGGTCGGGAGAGGCGCCGATGCGGCGCTTCGAAGGCCCGATCTACGAGTACGGCTGCCATGAAGGAAACTACGGTCTGGCCAACATCCTGCGCGCTGCCCGGGTGCAGGAGGCCGGCGGCCAGACCGTGGACGCCCCGACGCCCTTCAATCGATTCGCGCCGCGCTAGCCGATCTTGATCCGCTGCCGGAACTGCTGCGACCGCACAGAGTCGCGTGCGCGTCCTGGTCAGTTCCCTCGGCCGTACAGGAACATCTCCTTGCCGCTGGCCATCACGATTTTGTCCAGCCGCAGGACGCGCTGTCCGTCGAGGAATCGGTAGCCGGTGGCGGTGATGACGTCACCGGGCCTGAGCGTGGTCTTGTCCCACCCCTTGCCTTCCATGCGCGTCGTACTGGGACCGCCCACGCTCCATTTCTCGATGCTTCCGTCCTGACTCTTGACCTCGAGGCCGATCATCACGTGAGGGTTCGCCCACTCGTAGCCGGTCACCGTGCCTTTCACCGTGACCGCCCGCGTGTTGTCCACGGGCCACGCGTGATGGGCCAGCACCGGGCTGGCAGCCAAAGTCGCAATGGTTCCGAGAGCCAGCATCAATCGCCTTGTCATGATGTCAACCTCCGGCGGCAGTCCTTTTGTCGTGGCTGCGGGTCTTCAGACCCGCCTCTCCGAAAATCTTATACTGCGAGGGAATGACCGACGTGTCCCTCGGCGAGTTCATCACGCGTCACCCCCGCCTGTTCGTACTGACCGGCGCCGGCTGCAGCACCGCCTCCGGCATTCCCGACTATCGCGATGACAACGGCGATTGGAAGCGCGCGCGGCCGGTGATGCTGCAGTCGTTTCTGGCCAGCGAGCTCACCCGCCAGCGCTATTGGGCGCGGAGCCTGGTTGGCTGGCACCGGATGAGCACCGCCCGTCCCAACGGCGCACACCTCGCACTCGCGAAGCTGGAGCGCCTGGGGCGGGTCGAGGCGCTGGTCACCCAGAACGTGGACGGCCTGCACCAGGCGGCGGGCAGCCGCAACGTAATCGATCTGCACGGACGGATCGACGTGGTGCGCTGCATGGGATGTGAGCAGCGATGGCCGCGCGTGCACGTGCAGGCCGAGCTCGTGCGGCGCAATCCCCGTTTTGCCGATCTCGATGCGCTTGCCGCGCCGGATGGAGACGCCGACCTCGACGGCATCGACTTCGCCGCCTTCGACGTGCCGGCGTGCACCGCCTGCGGCGGAGTGATGAAGCCCGACGTCGTGTTCTTCGGCGAGAACGTGCCGAAAGAGCGCGCCGGCCTGGCGATGGAGGCGCTGTCGCAATCCGACGCCATGCTGGTGGTCGGCTCGTCGCTGATGGTTCTGTCGGGTTACCGCTTCGCCCGGGCGGCGGCAGAGACCGGCAAGCCGATCGCGGCGGTCAACCTTGGCCGCACTCGTGCGGACGATCTGCTCGCATTCAAGCTCACGGCGCCCTGTGCCGATGCGTTGTCGTTCCTGCTCCGTCAGGACGACTCGATGCCGCCGGCCGCCGCTGCGCCGCGTTCCTGGCTAGAATGGCCGCTCGAGGAGCGACCATGAGCCGTTCGAGCCCGCGTGTTAGATACCGCCGAGAGTTCTTCCGGTTCGTCGCGGCGAGCCCGCTGCTGGCGTACGGGTGGCGGGAAGCCTGGGCCCAGGACCCCGCGACGCCCGCGCTCCCGAACGAGGTTCTGAGCGTCATGGACTTCGAAGGGCTTGCCAGGCCGAAGCTGCCCCCCGCGCACTGGGGCTACATGGCCAGCGGCACTGACGACAACCTCACGCTGCAGGCCAATGTTGCGGCGTACAAGAACATCCAGCTGCGCCCGCGCCGTCTCGTGGACGTCTCGAAGATCGACGCCAGCGTCGAGCTCTTCGGCCAGCGGTTCGCCAGCCCCATCTTCCTGTGCCCGGTCGGCGGCCATCGCATGTTCCACACCGACGGCGAGGTGGCGACCGCCCGCGCGGCCAGGGCGAAGAACGCCTTGCAAGTGCTCTCCACGCAGACCTCGATCGCCGTGGAAGACGTGGCGGCCGCCCGCGGCGGCGGCCTGTGGTACCAGCTCTACATGCCGTCGTCGTGGGACGACACCGAGAAGATGGTGCGAAGGGTCGAGGCCGCGGGCTGTCCCGTGCTGGTGTGGACCATCGACCTCCTGGGCGGGCGGAATCTCGAGACGGCCACGCGCGCCCAGCGCACCGACACGCGTCAATGCGTGGCGTGCCACGCCACGGCCACCGGCGGACGCCGCGCCAGTGTGATGTTCAGCGGCCTCAGCGGCACGCGCTTCAACCCGTCCAACGCCACCTGGGACTGGGTGGGCCGGTTGAAGAAGATGACCTCGATGAAAGTCCTCATCAAGGGCGTCGAGACGGGGGAGGACGCGCGGCTCGCGCGCGAACACGGCGCCGACGGCATCCTGGTGTCGAACCACGGCGGCCGCGCGGCCGAGACGCTTCGCTCCACCATCGACATCGTTCCGGAGGTCGTGGACGCGGTGAGCAACCAGATTCCAGTCCTGGTCGATGGCGGCGTGCGGCGCGGGTCCGACGCGTTCAAGGCGCTCGCGTACGGCGCGCGCGCCGTCGGGATCGGCCGGCCCTACACCTGGGGCCTCGCGGCATTCGGCCAGGCCGGCGTGGAGCGTGTCCTCGACATCCTGAACGCCGAGCTGAACCTGACCATGCGCCAGTGCGGCACGCCGACCGTGGCGCAGATCACCAGGGCGCATATCAGGCGGGGCTGAGTGCAGCTGCATCTGATCATCGACGCCGACGACACGCTCTGGGAGAACAACGTCTACTTCGAGCGGGCGTTCGACCAGTTCGCCGATTTCCTGGATCACTCGAGGCTCTCCCCGCAGCAGGTCCGCGACGTCCTCGACGAGATCGAACGCGTCAACGCCAGGACGCACGGGTATGGGTCGATGAACTTCGGCCGCAACCTCCGGCAGTGCTACGAGAAGCTCGCCGAGCGGGAGATCGCCGCCGACGACCTGGCGACGGTCATGGGGTTTGCCGAGCGGATCCTCGAGCAGCCGATCGAGGTCATCGACGGCGTGCCCGAGACGCTGGCGTATCTGGCCGAGCGCCATGAGCTGACGCTCTTTACCAAGGGCCATCCCGACGAGCAGACGCTGAAGATCGACCGCTCGGGCCTGGCCGTCCATTTCGCCCACGCCGCCGTCGTGCGCGAGAAGGATGCCGACGCCTATCGATCGCTCGTGACCGAGCGCGGGATGCAGCCGGTGCGGGCGTGGATGATCGGCAACAGCCCGAAGTCCGATGTGAACCCGGCGCTCGAAGCCGGGTTGAACGCCGTGTTCGTGCCGCACGCGCGCACCTGGGTCCTGGAGAAAGAGGAGATCCGCGAGGCGCCGGGCCGGTTGCTGGTGCTGGAGCGGTTCAGCGGCCTCCGCGAGCACTTCTGACGATGCGACCAGGCATCCCTCACGTTAGGTATGCGCGGTCCCGGGCAGCGCGGTAGACTCCGCGCCATGATCAGCTGCCTCAAACCCCGGTTCATGTACGTCGCGATCGCTGTCGCGGTGGTGTCCGCTGGCGGCCTCCGCCTCGCCGGTCAGGCTCCGCCGCCGACCCCGCCGCTGGCGCCCGACGCACCCTTCACCGTGGCCGTGGCCACCGCCGTGGTCGAAGCGGCGCCCGTCTACATGGCCAAGGAAGGGCCGTACGGGTCGCAGTTCAACTACATCAACGGGGGCGTGCGCACGCTGACGAATGGCGGCGCGCATGCGGCCGGCAACGCCACCACGCAGATGCTGGTGGTGCTCCGGGACAACCCCAAGGTACGGCTGCTGTTCACGCTCGTGGACGGCAACTACCGCATCGTGGCCAAGCGGTCCGCGGGCATCAGCAAGCTGGCCGATCTCAAAGGCAAGCGTGTCGTCACGCCGCGCACCACGTCGGCGCACTACCACCTGGTGGCGATGCTTCGGAGCGGCGGGCTGCAGGAATCCGACGTCACGATCGTGAGCGCGCCGGCGACGCAGATGGCCGCGGCGCTGACGAAGGGCGAGGCCGACGCGATCTCGATGTGGGAGCCGGAGTCGCAGAACGCCGTGGTCGCGCTCGGCAACGACGCGATCATTTTTCAGAACAACAAGGTGTATCGCGAGCTGTACAGCATCTACTCGACGACCGACGTGCTGAACGATCCCCGCCGCCGCAAGGAACTGGTGAGCTTCGTCCGCGAGATCCTGCGCACGACCGCCGAGCTGCAGAAGGCCCCGTCGAAGTACTTCGACCTGATCAGCCGCGTCACCAAACACCCGGCGGACCAGATCGCACGAGGCTGGGACCACCACGGGTTCCCGCTGGCCATCTCGCCGGACACGCTCGATCTGCTGGTGGAGGAGGAGAAGTGGGTGGCCGGCGTGCAGTCGAGGACGCCGCGGACGCGCGCCGAGCTGGCGTCGTTCATCGACACCTCGATCATCGAGGAAGCGCGCAAGCGCTGACCGCCGTACGTAGAGGCGGGGCGTCAGCCCCCGCCTGGAAAGCTTCCGCCCCGCGCTCAGGCGCACCTGAAGGTGCGCCTCTACCTGCCGTCTAGTGGCGAATCTGCGACGTGATCTCGCCCAATTCGTACACTTCGCAGTTGCCGCGCTCGGGGAGCAGCCCGGCGTTGGGGTTCGTGGCGAGGCGCAGGATCCTTGGCGTCATCACGAACGGTTCCACCAGGACCTCGGGATCCTCGACCGTCACCTCGTACTTGACCTCGTTGCCGGACCGCGTGAATTTCTCCACCACGCGCATGTCGGACGTGTGGAAGAAGCCGCCGCGTGACAGCCACGTGGTGTCCACGAACGCGATGGAGTCGAGCACCAGCGTGTCGCCCTCCCAATGTCCCACGGTCTGCCCGTAGTAGGTGGTCGTCACGTCGTTCGGGTCGTGCTTCCGCCCGTCGGTCGGCATGATGCGGTATTCGCCCTGGCCGCCGCCGCCGTCTGCGTACTGCCCGTAGAAGAAGATGATGTCCTTGTCGCTCTGCACGATGCGCCGCGGAGGGCCGTTGCGCGGCAGCCCGAGCGGCTGGCAGGTCATCACCGGGTCGTGCTTGTTGGTCCACATGTCGAGCTCGATCACCTTGTCCCAGTGCTCCGGCTTGTAGAGCGGTCGGGCCGGACCGAACCGCGGCGGCGCTTCGAATTCGAAATCGGCCGTCTGGTTGATCGCGCGCGTGCACTCGACCTGCGTCGGACCGCAGCGGCGGTTGCCGTAGCGCCAGTTCATGCCGCTCGCGTTCCAGCTGCCGGTCATGTCGGGTTTGCCGTTGGGCAGCCGCGGCGTCGTCGTGCTCGCCGCCAGTGTTACGGCGGGCGGTTGGATCGACGGCACCTGCACCGCCGGCGTGATCGCCTTCCTCACGCTCGCGGGCACCGGCATCACCACGTACACGCTGCCGGTCTCCGTCTCCGCCGTCGTGATGTCGCGCACCACGGTGCCGTTGCGGCGCTCCACCATCTTGCCGGCGTAGAACACGTCGACCAGGTTCAGCGGATTGTTCCAGTCCTTGTAGTCACCGTAGGTGAACTCGGTGGTGTTCGTCCCCTGCTTCACCACCACCTTCTCGGCCATGAACTTCGCGTCGAGCGTCGCGGCCGCCGTCGCACCCGGGACGCCAGGAATCGGGAAGGATACGACCGGCTTACCGCCTTCCCACGCCACGCTCGTGGAACCCGACGTCATGACGCCGTCGGCGATGCCCACGCTCGGGTTGGGTCCGAGTTCGTTGGTCTGACGTGCCGCCAGCAGCGCGGCCTTGGGTGCGCCCTGTGGGCTGGCCCACAGCCGGATCAAGCGCTCCTGTGTCGCGGCCGCCATCGGCGTCGCCGTGCCCTTGCCGGCGACGATCTCGGCGCCCAGGACGTCTTCATTCCAGGCATACGGCCCGCTGACCACCTCGATCACGGTCTGGGTCTGGCCGTTGGCGCGCGTGCACGTGATCTGCGTCCGCTGGCCCGGCGTCTGGTAGTTGGTGCTGACGCGATACTTCGAGGCCGTGCACGGCTGCCCGTCCACCTGCGCCGTACCCTTGCCCTGATATTCGAGCGAGACGATCAGTTCGTGCTCGTCCACGCCGCGCAGCATGCCGAGGTGCCAGGTCCAGTTGAAGAGGACCGAGCGCAGGTCCTTCGCGTCTTTCGCTGGGCGATACGGCGGCGGTGGCTCCTTGAATCCGGCGGGCGGCTGTGCGTCGGCCGCTGAAAGCACGCCGAGCGAGAGCACGGCGGCGATCGCGAACGTGATCCACTTCATGCGTCGAAAGGACATGGTGGTCTCTTGCCTAGTCGTTGGCGTTGCCGGCGGAGATCTGGATCACGCGCCCGTCGGGCATGGTGACCGACTTGAGGAATCCCAGCGGGCTGCCGTTCCTGGCGGGGATGAACTTCACCGAGATCATGTCGCCGGCGTGCAGCGCGTTCTCCCCGGTCCTGCCGATCCCTCTTGCGGCAAGGGCAGTGGCGGAGCCGAGCGTGAACACCCAGTCGGTCTTGGTGCCGTCCGGGTTCTTGACGGCGAGGGTCATCGAGCCGTGCGGGTTTACGAACTTCACGCTCTCGACCGATCCCGCCACTTCCGATTCCTTCTTCATGTCGTACACGCCGGCGAGGGAATGGTGAGCCTGCAGCGCGGCGCTGGCCATCAACACTCCGTACACGACGACGCATCCCAGAATTCGCTTAGTCATGCTGCCCCTCCGAAAAGCCGAGATCGGCGCCAGGCTCGAGCCCAGGCACTCTAGATTGTGACTCGACTGTCAAGAAACGGGGAACGAGAAGGGAGGGGTGTATCGGGATTTCTCTATGCGAAATCCCGATGGGGCACCAGGGCTACCTCGGCCTCGTCGCGCTGGTCGTGGTCGCTCAGACGCGGCCAGGCGCGGCCCGAGCCGGCCGTCTTGATCTTCAGATTCTTGACCTTGCGTTCGAGCTGCTCGCTCGGCTGCCGCTGCGCCCGCTCCGTGACGGCGCGCGCCTCCTGCACCAGGGCTTCGAGGCTGGCGACCTTGTCGGCCACCTGGTCCACGACCTCGCGCTGCTCCGACAGCAGTTCGTAGGCCGCGCTCACATCGTCGAGCAGCGCCGCCACTCCCTCGGCCTTGGCCTGGACGCCGTCGACCATCGTCTGCTGCGCCTTGAGCGCCGCGATGCGCTCGTCGGTCGCGTCGAGCTGGGCGAGCAACACGTCCACGGAGCTCCGCAGGCTCGCCACCTCGGCCCGGCGCTCTGACACCGCCGCCAGGTCGTCTTTGCTCTGCTCGCAGACGGCGCGAATGCCGTCGACTTCGCTCTTGATGCGCAGCACCTCTTCCTCGCGCGCGACGATCGACTCGACGCTGCGTTCCATCTCGTCGCCGAGGCGCGCGATGTCGTGGCAGCGCGACTCGATGCCGGCCAGCCGCGTCTCGCTGACGGCCGCCTGCGCGCTCCGCTCCTGGATCTGTTTCAGCATGACGTCGGCGCGCGCGAGCTGGTCGTCGATCGTCTGGACGTGCGCGCCGACCTCGTCCTGCCGCGCCTGCATGCGGTAGAGCGCCGACAGCAGGTCGTCCTTCTCGCTCGTTGCCCGTGCCAGGGCGTCGCTCAGGCGCTGCGCCTCGCGGGCGCGGTCGTCGACCTCGGCGGCCACCTCGCGGCTCGCGTCGACGAGCTCGGTGAACCGGCGCTCCTGCGCGACCATCGCCGCCTCGTCGCGCGTGAGCGCGTCGATCTTCATGGCGGCCGCCGCGATACCCTGCTCGAGACGGGCCACGTCGCCCGTCATGGGCACGAGCCGCGCCTGGGCGCCGCGCACGGCTTCGAGGCGAGCCTGCGCCTCGGATACACGCCCGACGAGCACGTCGCAGCTGGTCTTGATGGCGTCGACCTCCGCACTGCGCGCCGTCTGCTCGCGCAGGCGGTCGTCGACGCTGGTGCTGATCGTGTCGAGACGTTCGAGGCGGCCTTCGATGCTCCCCAGCTCGGGCAGCCGGCCCTCGATGGCGTCGAGCTGCCGGTCGATGACTTCGATCTGCCGGCTCAGCTCCGCCGCTTTGGCGGTGCCGCCGTCCACGAGCCCGATCTGCTGGAGCACCGACGTCATCTTCGCGTCGACCTCGAGCGCCCGTCCCGACATCGCCGACATCCGTTCGCTGAACGCTTCGAGCGCGCCCCGCTCCGCCTGCAGCCGGTCGCCGAGCTGCGTGACCGAGGTGTAGGAGACGTTGAGCTCCTTCAGCTCACGCCGCAGCTCGTTGATGGTGCGCTGGTTCTGCTGCAGCGTCTCGAGGTGCCGCCCGGTCTGCTTCGCCAGGTCGCTCGTCTGCGCGAGCTGCGCGCGCAGGCTGTCGAAGCCCTCCTGCTTCCGCCCGAGGGTCTCGGCCTGCGACGCCAGGGTGTCGAAACGGCGGCTGACGGAGTCGACCTGCCGGTTCACCGTGGAGATCTGCTTGTCGAGCGCCGCCAGCGCCGTCATGCGCGACTCGGCGCGCGTCAGCGACTCCTGCAGGGCGCGGGCCCGCGCTTCGATCGAATCGAATTCGGCGCGGCGGGTTTCGAGGGTCGCGGCCTTCGCGGTCAGGCCGTCCATGATCTGCTTGGCGTTGCCCCGGAACGTGGTCAAGTCGCGCTCGGCTTCCTGACGCGCCACCGACGCGGTCGCCAGCTTCGCCGCGGCTTCCGTGGCGAGGCGTTCGGTCCGCTCGATGGTCTGCTCGGCGGACGACAGGCGTTCCAGGCCGCCGGCGACGGTCTTGATCTGCGTGTCCATCGACCACACCATCTCCGACACGCGATTGGACTGCACCACGGCGTGCTCGACGATCTGCTGCTGGTGCTCGAGCGTCTTCGCCTTCTGCGACAGCTGATCCGACAGCGTGTCGAGTGTGCGCAGGCGGCGCTCGGTGTTCTGGGTGAAGTCCTGGAGCTGCGTCGCCTGCTCGGAGACCTGCTCCATCAGGAGCCGGTGCTTGTGCAGGTCGCTCGACGGGCCCAACGCATCCTGCACCTTCCGCTCCGCGCTGACGGTGGCGTCGGTGAGCGCCTGGATGCGGGCGTCGAGCGCGTCGATCGCGCTGGCCCGGCTCTCGAGCGCCGCGAGGCGCCCGGTCAGTTCATCGAGGCGGCTGCCGAGCGACGTGGCTTTCCCGGCGACGTCCTGCACCTGCCGGCCCAGCGAAGCTGCGGTGGGTTCGGCTCGCGCCAGGAGATCGACTGCCGATTGCAGCGCCGTGCGCTCATCCTGGGCGCGCGTGACCAGCAGATGGAGAGCCCCTGTCTGTTCCTGCACGCTCTGGCTGCGGCCGACGTTGAACTTCAGCTTCTCGAGCATTGGGGGAAGTCCTCGGTTCAGGCGCGCTGACCCACCGACCTGGTGAGACGACGGGCCCTGACCGCGAAGGGTCCGTGCAACGGCGGTGCCCGCGGGTGAGAAGCGTGAAGATTGTGGGAAAACGAAGAAGGTCTCAGTATTTTCGCGGCAGGAGGTGTCGCCAGGCTGGGCGAGGTGTCGGAGAACCGACGCCCGTCATCTGGTGGTAGCCGCCATCAGGCTCAGCGCTTACCGTCTGTTCCCCGGCCCCGCGCAGGCGCTCCCCGCCGCTGTTACCGGCTCGCGGCGGCCGCCGGGAACTGCTTGCGCTGCAGCGACCACTGCGTGTCCCGGCACAGCCCGCATGCCTCGCCGATGAAACGCTTCTCGCCTCAGGGGCCCTTCCGTTCGACCAGCATGATCGCCAGGCCGTCGGGATCCTCGATCATCGCCGCGCGCGTGTCGCCCCACTTGTGGATCCCCTGGAGGATCTTCACGCCTTCGCGGCGAAGCCGCGGCACGTGCGTGTCGAGGTCCGGATAGGTGAGGCCGATGTGGTCCAGCACCTGGCCGCGCGAGGGCACGAGTGTGACGTCGCCTTCGCGGCAGCGGCCCGACTGGCAGGGGCGCGCATACCAGGAAAAGCTGTTGTCGATCAGATCCACGGTCACCCGCGGATTGCGCAGCGTGCCCTGCGGCAGCATCGACGGCCAGCTCGGAGGCCCTGGGGCGACGTCGCACGGCTGCGGGATTGGCACTTCCATCACTTCCCTCGTCGCCGGGTTTCGGGCCTGCTGTCTCTTGAAGCCGAGGTGATCGATGTACCACTGGGCCGCGCACCAGGGCTTGTCGTGGAGGAAGTGCACGTGGTGAAACATGTCCTCCTGGCCGGGTCCGCCGCCGGCTTCGATCAGCTCCTGATCCGGTCCGAGAAAATAGGCATAGCCGCCCTCTTCGGGCTTGCCCGGCGGCCGTTCGGTCATCATCTTCGCGGTGACGATCGGGTTGCGCCCGTAGCCCATCTCGCCGGCGCGCCAGAGCGTGCCGGTGTCCTTGTCGCTCGAGAACATCGGCACGACGGTCGCGTTGGCGGCCTTCAATCGCTCCTTGAGCACGGTGGTGGGCGTCTGGGTTTCGAACCCGATGTGCCAGAGCGGACTCTGCTGGAGCGAGCGGTGCGCTTTCAAGTCGAAGGTGCCGCCAGCCGGCTTGCTCACCTTCGTGAAGAGCAAGTACATCTCCGCCTTGTAGGCTGGCATGCCGGCAAACGTCGTGACCTCACCCTGCGGCCACATCGTCTGGTAGAACCGCTGCGACCTGGCGGGATCGACGACGTTGAGGCCGACATGATGGAGAGCCGGCGTCGGGAGTGGGGCCGGGGCCTGGGACACGACGACGGTGGCCGGAAGCAGCAGCGCGAGAAGCGCCGTCGAGACGCGCGCGTAAGTCATGAGCACGTCACCGGCGGGCACGCGCTGCATACGACTTGCTGAAACCGTTCCGCGCGTTGGTCACGGTGAACGATCCATCGTCCCGGGCCGACACCTTGATCCAGAAGGCCGGGCCGTTGTGGGTTGGCGCCGGCACCGGCGGCGGCTGTCCTGCGCCACGAGCCGGCGGCGTCATCGGCGCGATCGGCATCGCCGCCGGCGGATCGTCTACCAGGTTCGCGATGAACAGGCCCGGAACGGTGTACTCCTGTCCGCTCAACTGCGAGAAGTGCAGCTGCCAGATGTCCTCGACGCCGGGCGCGGAAAAGAACACCTTCATCGCCTCGGGCTGGCCGCCCTTGCGAATGCCGTTGTTCATCAGGACGACGCGCGGTTCGATGGCATGGACCAGCACTTCGCTGTTGGAGATCGCCTGGCTGTGGTGGGATCCGACCAGCAGATCGATGGTGCCCAGCCGGTTCGACGGGCACATCAGCTCGAACTCCTTGTTCCACGTGAGGTCGCCGAGATGGAGCAGCCGGAAACGGCCGAAGGTCACGTGCGTGCCCACCGACATGGCGTTTTCGGTGGTATCCGGCGCCTGCGCCGTGAATCCCGCGCAGGACGGGTTCGGCTGGCCCGCTCCCGGCAGCGGCGTCTTGATTGCGGCGCCGCCGGCGGTCGGAATGCGGACGTCGAGTCCTTTCATCGGGATGCGGTCGCCCGGTTTCGCGATCGTGCGCGTCCCCTTCGCATAGAGCGGCGGGTAGATGTTCTGGACGAAGTCGTTCATCCTGGCCTCGACGTTCGGGCCGGGATCGATGAAATGGCGCACCGGGATCCGGCCGGTCAGCTCCGGCATCGCGCCGATGTGGTCGGTGTGAAAGTGCGTGGTCACCAGGTGATCGATCTGGGTCACCCCGGCGTCGCGCACCGCGGCCATGATCCGGTCGGCGTCCCGGGCCGCTGCCGCCCCGCCGTTGGCGGTGTCGATGAGCAGCGATTCGCCCGCCGGCGACACCAGCAGCGTGGCGTTGCCGCCTTCGACGTCGATCAGGTAAAGGTCGAGCGAAGTGCGCGCACGCGACTGCGCCGACACGAGCGCCACGGACAGAGCCGCGACCACAGCTGCTACTGAGAAACGCATCATCGATGTCCTACCAGTCTGGCGTCGAGCCCATGAACGGCGGTCACTGGATGCGGATGATCCCGCGGCGGATCGCCTTGGCCACAGCGGCGGTGCGGTCGTGCACGTCCAATTTCGTATACAGGTTCTTCATGTGCATGCCGGCGGTATCGGTGCTGATGCCGAGCGCCGCGGCGATTTCCTTGTTGCGCATCCCCTCCGCCACGAGTTCCAGCACCTGGTGCTCGCGGTGGCTCAAGGTGGGCAGGCGCGCCCGCTCGTCGAGCGCCTGCTGAATCTCGGGCGTCACGACGCGGCGGCCGGCGTAGACCTCGCGGATCACGTGGATCAGATCGTCGGAGATCGCGTCCTTGAGCACGTAGCCCACCGCCCCGGCTTCGAATGCGCGATAGATGTCCTCGTCGCCGTGGTACATCGTCAAGACGATGATCCGCGCGGAGTCGTCGAGTTGCCGGATACGGCGCGTCGCCTCAGTACCGCTCGTGACGGGGAGCTGCAGGTCCATCAGCGTCACGTCAGGGCGGCTGGCCAGGAACTCGGTGACAGCGTGCTCGCCATTGCTGGCTTCAGCCACGACTTCCATGTCCGGCTGCACGTCGACGATGCGCGCGACCCCCTCACGGATCAGGCGATGGTCGTCCACGCACAGCACGCGAATGGGACGGTGTGCTACAGCCATTCGTTCGTCAGCCCCGCCACCGCGTGCACCGTGGTGCCGGTGCCGGGCGCGCTCTCGATGCGCAGCCCGCCACCCACGTGCTCCGCGCGCTCGCGCATGGTGATCAAGCCGAAATGCTCGTTGTCCCGGGACGCGCTCTTTTGTGCGTGCGGGTCGAAGCCGCATCCGTCATCCGCGATCGTGAGCGCGACCTGGCGCTCGTCGTAGGACACGCTGATGTCGATGCGCGTCGGGCGCCCATGGCGGACGGCGTTGGTCACGGCCTCCTGGGCGATGCGGAAGAGTTGCAGGTCCACGTCCGGCGACGCGTTGTCGGGGCGGCGTCCCGCGACGGCCACCGTGGGCCGGACTCCGTGCCGCGTCTTGATGTCGTCGGCAAGCTGCTCCAGCGAGTCGGCGAGCCGCGGCGTGCCCATCGGGTGCCGCCGCAGCTCGAGGATCGACTCGCGGGCGTCGCGGACCGACCGATCGACCTGCCGGCGCAGGCGGCGTAGCTCGGACGGCGTGTCGCCTCCGGACGCCGGCTCGCGCGTGGCCAGCGCCTCGAGCTCGGGGGCAATCGCGGCCAGACTCTGGAGCAGCGTGTCGTGGATCTCGCGGCTCAGACGCGTGCGCTCGGCGATGACCAGCGCGTAGCGGGATCTCACGGCCCGTACCCGCAGCCGAGCGCCGGCGGTGATGCCGCCGACGAGCAGCATGCCGGCGGTGATGAGAAACCAGCGGCTCAAGTAGACGGGAGGATCCACGGTGAATGCCCATATCGACGGTTCGGTCCACTGACCGCCTTCCGTGGCGCTGACACGGAATCGATAGTCGCCGGCCCTCAGGCTGGGGTACGTGGCGCGCCGGCCGTTCGCGTCGTACACCCAGTCCTCGTCGGCGCCGTCGAGGCGGTGGCGGAAGCGCAGCTTCGACGTGGCCGAGAGGCTGAGGGCGGCGTATTCGAGCTGCACGGTGCTGCCGCTCGCGAAGCGCCGGTCGGCCGCCGTGTTGACGCGCTCGCCGTTGACGGTCACGGCCTCCAGGCTGGGAGGCGAGGCGCGCCTCGCCTCGCGCAGTTGCCGCGGGTCGATGATCGTCATGCCCGGACCGTCAACGACCCAGACCCGCCCCGCCAGATCGCGCGCGCCGGCGGCGCCGCTCTGCCACATCTGCGTGCCGGGCTGCAGCCCATCGCTCTCGTCGTAGAGCGTGTAAGCGAGATGGTGACGGGGGTCCTTCTCGATCTGGTCCATCTCGCCCGCGTGGAAGCGCATCAGCGCGGCACCAGATTGCACACCCACCCACACGTAGCCCTGCGTGTCCAGGACCAGCACCGGAACGATCCCCGTGATGGGCGCATGCGCCGCCGTGACGGACGTGAAGCGGCCACCCTGATAGCGGCTGACGCCGCCCGCCGTCGCGACCCACACTGTGTCGTCGCTGCCCTGCACGATCTGCCACACCGAGCCGGGCGCGAGGCCGTCCTTCCCGGTGAGCGCGCGGACCTGGCCGTTCTCGTGCAGCGCGACGCCGCCGCCACTGAAACCGGCCCACACGCGGTCCTGCCGATCCGCGAGAATGCTGGCGCACTGCCTGGTGTCTCCGGGTTGGCGGTGCGACGTGAGCGTGTTGTCCTTCCACGACAGCACGCCGCGAAACGCGGTGCACAGCCAGAGCGCATCCGCCGTGGTCGTGAGGCCATTCACGCGGCTGGCCTGGACGTCCGGGATCCGTTCCTTGACGAGCCGCCCCATCGTGTAGCGTCCGACGATCTGGTCGGTCGCCACCCACATCGCCCCGGAGCGTTCGGCGTATAGGGCACGCGTCTGCGAGATGGCGAACGATTGCCGGTGGCCATCGGCGAGCCGATTCAGCGCCTGCGTCGTGGCGATCCAGATGCTCCCGTCGGCCGCGACCGCCGCGGTTCGCACGCCGTCGCGGTTCAGGCCGTCGAGCGGGCCCGTGTGCTGGAACGTGTTCTCGGACAGGCGCAGCAGGCCGCCGCGCATCCCGACCCAGATGTTGTCGTCGCGGTCGCGATAGAGCGCCCGCGGTGAGCCGCGCAGTCGATGCTCGTATTCGACCGGCTCGAGGATCGGACGCGCGCTGCTCGGATCCGCGATACGGAACAGGCCGCCACTGAACGAGGCCACCAGCAACCCGCCGCGGTCCGCGGTGATGCGCCAGCCTGGCAACGGGAGGCGGATGCGGGGATCGAGCCGCAATGGAGCCGGCGAACCGATCTTCCGGACAATCGCCGCCCGGTCCGTGCCCCACAGGTTGCCGGCGTCGTCCTCGACCAGGCTGTCGATATAGGTGGCGGTGCTGTCGATCAGGTGAAGGCGCGTGCCGTCGTGGCGATAGAGGCCGCGGGCGGCCCCGACCCACACGCGGCCGGCGCGATCCTCGTAGACGCTGAACGCCTGTTCGCCGTCGTAGCCGTCGGCCTCGGTGATGCGGGACCAGCGGCTGCCGGCGTAGCGGAACAGCCCCTGAATGGCCGCCGCCCACAGCGTGCCGCGGCGATCTTCGAGAAGCGCGTTCACTTCGGCTGGCGCGCCGTCGGCGACGGAATAAAACGTGGTGCCGGTCCGATGGATGCGCGCCACGCCTCCGGCGCTGCCAAAGCCGGCCCAGACGCCGCCCTGCGAGGAGGCGGCGATCGCCACGCCCGGGCCGGGGCCGGCCGGCATCGTGCCGCGGCGCTCTGCCCACGGTTGGAAGCGGGTGCCGTCGAATCGCACGGGACCGGCCGGCGTCCCGAGCCAGAGATAGCCGTCCACGTCCTGGGTGATCGCGAGCACGTCGCCGGACTGTTCGGTGGACCACGCAGCCAGCGCGTACGGGACCGCCGGCGGATCGTCGGTGCCGGCGCTGGCGGCCGCCGGCAATGCGCAGGCCACGAGCGCGATCGACAGCGGGCGGGCTAGCGAGGCTACGCTTCGGACTGTCAGCATGTAGGCTCGGCCTCGCTAGCGCAGTGTCTAAAGGCCCGCCCTCCGGGCGGGCGGCTCGTGGGCGATCCTACCTCGCGGAGGCCGGCCAGGGCGTGCCCTGGTACCGCGCCGTCACCGGCTTCACGCCCTTGAAGGTGAACTTCTGGATGCGCTTTCCGTCGTAGGTCTCGGTCGTATAGATGTTGCCCTGCGAATCGGTGGCGATGTTGTGCACGCCGTGCCACTGGCCGACCTGGCGGCCACCCTCGCCGAACGACGTCAGGATCTCGAGCGTATCGCGCTGCAGGACGTGAATCTTCGCGTTCTCGCCGTCAGCCACGTACAGGAACCGCTGCTGCGGGTCGCTCGAGAATGCCGCGTCCCAGACCGAGCCGGCGTTCATGGTCTTGGGCTCGATGAGCTTCTCCTTGACGAACTTCCCGTCCTTCGTGAACACCTGAATGCGATCGCCCTGCCGATCGCAGACGTACACCAGGTCGTCCTTGGAGATGACGACGCAGTGGACGGGGTTGCGAAACTGCTGCTGCGGCGCCGCGTTCGGATCGTGAGCCGCACCCCTGTCGGCGGGCTGTCCGGCGTTCGGGTTGCCGCGGTGCGGGTTCACCGGGCCCAGCACCGGTGTGTCGTCCGGTTTGTTGCCGTACGCGCCCCACATGCGCTTGAACTTGCCGCTGTCGGCGTCCAGCACCACGACGCGGTGATTGACGTATCCGTCGGACACGAACGCCTCGTTGGTCTTCGCGTCGACGACGATCTTCGTCGGCTGGCCGAAGCTCTCCATGTCGAGACTGTCGGGATCGTTGATCGGGCGGGCGGCGCCGGCGCGGAGGCGCGCGCCTTTCTTGCCGACCTGCATCACGAACTTGCCGTCCTTCGTGTACTTCAGGATCTGGGAATCGCCGCCGCCGCCTCCGCCCAGCCACACGTTGTTCTTGTGATCGATGTGGATGCCGTGCTCCTGGTCCATCCACGGATCGTTCGGTCCGGGTCCCCAGTGCCGCAGCAGCGTGCCCTTCTGATCGAACTCGAGCACGAGCGGCGCGGTGGCGCAGCACATCTCGCTGAAGGGCGGCTTCATCTCCAGCCCCTTCAGGGTGTTCGGGTTGTCGCCGCGATGGACCATCCAGACGTGGTCCTGCGCGTCCACCCAGACGCCCACCGCGGCGCCGAGCACCCAATGATTGGGTAGCGGCTTCGGCCAGAAGGGATCGACCTCGAACACCGGCGCCTCTGCAGCACCGCGAGTCTGAGCCGTCAGCCCGAGTCCGACGCCCACCGCGAGCACGCCCGCACAGAGCGCGACGCGACCTTTCAGAAGAGATTTCATGGCGCGCGGAGCATATCGCGCGCCCGATCAAACCGCGACACACCTGATCGCGTGTATTGACCCCCCGTTACGTAGGTTCCAGAATCCGCCCGCCCAAATAGGTAGTGGGAGTGCGGGTGCTCGCGCCACTCCGGGCGAAGGAGAAAAGCATAGACATGCCTGCCTTGAGGGGACCCCTGTTCGCGTTCGCCTGCCTCGTGCTCGCCCCCGCGGCGGCGTATGCCCAGGCATCCATTTCGGGTGTCGTGAGAGATACGTCCGGCGCGGTTCTACCCGGTGTGACGGTCGAGGCGGCAAGCCCCGTCTTGATCGAGAAAGTCCGTACGGTCGTGACCGATGGGACCGGCCAGTTCAGGGTCGTGGACCTCCGCCCTGGCACCTACAGCGTCACGTTCACGCTGCCGGGATTCAACACGTTCAAACGCGACGGCGTCGAGCTCGCCGGCACCTTCAATGCGACCGTGAGCGCTGACATGCGCGTGGGCTCGCTGGAAGAGACCGTGACGGTGACCGGCCAGGCCTCAGTCGTGGACGTCCAGAGCGTGACGCAGCAGGTCACCCTGGGCAAAGAGGTCCTCGACGCGATTCCCGCCGGGAGGAATCAGCACAACTTCGCCAATCTGATTCCCGGGATGAACGGTCCCCAGGATTACGCCGGCACCAACAACCTCAATCTCAACACGATCACCGTGCATGGCAGCCGCGCGGACGACCAGCGCGTGATGGTGGACGGCATGTCCGTCAGCGCCACGTCCGGTAACGGTCAGCTGAGCAACTTCATTCCCGACATGACGTCCACGCAGGAGGT
>Ga0173480_10000051_pt1 | contig 27316 bp, 20 predicted proteins | sample NitcycUS209509C1_FD_122622 | JGI IMG/M metagenome (GOLD analysis project Ga0173480, IMG submission 122622) | Soil microbial communities from Arlington Agricultural Research Station in Wisconsin, USA - Nitrogen cycling UWRJ-S209-509C-1 (version... | ecosystem: Environmental > Terrestrial > Soil... | reverse complement strand
ACGGTGGCCAACAGGAGGCAACCGGCCCAGAGCGCATAGCGCAGCGCCGGAAGATCGTCGCCCCACCACCAGAACATGGGCGCCGCGAAGAACGTTTGAAAGTAAAACGCCAGCGCCCAGACCGGCCGGCGCGTCGACATCACCAGAAACGTAGCGGCCAGGATGACCCAGACGATGCCGGTGACGCTCATCGGTGGTTCGCCACCCCAGCCTTAATCAGCGTCGGGAAGAGAGCGCCTGGGAATGCCTGAAGACACATGAACAGCGTAAGTTCAGCAAATGACGTGCCCGGAACCCAGCCGTGTAAAGGGCGCGGAGATCGGCGAATGGGGGCATTCGCGAGCCAATCAGCGCAACCTCTGCCACCTCTTCTGACGGTCTCCAGACATTTGGCTGCCCGCGGCGGGCGCCCGGTCCTGTCTGCTGAGGTGGACCTCAGAGGTCCGGCAACTCAGAGGCGAGTATCAGGGTACTCCAAGGCGGCAGAAAGATCGCCGGGAGGCAGGCTTTTGTTCGACAAATGCAGATTTCGGGGCGCAGGTTCTATCGGGCCAGGCGCTTGGCGATGTGTCTGCCTTTCTGCCCGACTCGCCTGATCGCATCCGAGGCCATGGCCAACGCCCACGCCGGGACCGTCGGAGGCGAAACCTCGCCACCGGTCAGCCCGTAGCCGAAACGGCCTAGCTCGCGAGTGAGCAACGCCTCGACGTTGGCGAGCTGCCGGGGCGGCAGGCTGCGCCACTTCTGGACGTTGCCTTTGCGGATGTTCAGGGCGTCGAGGGAAGCTTCCCAGCCCTCGGCAAGAGGCAGGCGGAGGTGCGTGCTCAACGCCCGCGCGACGGCGCCAGGCGACTCGAGCAGATCCTCGTAGCGCACGTGGCATCGATGCGCCTGGGCGGTGCGATCGTACTCGGCCTCGTAAATCGCGAACTGTCGCTTGACGAAACGCGCGGCGCTCAACGGCTCGACCGGCCCGAAGTCCTTACGCGACACCGACAGCAGGTTGTCGCGGAAGTCGCGAGTGAGCAGGACGACTCGCCGGTTCGGCAGCACGTCGTCGATCCGATCGATGTCCTCCCAAAGATCGTCCGACTTGATCGCCATCCGCGTCGTACCGAGTCTGAACGCGCCGTAGGCATACACGAATCGCGCGAGGTCGGCGCCCGACGAAATCCGCGCCGCGTCGAAGTGCTCGTCGATGCCGTCGAAGCTGGTGTTCGACTTGACGAGCCGTCTCGTCTTTCTCACCAGGGTTGACGGGAAGAGACGCGAACGGACCAGCCCGTATCGGCGGCGCACTTCGGCCGGTGGCGGCGCGTGGCCGAGCCGTACGGCGGCTTTGAAGATCACCGAGCCGTCCTCGATCAGCGAATAATCGAATGCCCGCTCGAGCACCCGGCTGAGCAGATTCGTGCCCGAGCCCTGGACACCGAGCACCACCAGCACGGGCTCGTGGGCAACCTGTTGCTGAAACGACCGGAAAGATGTCTTAGGCACGGATCGAGAGTCTCGTACGAATGTAACGGCGGCGTTATGCAGGTTCTCCACAGACGTAACAGTGACAACGGCGCCGTTATGCAGGCTTTGGCACAACGGTAACAACCGTAACGTCGACGTCAGCAGACATTTTCCACGGCGTTAACAACTCGTTTGCGAGGCCGTCACGCTCGATCGTTAGGGTAGTGGCATGGCTACGATGTCGCTGCCACTGCCGGCGCCCGCTCGCGCCGTCGCTGAGCACACCCGTTTCGATCCCGTCTTCGTGCTCGGTCACCCACGGTCGGGTACGAGCCTCATGTGCCGCCTGCTGCTCGATCACCTGGGTGTCAACTTCGGCACCGAGAGCCAGTTCATGATCCGCTACTACAAGCGGCTCCACAAATACGGCGACCTCCGCGACGATCGTTGCCTGCGATGGCTGTTCGAAGAGATCGGTCGCGAGCGCTTCTTCGAGCGCACGCGCCGGAACTTCGGCTTCGTCCTCGACGTCGATCGCGCGATGCGTTCCATCACAAGCCGGAGCTACGCGGGCGTACTGCAGGCCATCTTCGAACAGTTCGCGATCGGCAAAGGGATGACGCGCTGGGGAGACAAGACGCCCGAGTACGCCTCGCACCTGCCGGTACTGCGTGAGCTGTTTCCAACCGCCCAGTACGTGCACGTGGTGCGCGACGGCCGCGACGTCGCGCTGTCGGCGTTCAGGACCGGATTCGGTCCGAAGAATGCGCATGAAGCGGCGATCGCGTGGGCCAGGCAGGTCCGGGCGATCGCGGCGTTCGGCGACACCGTGCCGGCGGACGACTTCCTGACGATTCGCTACGAGGATCTGCTCCGCGAACCGGTCGCAACGCTGGGGACGCTGGGCGCGTTTCTGGGCATCGCGAATCACGCCGACGTCCTCGACACCGTCGCGCCCGGCTTGCGGACACAGGTGCGGCAGGACAACACCGGAAAGTCGACCCATCTGCTCTCGGCGCGCGAGACCGAGTGTTTCGAGGCGCTCGCAGGCGACGTGCTCATGCGCCACGGCTACAGCCTTCGATCAGGCCCCGGCGCCAGGCCGATGACGCTGGCCGAGTCGGTGAGCTGGGGCGCGAAAGGCATGTGGAGGCGCGCGACCAACCGCCGCTACTGGGCCGACAATCGATACAAACTCGGTTTGCGAGGGCGCGCGCTCATGCTGGCCCTCCGGCGCCCGGTTCAGGAACGACCGGCCTTCGCCCGGCTGAGGATCATCCGCTCCCAGGTCGTGACGAGATCCCGCCAGGCGCTGCGTTGGGCGGTCGGCAACGCGGCTGGCGACATCCAGGAGGCGCGGTCGATTCGCACCCTGCGATCCCGGAAGTCGTAAGCGACCTGGTGCTCCTTGCTGGTGAAGGCGACCTCGGCGGGCCGCGGCAGCGTGCCCAAGTACTGGAACACGCGGCGGTCTCGCTCCTCGACCAACGTCGGTGCCTGCGCGCCGTCGGTTCTCGTCAGCGCCCGCCACAGCATGTCGCGCAGCTCGGCCTGCCCAAGCGGCTCGCGTACCTCCATCGGGAGGTTCGCGACGATGAACGGAATCCGTGTCTGCGCGTCGTTCAGCGCGTAGCCGTGGCCCAGAAACCCTTCGTCGAAGAGGCTCTCTCCATGATCGGAGAGTACGACGACACCGGGGTCGCGTTCCTGCACACGCCGCACTGTCTCGAGCACCCGGCCGATCGCCCGATCCACGTTGGCGGCGGTGTTCAAGTACATCGCGCGGAGGGGCGCCGCGTTCGGCGGCGTGATGTCACCCTGCGGAATCACGACCTTGGACACCAGCGGCTCGATCTCGCGATGGTGATAGGGAAAGTGAGTGTCGTGAAAGTTCACGTAGAGAAAGAGCGGCTTGTCGTGCCGCCGCGCGTCGAGATAGTCGGTCACGCGCTTCAGCACGACGGAGTTCGGGACCGCCAGGCTGCCGGCCGTCGAGAACGACGAGTAGCGCAGGCCCCGGTCGGAGCGGGCGTCATACGACACATCGGCGCGCTCGAACCCGACACCGTTTTCCGGACCACCGAACGACTCGTCCTGGCCGGAAAAGTAGGCGGTCTCGTAGCCGTTGGCCTTGAAGTCGTCGATGAGCGTCGTGCCGCCGCGGATGTCGGCCACGCTGCCCGTGAAGATGTGATGGCGGGCCTGCACCGTGTAGCCGTTGTGCGAGTAGGCAAAGCGCGCGGCGACGCCGCGGCGCGCGAGCGCGTCGAGGACCGGCGTGACCGCTTGGCCATCGACGCTGGCGCCAACGGCGTCGGCTCGAAAGCTTTCGAGCACGATCAAGACCACGTCGGGCTTCGACAGAAACACCGGCGCGCGTCCAGACGGCTCCGTGTACGCGGGCAGGCCGGCCGGGAGATCGCCCGCGACGGCGTCTTCGTCGACACCGTTGCCGGGAGCGTCGATCGCGTATGGACGGATACGGGCATCGGTCAGGTCGGCGTCCGGCGGACGGCCCAGCACGCCGTAGCCGTCACCGTCGACGTCCGACAACGCGTTGACGACGGTGCCGAGAAACTGTCCGGTCGGCTTGCGGCGAATACCGTTGTCGAGCACGTCGCTGCCACGTCGAAGGACCGTGGTGACAGCCATTGCCGCCACGCACAGGACGAGGGGTGTCGCTATCGCACGGAGTACACCGGGCCGATCCGGCCAGGGGCTTCCCGTGCGCCGGCACCAGCGGACGAACCACACCAGCGCCGTCAAGGCGGCCGCCGCCGCGCCTGCGAGCCAGGCGATTGTCGAGAGGTGAGCCGACGAGACGGCGAAAATCTCGGCGGGGCTGCGGCCGGCGAGATCGAACATCAGCGTGAAATCGAACGCGTCGCCGAGATAGGACGCCAGCTCGTAGGAGGCAAAGTCCGCGACGGCGACGGGAACCAGCGCCAGGGCGGCGGCGAGCATCATGGCCGGCCAACGGCGCAGCCCGAGCCGGGCGGCGGCCCAGAGGAGCATCGCCACGGCCACGCTCAGGACACCCGCGTCGGCGATGAGCGATGCCAGAAAGAAGCCGACAGCGTCAGCGGGGCCTCCGATCGCGTCGGCCGCGAGGAACCCGCCCGTGAAATACGACCGCGAGCGTTGCAGCAGAGCGGCATCAGCCAGCGTCGCGACGATCGAAGCGAGGACCGTCGTGACAATCCAGCGTCCGCGCCACGAGGCGCCGGCCAAGGTCGAGCGAGTCACCACCGGCAAGAGTATCGTCATCCGGTAGCAGTCCGGGTAACGAGATGTATAGGATTCCCATGTCCGGACCGATAGTGCAGGGGAAAAGTCGTCTCGGCAGTCGACTTCTTCTTCCTCGAATTCGACAGAAGAGGCTACCTACGCCGTCGATGCCCTCCCTCACCCATCTCCAGCGCCTGGAGGCTGAAAGCATCCACATCATGCGGGAGGTGGTGGCTGAGTGCGAGCGGCCGGTGATGCTGTACTCCATTGGCAAGGACAGCGCCGTCATGATGCACCTGGCCATGAAGGCGTTCCATCCCTCGAAGCCGCCGTTCCCGTTCATGCACGTGGACACCACGTGGAAGTTCAGGGAGATGATCGCGTTCCGCGACGAGGCGGCGCGGCGTCTGGGGCTCGATCTGATCGTGCACGTCAACGAAGAGGGGGTGAAGGCGGGCGTCGGTCCCTTCACGCACGGCTCGGCCGTGCATACGGACGTCATGAAGACGGTCGCGCTGAAACAGGCGCTCGACAAGCACCAGTTCGATGCCGCGTTCGGCGGCGCCCGGCGCGACGAGGAGAAGTCGCGCGCCAAGGAGCGCGTGTTCTCGGTCCGCTCGGCGCAGCACCGGTGGGATCCGAAGCAGCAGCGGCCGGAGCTGTGGCGCCTCTACAACGCGCGCATGCGCAAGGGTGAGAGCCTCCGCGTGTTTCCGCTGTCCAACTGGACCGAGCTCGACGTCTGGCAATACATCTACGCGGAGAACATCCCGCTCGTGCCGCTCTACTTCGCCAAGGAGCGGCCCGTTGTCGTCCGTGACGGCCAGCTGATCATGGTCGACGACGAGCGCATGCCGCTGCTGCCGGGCGAGACGCCGCAGATGCGGCGCGTCCGCTTCCGGACGCTCGGGTGCTATCCACTCACCGGCGCCATCGACAGCGACGCGGACACGCTCCCGGCCATCATCCAGGAAATGCTGCTGACGCGCGTCTCCGAGCGGCAGGGCCGCGTCATCGACAACGACCAGTCGGCGTCGATGGAGAAGAAGAAGGTCGAGGGCTACTTCTGATGGCGACGCGCCCGGTCGTCGCCGCGGAAGTCGAAGCCTATCTGAGCCGTCAGGAACGCAAGGAACTGCTGCGCTTCATCACGTGCGGCAGCGTGGACGACGGCAAGTCCACGCTCATCGGCCGCCTGCTCTTCGAGAGCAAGACACTCTTCGAGGACCAGCTGTCGGCGCTCGCCGTAGACTCGCGCAAGTCCGGCACCCGTGGCGACGACATCGATTTCGCGCTGCTCGTGGACGGGCTCTCGGCCGAGCGCGAGCAGGGCATCACCATCGACGTCGCCTACCGCTTCTTCTCGACCGAGCGGCGGAAGTACATCGTGGCCGACACGCCGGGCCACGAGCAGTACACACGGAACATGGTCACCGGCGCGTCCACGGCCGACCTGGCGATCATCCTGATCGACGCCCGCAAAGGCGTGCTGACCCAGACCCGAAGGCACAGCTATCTGGTGTCGCTGCTCGGCATCCGGCACGTGGTGCTCGCGGTGAACAAGATGGACCTCATGGAGTACTCCGAAGCGGTCTGCCGCCGCATCGAGGCCGACTACCAGGCATTCGCGACCCAGGTCGGTATCGACGACGTGGCCTGCATCCCGATCTCGGCGGTCAACGGCGACAACGTCTTCACGCGCAGCGAGCGGATGCCCTGGTACAACGGGCCATCGCTGATGGATCACCTCGAGTCGGTGCCGATTGCACAGGGGCCCGCGGGTGGGCCATTCCGGATGCCGGTGCAGTGGGTGAACCGGCCGAACCAGGACTTCCGCGGCTTCGCCGGTGTCGTCTCGAGCGGCCGGATTACCGTCGGCGACAGGATCGCGGCGCTCCCCTCTGGCCGGACCAGCACGGTCCGATCGATCGTCAACGGCTTCGACGAGACACCGCACGGCAGTGCCGGCCAGGCGATCACGGTCGTGCTGGCAGACGAGGTCGACGTGAGCCGCGGTGACGTGCTCGTCGCCGCCGATGCGCGTCCGGACGTGGCCGATCAGTTCGAGGCCACGCTGATCTGGATGGGCGAGCAGCCGATGCTGCCTGGGCGCTCGTATCTGCTGAAAACCAGTACCCAGACGGTGGCAGCGACGGTAGCGCCGCTCAAGTACAAGGTGAACGTCAACACGCTGGAACGCACTGCGGCAACGCGGCTGGAGCTGAACGACATCGGTGTGTGCGGCCTGGAGCTCTCCAAGCCGGTGGTCTTCGAGCCGTATCAGGAGAGCCGCGAGCTCGGCGGATTCATCCTCATCGACCGACTCACCAACGCCACCGTGGGGGCGGGACTCTTGCATTTCGCCCTGCGCCGCGCGCACAACGTGCACTGGCAGGCGCTCGACGTCGACAAGCGCGCGCGCGCCGCCCTGAAGGACCAGAAGGCGTCCGTGCTCTGGTTCACGGGCCTCTCGGGAGCCGGCAAGTCGACCATCGCCAATCTTCTCGATCGCCGGCTGATCGCGCTCGGCCGTCACACCTATCTCCTCGACGGCGACAACGTCCGCCACGGTTTGAACCGGGACCTCGGCTTCACCGAAGCCGACCGCGTCGAGAACATCCGGCGCGTGGCCGAGGTGGCCCGTCTGATGGCCGACGCCGGCCTCATCGTGCTGGTGTCGTTCATCTCCCCGTTTCGCGCGGAACGGCGGATGGCCCGCGCGCTGCTCGAAGCCGGCGAGTTCGTCGAGGTGTTCGTGGACACCCCATTGGCCGTGGCGGAAACCCGGGATCCAAAAGGGCTGTACAAGAAGGCGCGCCGCGGCGAGCTGAAGAACTTCACCGGCCTGGATTCGCCTTACGAACCCCCCGAGCAACCGGAGCTCCGCATCGATACCACCGTCCTCGAGCCTGAGGAAGCCACCGAAGAGATTCTTCAATTCATGGTCGCCGCCGGCCTGCTCGAATCCGCATGATGACCCGACCAGACGTGACCGCTCCCGCTCCCGGCTTTGCGGGCGCCGAACGCGCGCGGCTGCTCGACGAGGTTGCCAACCTCGTACGCGAGGCGCACGTCGAGATCATGCGCGCCTATGCCGGACCGGCCGAAGCGCAGCTCAAGGCCGATCAGTCACCGCTGACCCAGGCCGACCTCGCGTCGCATCGCGCGCTGACCGAGGGGCTCGCCCGGCTCACGCCCGCGCTTCCGGTGGTGTCCGAAGAAGGCCTGCTGCCGGATCCCGCGGTCCGGGCGCTGTGGCCTGCGTATTGGCTGATCGATCCACTCGACGGCACCAAGGAGTTTCTCGAGCGGAACGGCGAGTTCACCGTGAACGTCGCGCTCGTCGAACACAATCGGCCCACGCTCGGTGTGGTCGGCGTGCCGGCTCTGGACCAGCTGTTCGTCGGCGACGTGGCCCGCAGCCTGGCGCAGCACATCGCGGCGTCCGGCGGCGGCGCCCTGCGGGCACGGCCCTACGCCGGCGGCAGCCCGACGGTCGTCGCAAGCCGGCGTCATGGCGGTGACCGGCTTGCCGGCGCCCTGGAGACGCTGGAGCGTGCCGAGGGCGCGCCGCAGCTGCGCAACGTCGGCAGCTCGCTGAAGCTGTGCCTGCTCGCCCAGGGGCACGCGGACGTCTACCCGCGGCTCGCGCCGACGTCCGAGTGGGACACGGCGGCGGCCCAGGCGGTGCTCGAGGCCGCCGGCGGAGCCGTGCTGCAACTGAACGGTGACCCCCTGTCGTACAACAAGGCCGACATCCTCAACCCCGCGTTCGTGGCCGTGGCCGACACCGCCGTGGATTGGCTCCGATTCTTCCGGTGACCGGCTGGCGTCATCCGGCGGCCGGCCAGATGGGCACGCCGTGGCATAACCGGTAGTAGAGGATGGCCGCCCATTCGTAGCGGACGTAGGCGCGATCGTACGGATCGGCCCACCACGACTGCGGGTGCGCGGGCGAAGTGGCGATGGCAGGTATCACGCCAACCGTCACCGGCGTGCCCGCGAACACGCTCCTGAACGTACTCAGCGACCGTCGGGTGTGGTACGGCGACGTCACCACGAGCAGATGGTTCAAGTTGTAGTCGCGCATGAACGACTTCGTCGCCAGCGCTTCGCCGTACGTCCCCGACTCGGCGATCGCAATCAGGCGGATGCGCGGAGGGTAAACGCCGGCGGCGATGAGCCGCTCCGGCCGGCCGCCGCACTCGTGGCAGTTGAACGGCGTCACGACCCGTGGGACCGTCAGGACGACGAGTGCGTCCGGATGCGCCGCGGCCTGGGCGGCGGTGGCGGGCAGCCGCTCCCATTCGTGGCTCGCCAGCGACACGATTGCGTCCGGCGAGGGGCCGGGCGCCGTCGCAACCAGGGCAACGCCGGCATTCGGGAGCGCCGCCGCGGCCGCGACCAGCATCACCGTCAGTGTGCCCGCCGCCATCCGCAGGATGAGGCGGCGAAGGGGCCGGCCTCGCTCCTGGAGCGGTTTCACCGCACGGCGCTGGCCGGCGCGAGGAACGCGTCGACCGCGGACGCCAACACGCGGGCGGCGGGCAGTTTCAGCGGCTCGACGCCCTCGGGTACCGTGTCGTCACGAACGAAGAACAGGGTCATGGCCTTGCGGCCCGTGAAGAGCAGCTCTCCCGCCGTCCGAATCTGAAAGCGAATCGGATCAGCCACGAAGCGCCCATCGTAGTGCAGCACGTAAAGGCCAACCGGGCCCGAACTCTCCGCCGTGAGGACGTGCACCGGCACCTCGGGCCGATCCGGCAGCGTTTCGAGGCGTGAGCCGAGGAAGTTGGCGAAGGGGTAGGCCACCGCCAGTTCGGGATGGTGATAGAGCGCCTTGAGGTCGTACGAACGGATCACGGTGAGCACCACCGTGTCGCCGGCGCCAGCGTACTGCCGCTCGAGCCAGTCGGAACTCTCGAACCGCCGCCGGCCCCAGGTGGCGGAACGCGAGGTCGGTTCGCCGCGGTAGCCGTCGAGCTCCAGAGGAATCGCCTTGGTGGCGAGAGTATCAGGCGCCACGAGGCCGAAATACCCGTGAATGATCGTCGGGACGAGGGCCAGCACCAGGGCGACGCACACGGCCGGAGCGTATCGCGAAGACATCATCACTTCACCCTGCAGTGCTCGTGGAGGCCACGGGCGGGTGCGCGGTCGCGCGCTGGTCGCCCCCGAGCCAGAAGATGATCGGCAGCGAGAGCGCGAACGTCATGATGCCCGACAGCGGGTGCACGAAGGTGTCGAGAATATCGCCGCCCTGCCAGACGACGAGCAGGACGAGGATGATGACCCGCAGGATGTTCGACGCAATGGCGATCGGCGCGGCGCCGAGCAGCACCAGAGCCCGCCGCGCCGGCGAGGCCGACTGATACGCCGTCAGCAGCGCCACGGCCACCGCGGCATAGAGCGTCGAGAATCCGCTGCACGCGTCGGCGACCTGCAGCGCGCCCCGCGCGGTGTGCAGCGTGGTGCCTTCGACGAACACCGGGACGCCCAGCATCGGCACCACCGTCGAGGTCGCGGCCGTCGCGATGTGACGGAGCGCGAGGTGGATGTTCTCGGTGAACGACAAGGGAATGGGCAGCGCGAGCCCGAGGAAGATCAGCGGCACGAGGATGGCCTTCGTGCGCTCCACGCCGAGCGTGAGCAGCGACAAGCCGGGCATCGCCAGCACCAGTGCCGCGGCGCTGAGCAGTTCGGTGTGCATGCCGGCGTCGAGCGCGTGCAAGGCCAGAGCGGGCAGCAGGAAGACGAACCCCAGTGCGCTGGAGCTGCGCGGCAGGTGGCGGCGCGCCGTGAGCTCCTCCCTGACGAAATAGGCCACGACCGGCAGGATCAGCAGGCCGTGGGCGTTGTGCCAGACGCTCATGGTCCAGCGGCCCCACAGCCAGACGAGGGTAGGACCGAACAGGGCGAGCATGCCCACCAGCACGAGCCACAGGGTCAGGCGCGACTGCGGCTCGGCAGGCGCGGTCTGCGGTGCCGCGCTCACGTCCGCGGAAGCAGCCATATGGGCCTCATTGCGCCAGCGCCTTGATCTCGCGCTGCGCGTCGGGGAAATCGGGCTGCAGCTTGAGTGCGGTCTGCAGCGACTCTCGGGCCCGGAGGCGCTCGCCGGCGGCGGTGAGCGCCAAGCCCAGGTGAAAGTGGAACGTGGCGTTGCCCGGATCCTTGGCGACGGCTTTCTCGAACGGCGCCAGGGCGAGCATCGGCAGCTGCTTGCGATGGTACACCCAGCCCAGGGTGTCCCACGCTTCGGCGTAGTCGGGGATCTGTTCGGTCGCTCGCTCGGCAAGGTCGAGCGCGGCGTCGAGGTTCTGCCGCTCGTCGGCGTAGATCCACGCCAGGTTGTTGGCAGCCACGGCGGAGCGCGGCTCGCGCTCGAGCACCGAGGCGTAACGCGTCTTGGCCTCTGCGAGCCGGCCCTGGGCGTGCACCAGCATGGCCGCCATGGTCCGTGCGGCGATATCAGCAGGGTTGCGTTCCACCAGCGCGTCGAACTCGACGCGGGCGGCTTCGAGCCGCTGCTGCTTTTGATAGAGGTCGGTCAGGATGACGTAAGGCTCGGGTAGCCCTGGCGCAAGATCGAGCGCCTGCCGTAGCGCCTTCTCCGCCGGCGGAAGCGTGCCCTCGGCGATGTACACCTTGGCGGCTATCACCAATAGGCTGGCACGCTTCGGCTCCGCTGTCAGGCGGTTCTCCACGCGGAGCCTGGCGTCCCTCAACTTCTTCTGTTGCACATCGAGCAGGGTGAGACCGCTCAGCGCGGCAATCGACGTCGGGTCGGCCTCGAACGCGATCTGGAACGCTTGCCGTGCCGCCGCGGGGTTGTTCCGGAGCAGTTCGAGCGTGCCGCGGGCCGCCTGTACGCCCGCCGCTCTGGGGTAGGCGGCTACCAGCGCCGCGAGCTCGGCCTCGGCCCGTGGCAGCTCGTTCTGGGCAATCAGTGTCCGGGCCAGCACGAGTCGGGCCTCGGGAGTCCCTTGGGTATTCACGGCTTCCTGGGCAAGGTCCCCCGCGATACGCGCGTCGCCCGCCCTGAGGTTGAGCTGAGCGAGCTGCACCTGCGCCGCGGCCGCCCGCGGGTTCAAGCGCAGCACGTCGTTGAACGACCGCGCGGCCTGGGACGATTGCCCCAGCATTGCCTGCAGCGTGCCCCGGAAGTAGAGCGCGCTCGGGTCTCGAGGATTCGCGTTCACCGCCGCGGTCACACGGTCCAGCGCCTGCACCGGCCGGCCCGAGGCGACGAGCCAGCGCGCCTTTGTGAGGAGCGCGCCAGCGTGGCTCGGGTAACGCTTGATCATCTGGTCGAGGTCGGTGGTCGCCTGCGTGACGTTGCCCAGACTGTAGGCGATCTGGGCCATTCGCAGCTCGGCGTCGGGCTGGGTCTGAGGATCCTTGAGCATCGGCGTCAGGATCGCCGTCGCATCCTTCACCCGCGCGGACCGAACATAATAGTCGGCGAGGGCGAACCTCGACGCCGCCGTTTTTGCGGCTTCAGCGGCGATCTGCAGCGGTTTCTCGGCCTGCGCGTCGCGCCCGGTGGCGACATAAAGCGACGCCATCATGCGGTTGGCGAGCGGATCGCGCGGCGCCAGGGCGAGCGCCTCGCTCAGCGACGCTTCGGCCAGCATCGCGTTACCGGTCGACAGATAGAAGTACACCAGCGCGAGCCGTGCCTTGAGCGATTGGGGATCGAGCTCGACGGCCTTCTTGAACGCCGCTTCGGCCGCCTCGCGAGCGCCCTGGGCCATCTGGAGCAGCGCCAGGTTGGTATACGCGACGGCATTGGCCGGATCGATCTGGATCGCCTCCTCGATCTCCCTTACTCCTCCGTCGAGATCCCGCAGGCCGACGAGCGCATTGGCATAGAGGATCTGGGCCTCCACGTCCTTCGGGTTCTTCTTCAGCACGGCCTGAATCCGGGTGCGGACGTCTTCGTACTGGCCAGCCATGAAGAGGAGCGTGGCGGCCCGCCTCTGGACCTGGGCATCGTCGGGCAGCAGGTCGGCGGCGCGCTGATATTCGCGGTAGGCCCTCTCCACGTTCCCCGACGCCGCGAGCGCCTCGGCAAGCTGTGCTCGTGCCTCGCCGAATCTGTCGTCGATGTTGAGGGCGTTGCGGTACTCGAGAATCGCGGCGGCGTACTGCTTCTGCGCGGCGAGGCGGTTGCCGCTCTCGAGATAGCGCCGCTTGGTGGTGTCTGAGTTGGTACAGCCCGCCGCGAGCGCCAGCAGGGCGGCCAGCGAGACGACGCGCAGTTGAACACGCATGGCCGTAGGGATCACTCCTTCGTTTCGGCCAGCAGCTTCTGCGCGTCCGCATCGCCCGGACGCAGCTTGATGGCCTGCTCAGCCGCCGCACGCGCACGCTGCCGGTCTCCCGAATCCTTCAGGGCCAGCGCGAGATGGTAATGGTACCCGGGGTTGTCGGGCTGCTTCTCGATCGCCCTCTCGAAAGCCCCGACCGCAAGCGTGGGCAGAGCCTTCTTGATGTAGATCATGCCGATCGTGTCTTGCACCTCGCCGCTGTCGGGCAGGCGGACGGCGGCGCCTTGAGCCAGCCGCAACGCATCGTCGAGCCGGTCGTTCTCCTCCTGGTAGATCCACGCCAGGTTGTTGGCCGCCACCGCAGCTGTCGGATCGTTGCTGACGATGGCCTCGTAGCGTTTCTTCGCGTCGGCCATCTTCTTCTGCGAGTGGACGATCATCGCCGCCATGGTCTGCGCCGACACGTTGCGCGGATCGCGCTGACCCATCTGATCGAACTCGGCCCGGGCGGCGTCGATCTTGCCGCTCGCGAGCAGCACGCCGGCCAGCATCGAATAGGCGCGCGACGACGTCGAGTCGAGCTGAATGACCCGGCGCAGCGTCGCCTCGGCCTTGGCGAAGTCGCGCTGAACGCCGTAGACCTGCCCGGCCATCAGCAGCAGCTCCACCCGGTTCGGTTCGGCGGCCAGACGCGCCTCGATCCGCTCGCGCGCCTGCGGCGCGCGGTTCTGCATCAGGTCCACCCCGACGATCCCAGCCAGCGCCTCGAGCGAGTTCGGCGCCAGCGACAGCGCGCGCTCGTACTCGGCGCGCGCGCCCGCGATGTCTTTCTTCAGCAGTTTCAAGGATCCGTTGAGCGCGCGGACTGTGGCGACCTCGGGGAACTGCTTCAGAAGCGGCGCCAGTTCCTGCTCGGCGCGCTCGACGTCACGGCGGCCCAGCAGGCCGCGCACCAGGCCGGCCCGCGCTTCGGGACTGCCCGGCGCGTTGACGAGCGCGCCCTCGGCGAAGGTGACCGCCGTGTCGGGCGCCCCCTCGAGGAGGTTGAGGCGTGACAGCTGCACCTGGGCCGCGGCCACCCGCGGATTGATCTTCAACACCTCGTTGAAAGAGACCATCGCCTCCTTGCGCTGGCGCAGAGCGTCGTGTGCCAGGCCGGAGTAGTAGTGCGCACCCACGCTGCGCGGGTCGGCCTTCACCGCCGCCTGCGCCCGCTGTAAGGCTTCCTGCGGCTTACGCTCGGTCATCAGCCACTGTGCCTTCAGCAGCAGTGCCTGCACGTTGGCGGGCTCGCGGGCGATCACGGCGTCGAGCATGCTGTGACCACGGGCCTTCTCGTTGCCGTTGTACGCGATCGCCGCCAACCGGGTCTCGGCCGCGGACGCCGTCGCCTTGTCCTTGGTGAGCGGCTCGAGCACCGCTGCGGCCTCGGTCACGCGCCGCACCGACAGGTAGTAGTCGGCGAGCTGCAAGACCGCCGCGGGCGTACCGCTCGCGGCCAGAGCCTTCAAGTACGGCTCGGCCATCTCCGCGCGATTGGTGCCGACGTAGAACGCGGCAATCGCGCGGTTCGCGAGCGCGTTCTTGGGGTCTACCGCCGCCGCGCCCTTGAGCGCCTCCTCCGCACCGGCGACGTCGGCGCCCGTCCAGCGGAAATAGGCGAGCGCCAGGCGGGCGACGATCGATTTGGGATCGACCTCGACCGCCTTCTCGAATGCGGCCTTGGCCTGGTCGCGATCGCCTTGCTGCGCTCGCACGGCAGCGAGGCTGGTGTAAGTCTGGGCGCGCCCCGGATCGAGCTTGATCGCTTCTTCGATTTCACGAATGGCGCCGTCGAGGTCTTTCAACCCGACCAGCGCATTGCCGAGGATCAGCTGTGCCTCGACATTGGCCGGATCGCGATCGATGACCGGCTGGATGCGGGTCTTGGCGTCTTCGAACCTGCCCGCGAGGATCAGGAAGTTGGCCGCGCGGAGCTGCGCCGCGTTGTCCAGCGGCAGGAGATCGGCGGCGCGCACCGCCTCGCGGAACGCCTGATTGGCGTTCCCGACCGCCTGGTAGGCCTCGGAGAGCTTGGCCCGCGCCTCACCGAACTTGCCGTCCGCGCGCAGCGCGTTCCGGTATTCGACGATCGCTTCCTGAGGCTTGCCGGCCTCCATGAACTTGTTGGCGCTGGCGAAATGCTCCCGCTTGGTCTGTTCAGAATCCGAGCAGGCGACGAGCAACACGCCGCTGGCAACCGCCAGCAGCAGCCGGGTCATAGTCATCCTCTATCCTCGAAGCGAAGCGAGCGCGCGCTGCGCTTCAGCAGCGTCTGTAGATTCCAGTCCCAGGTCCATGGCACGCTTCAGGCTTTCCCGGCCGCTGCGGGTGTCGCCGGTCTTCAGGTAGGCCATCCCCAGGTGGAAGTGATAGATCGCGTTTTTCGCGTCTTTCTGCACACTGCGCCGCAGCGGCTCGATCGCGAGCGCGGGCAGATCTTTCTTGTAGTAGAGCCAGCCGAGCGTATCGTCCACGTCGGCGTCGTCGGGCGCCGCCGCCTTGGCACTTTGCGCCAGATTGAGCGCCACGTCGAGGTTGCCGCCCTCTTCGGCGTAGAGGAACGCGAGGTTGTTCGCGGCCACGCTGGCGCGCGGATCGAGCGTAACGATCTTCTCGTACTGCGCGCGCGCCTTCGCCATCAGATCCTTGGCCTTCTCGTCCTGCGCTCCCGCCTTCGCCCTCTCGCCTTTGGTGTGCAGCAGCAACGCCACCATCGTCTGCGCCTGGATGTTGCCCGGCTGTCTGGCAGCGAGCGCCTCGTATTCGGCCTGCGCTTGATCCATCTTGCCTTGCTGCACGTAGAGCTGCCCAAGCGTGTTGTACGCCTCGGCCAGCGCCCCATCGAGCGCGATCGCGCGCCGGAACAGTTCCTCGGCCTTGGCGAAGTCGCCAGCCGTCGCGTGGGCGCGCCCCGTGAGCAGCGCCAACCGCGCGTCGTTCGGATTGCGCTCCAGCTGCGCTTCGAGACGCGCGACGGCCTGCGGCACCTGTTTGGCGCCGATTTCGATGCGGGCCAAGCCGCTCGACGCCTGCAACGACCCTGGGTCGATGCGCAGCGCCTGCTCGAATTCGCGCCGCGCGCCGGCACGATCTCCGCGCCTCAGAAGCACGTCGCCGAGGATCGCGTGCCCCTCGGACCGCGACGGCGCTCCCGTCGCGATGATTCGTGCTTCGCTCTCGGCGCGGCTCAACTGTCCATCGGCGAGCAGCGCCGACGCCAGCAGGGTACGGGCGGCGCCGTTTTCCGGCTGGCCGCGCAGCGCCTGCTCGGCGAAGCCGACGGCCGCCTGCGGTTGCCCGGTGCGCAGCTGCAGCCTGGCGAGCTCGACGTTGGCCGCCACGTCGCGCGGCGAGAGGCGGATCACCTGCTGGTACTCGGCGATCGCGTCGGCCACATTCCCCTTGCGCTGGTGCGCCGCGCCCAGCAGTGCGTGGGCTGCCGCCAAGCCGTTGTCGGCGCGCACCGCAGCGTCGGCCGCGCGGAAGGCGTCGTCGACCTTGTTCTCGCCGGCGAACCACGCGCCCTGCAACACCAGGAGCTGAGCGTTGTCGGGATCCGCGGCGAGCAGATCGGCCACAGTCTCGTGCGCCTGCGCGACGCGTCCCTGCTTGTAGTCGATGCCGGCGATGCGAGCCTGCGCCGCCACGCCACCCTGCTTGGAGCCGGTCAGCTTGCCAAGCACTTCCAACGCGTCCTTGTCGCGCCCCTGCCCCACGTAATAGTCGGCGAGCGACAGTTGCGCCTCCGGCGTTCCCGTGTGTTCGGCCACAGCCTTGAGCGGTGCCTCCGCGGCCGCGGCTCGCCCGCTCGTGAGATACAGCAGCGCCAACAGACGGTTGGCAACGATGTTTTTCGCGTCGAGCTCGAGCGCCTTCGTGAGCGCACGCTGGGCATCCGCGTATCGGCCGAGCGCACGGTAATAGTTGGCCAGCGCAATGTGGGCGATGGGATTGGTTTCGCCGACGACGACGGCCTGCTTGAAGGCCGCCTCGGCCAGCTGCGCTTGACCGCGGCGCAGTTCGAGGCCTCCGAGCGTGATCAGCGATTGCGTGGTCGCCGCCTCGGTCTTGAGCACGTCCTGGAGATCGGCGACGGCCTCTTCCACGTCGCCGAGACCGGCCATCGAATTGCCGCGGATGATGTGAGCCTGGAGGTTCGTCGGATCGGTGTGGAGAACCGCTTCCGCGCGCGTCCGGGCGTCCTCGAACTGCCGCGTCAGCAGCAGCCGGCCGGCGGCGTCGAGCTGAGCCTGGAGGTCGTTGGGCAGCAGGTCGGCCACGCGAACGTACTCGGTGACTGCAGCCCGGACGTTGCCCGTGCGCTCGTAGGCTCGAGCGAGCTTCCGCCGCAGCTCACTGGACTTCGGCCTGGCCCTGACGTCGATGCGGTACTCGGCCACGGCGCGCGTGAAGTCTTGCCTGGCGACGGCCTCATCGCCGGCCTGCCCAGAGATGCGGTGGCTGTTGCCGCCGCAGCCCGTGACGAGGAGGACGGCGCATACCGCCGACCCGAGCGAGAGTCTGGGACCGAGCACGGCTGTCCTCCGGAGTCCAAAAATCTGTTGGCGGAACGACGAGCCCATCCCCGCAGCCAAAGCAAGGACTCAGCCAGCAGAGCCGAACGCTCTTGCACGTCAGGTCACGGACAATCGGGCCTGACCGGGCGATCGGTGGCCAGCGGCTCGAATCCCGAGCGCCTGTTCCGCGGAGAACAGATAATTGTCTTCCCGATCAGATACTTACACAAACAAAAAGGCGCACTGACGTGCGCCTTTGGCTTGGAACGGGAGGCCCGGTCTACGAGCGAGCGGCGCGGCGGCGACGGAGCGCCGCAACCCCAGCCAGACCGAGGCCGAGCAGGGACAGCAACGCGGGTTCTGGCACGTTGACGAGGTTCATGTCGACGTTCGAGGCGCCGCCGGCCGAGTTGTGGCGAATCGTAAACACCTGCGTGAACGAGTACGGGGTCGTCGACGGGCTTGGGCCAGGCAAGGTCGACGCCGCGAAAGGTGTGCCCAGAGCGGTCAGCGAACCGATCAGGGTGGTGGCGGCGAACTCGACGTTGGCCGTGTCGTAATAGGCCGCGTAATCAGTATCGCCGCCTGCCGCCAGACTCCCACCCCAGCTGATGTACAGCTGAAGTGTCTCGAAGTCGAGGTCGGTTTTAGTGAATTCGACCTTCAGATCCCCGGCGCCGGCGGAAGCGGCCGACACCCGCAAATGCATGAGATCCGGCTGCACGGAGTCCGACGCGTTGGCGAGGGTAACGTGGAAACTGAAGTCGCCGAAATTCGACCCGCCATAGGAGATGTTGTTCGGGACCGCCGCGCCGTCATTGACGTCGCCATCCTCGATGGTGATCGTATCGGCCGCGCTGGTGACCCGCAGTTTAACGGCGGCCTCTGCCGTTGAGCTTGTCCCGAGGGCGACAATCGCCATCAAAGCCAGGAAGCTCCAGGCCCTCAGGAGATTACGCGTCACGAACGTCTCCGCCGGTACATCAGATCAGGTCGCGCTTCTCGCCGGCCTGCACCCTTCGCCTTCGGCAAGGTCGTCGAGGGTTCGGTGCATCCAGTGGTGCGTCGAGCAAGCGTCGTGCCGGTATCGCCGAAGCTGAGTTGGTGTTTCTAAATTGCTACATTTCAACCATTTACTGGCTCTCCGGGCTGGTGCCTGCAGACTGATTGTTCCGTCTTGGTTGATTTTAGTTCGCCGGTAGGAGGCTGAAAAAAACTTCCCTAAATGCTCTGACTTTGTCGACCGGCCCCGCCGCTGTGGGAAAGTATGTGGCGACCCCACTTCCCGGAGCCGATAGATCCGACCAATGGCACGCCCTCGCCGCATCGTCAGCATCGCTGGCGCCCGCCCCAATTTCATGAAGATCGCGCCGATTGTCGGAGCGCTGACCCGTCGACCGCACCAGTTCGAATCGGTGCTGGTCCACACCGGGCAGCACTACGACGAGAAGATGTCGGAGGTCTTCTTCGACGAGCTCGGCATTCCGAGGCCCGACCTCAACCTCAACGTCGGGAGCGGCAGCCACGCGCAGCAGACGGCAGCGATCATGGCGGCGTTCGAGCCGGTGCTGCTCGGCACCCCAGTGGACCTCGTCCTCGTGGTCGGCGACGTCAACTCCACCATCGCCTGCGCGTTGGTGGCGTCGAAGCTCGGCGTCCCGGTGGCGCACGTCGAAGCCGGCCTGCGCAGCTTCGACCGTCGCATGCCCGAAGAAGTCAACCGCGTGCTCACCGACCAGATCTCCGACCTTCTGTTCACGACCGAGGCCTCGGCGCTCGAGAACCTGACGCGAGAAGGCGTCGATCCGTCGCGAGTGCACTTCGTCGGCAACGTGATGATCGACACCCTGCTCGCCCACCGGGAGCGGGCGCGCGCCACGGGAATTCAAGCAACGCTCGGACTCGAGCCCGGACAGTACGGCCTGATGACGCTGCACCGCCCCAGCAATGTGGACGACGCGGTGGGGTTCGAGCGGCTGATGCAGGGCATCGCCGTGGTGGCCGGCGCCGTGCCGATCGTCTTTCCCGTGCACCCGCGGACCCGGCCCGCGGTGGCGCGGTCTCCCACCGCGTCAGCGCTCATCGAGCGGGATCGGCTGCGGCTCGTCGATCCGCTCGGCTACCTCGATTTCGTCGGGCTCATGGAACGCGCCCGCGTCGTGCTCACGGATTCGGGCGGGGTGCAGGAAGAGACGACCATCCTCGGAGTGCCGTGCCTGACCCTGCGCGAGAACACCGAGCGGCCCATCACGCTCAGCCACGGCACCAATCAGCTGGTGGGCACCGACCCGCGAGCCATCGAGGCGGCCTGGGCGCGCACGGCGTCGATGGCGGCAAGGGACGGAGGACCGCCGCTCTGGGACGGGCGCGCCGCCGATCGCATAGCCGACATCCTCACGTCGTACTGGGCCTAGCAGCCGCGCCGAGTCCTGACTTGCCGTCGCGCCGGAAGAGCCGCGAGGTGGTGTCGGGATCGAGGAATGCGATGTAGGTGGCGAGCATGATCCAGCTGAAAGGACCGAGCTCGAGAGTGGCCCACAGCCCCAGGTGCAGGCCGACACCCGCAATCAGCACCCACGGACGAAGTCTCCGGACCATCACCAGGACGGGAAACAGGAGCTCGAAGGCGAGCGTGGCCCACGTCGCGAGCGCAACCAGGGTGGCCGCTTCCGGTGGGACGGCCCACGGCAGGCGATGAAAGACATTGAGGTTGAGGGCCCAGTGCACACCCGAACCGTCGCGCCAAACCGGGTAGGCCAGCTTGTGCAGACCGGTGCTGCCATAGATCACCGCCACCTGGCAGCGCATCAGCCAGAGCGGCCACGGCGGCACGCGCGCGTCGGGGTCATGTGCCCGCCCGGACAGGAACGCGTCGAGCGACCACACACGTCCAGTTTCGGCCCAGAGCAGGCAGAAGATCGTGACGATCAGCACCCGGTGCGCGGACGATAGCGGGATGTTGTTCCAGTGGTCTTGCGCGATCAGGCCGACGAAGGCGCCAAGTACAGCCGCGTCGCTCCACCAGCCCACGGTCAGCGCCGCGAACACGACGGTCAGCGCGAGGAACAGCGCCCACCCGGCCACCGTACCGAAGCCGTGCGCGAGGAGCCAGGCTCGGGGCCCCGTGCCGTCGGCCGACAGGGGCGTAAGACCGTCGAGCGGCCAGAACATCTCGACCGGCGTGAGCGCCACCAGGCTGAGGAGGCCCATCAGCCCCAGCGCGATCCGCAGAAGCGCAAAGGAGTGTGGCGGGATCCCGGCGTTCCACCGCGCCTTTACGGCCGCAACAAGTGAGCCCACGCGGGACGAGCCGGCGCTCACGGCAGCTCGTAGTACTCGAGAACCCAGTCGATGTCGGCTTCGCGCTCGAGGCCGTGATAAGGCGGCCGTGGAGGCACGCGCAGGCGGTGCTCGACGGGGCCTTCCCAGTAGGCCTGAAGCGCCACCGTGCGCTCGGCGAGCTTCGCCCGATCGACGGGCCTTCCCAGGCCCGGAGTCGCCGCGGTTCCGACCCAGACCTCCGTGCGCACTATGCGCTCGCCAGAGCGATCGAGGTAGCGGCGCTGGAAGGCCCTCGCAAAGTAGCGCCCGATCGGCGCGAGGTCGTTGGGCAACTGATCGGGTCGCGCGTCAGGGGTGACCTGCGCCGGCCTCCGGTGGCGGTAGAAATCTTCGAGCGCTATGGCGATCGCCTTGTCGCGGTATGAATCGCGAAACGACTTGACCAGGCGCACTTCATTCTCGCGATGAGCCGGCATCACCAGTTCAGTGGCCGTCCACTCTCGCCCGCCCGCTGACTGAACGTAGTAACGCACTCGCGCGTACTCGTCCACCTGGGGCGGATTGGAGAACATCGCCCATGACGGCGCGAGGCCAGTAAGGCGGAGATACCCGTTCACTGCCGGCCGCACCGGTTGGGTAATCCACCAGGCACCCTTGATCAGCGGAGCCACCGCCGCGGCAAGACTATCGAACAGTGTGGTGCCGGCACGCACCACCGCCGACGGCGCAGCTGCGGGATCACGCTCGGGAAAGTTGGAGAACTGTTCAGGAGGTGGAATGGCGCCCACGACGATGGCAAGCAGATGCCAGGTCACGAACGCGAAAGCCAGGCGCGGACGAGTCATCAGTGAGGCAATGTCGCCATTGTCGCACCGGCGAAGGCGCGCCGTACAAAAGGAAGGCGCGAAGGGAACGCCTTCGCGCCTTGAGAAATCCGAAGCGGTTTTTCCTACGCCCTGCGCCGAAGACGATACGCGAAGCCGGCCAATGCGATCCCGAGCATCGAGAGTGTAAGTGGCTCCGGAACGCTCCTGACTGTGGTCGTACTGCTACTACTGGTCGTGGTCGTCTGACTACCCAGGGTCTTCTCGCCTGCTGAGGTACCGTACGTGAAGTACACGTTCTTGATTTGGTCCTCGGTGAGCCCATCCGGGATGTTGAGCACGAACTTCACCGTGCCCTCGATCAGGGCCACCTTGTCGAGCCCGCCATTTCCGCTGCCCGCCACCCATGTGTCGGGCACCATGCCGAAATTGATCCCGTCAAGTGCGGCCGGGTCGTCGTAGTTCACGCCGTTGAAATTGCCGGCGTTCGTGTTGGCGTTCAGGTAACCGCTGCTGGCGATGCCCTGCGTCGTTCCCGCGAGCCAACCGGCGCCGCCAGAAGCGTAACTGAACTCGCCGCCCACGTTAGTCTGGCCGACGCAGTTCACCTCGCACTTGGAGGTTTGGATGATCGAGGCGTTGGACTCGAGCGTCGCCGACGCTGGCGTGAACGTCGAAGTGCCCAGGTTGAAAAACAGACCCGTGAGAACGTTAGGCGCGTCGGTCGGAGCGTTCGCGCCGGTCGCGGCATCCGTGTTGGTCAGAAGGATCGTCAACTGACGACTGCCGAGCGCACCCGAAATCGTGAAGGACGCAGAGGCCGACAGCCCAGTGCCCGAACCGGTGAACAGGGCCGTTGCCTCAGACCGTGTAGCACCGCCGGCCAACATCAAGACTGTAAAAAGACCGGCCCCAAAACGCAACATTTCCAGGATCCCTCCGTCCTTGCTCTCTAAGCTGAGCTCAGGTTTGGAATAAAACGAAGCAAATTGCCGGCCAGCGCCCAGACCAGCTAGAACACCCATGAAATCGCGAGGCATGGATGCCAGCCCTACCGAAAGTCAACCTTCGGCGGGGTTTTGTTCGGCGGAGAAGCGTCTTGCCGCTAGTTCTCAGCCGCCTTCAGACGCGCTTTCAGCTCCTGGACATCGGCCTGCTTTTCGAGCGCCGGCGACAGCTTGAGGGCCTCGGCGAGCTCGGCTTCGGCGGCCGCCCTGGCCCCCTGCGACGCGAGCGCGATGGCGCTGTGCAGCCTGATCTCCGGGTTGGCCGGGGCCCCTTTGGCCGCCTGGACCAGGAGCTTCGCCGCCTCGGCCGTATTGCCCAGGAGGAACTCGATCCACCCGACAGTGTCGAGAATCGTCGGATCCCGCGGCGCCAGCGCCAGTGCCCGTCGGGCCATAGCCAGCGCCTCCGCAGGCTTCTTCTCACGCACGGCGATGTCGTAGGCCAAGTTGTTGAGCGCCACGGGGTTGTTCGGCTGCAAGGCAACGATACTCCGGAATTGCTCGGCCGCCAATGCCGCCTCGCCCGCCAGTGTGTAGAGTCCCGCCAGAAGCTCACGGGGGCGGAGGAGGTTGGGTGCGAGCTCGACCGCCTGCTCGAACGCCCGGCGTGCACCGGCCCGGTCCCCTCGCGCGATCAGCGTTTCGCCACGCACCACCAACCGCACCACCCGCTCGTTCGCGCCCGGCATGGTCGCCGCGGACGCTTCCGTCCGGTGTTTGGCAAAGAAGGCGGGAAGGTCCAGCTCCTGATCGGTACCGCCCTCGATGTCGCCGCGGCTGAGCGCCCGGCGCGCGAACGGCGCGCAAAGCGGGTCGCCGACGACCACCGTCTGCCAGCTCAGATGGGGGATGGCCAGATAGAACGCCTCGATCAGATTGAAGCCGGAGAGATAGGCGGGAAACAGGACATCGGGGCGCACCGCGCTCTCGAGATACGGCTCCGACACCTGGCCCGCGACGCCGGTCGCCCCTTCGCGAATGAGATCGCCGACGAGCGATTGCGGTGAGCCGCCATGGAACTGCGCCCGGTCGTTGATGTTGGTCGGCATCCACTCGGCCGGCGGCTCCTTGAACGTGCGCGCGTCGGTGCTCACGAACGTGGCCGCGAGTGCGCCCGGCGAGAAGTCCATCTTCACGGTGCGCACGCGATTCTGCGGGTCGGTCGATCCCCACGAGAAATAGCCGATGACCGGCGAGATCCCGCGCGCCGGCTTGGGTGTCGTCTCGAGCGTGACACGAGCGCCGAATCCTTCCTTCGTCAGGTTCTGCGCCGCCAGCGCCATCCAGTCTTCGCCGGTCCGGTTGACGAGGGCATCGCGCTGGTCGATCACCACGCGACCGTCTCTCGACGGCTGGCCAGCTTTGACCACGAGCGAAATCGCCTCTTCGACAGTGAAGGCGTCGAGACGCGAGACGAGATAGATGTCGTGGTCGCGGTGCGTGAACGGTTTGGCCTCGCCGATCGGCCGCGCCCCGAGGTAATACGGGTTGGCGATTTTCCCCCTCGTGAGCACCGGGCGTCCGCTCATCCGCCGGTAGAGCAGCGTGAGCTCGGAGTCCACGCTCGCGACCGTCCCTTCAGCGCCGCTCGTACCGAGCACGCGCAAGGGCACGCCCTTCGTGAGGACGATGTAGAGGATGCGGTCGAACAGGTTGTTGCGGACCAGGGCCGCGGCGATCGGTTGCTGGATCGTGAGCGTGTAGGCCGCGGGCTCAATTCCCTCTTCCGTCGTGGTCTTCAGCCGGATCACGTTCTCGGCCGGAATGCCGCGGGCCTTGATGTAGAACTCACCGATCTGCCGCGACTCGGCGCTCGCCTCGTTGATCACGACCGCGACGTTCTCGGCCGTTTGTGCGTGGGCGGTGGTGGCGGCCGCCAGCATCGCGACGGCCGTCACGGCCAGCCCCATCCCGGAGCGGATTAGAACGCGCATGCCAAAGGTCCTGGGAGCAGAATGATGATACCGGACGCCGCGGCTAGCGAGTGAAGACCGCGAGACCGGCTGCCACTTTCAAGATGCTGTACGTGGGTCCTGACGGTGCGTCGGCCCGGCGCACCGCGACGACGCTCGCCCCTCCCGGAAGCGCCTCAACGGCGACAACATCGCCGTATCGGTCGAGCGGGATGCGTTGGACGTTCGTGCCATCGAGGGCGGCTTCAATGAGGTCAGCGCCCGCGCCGACCAGGAGCCGGCGCGCGGCGCCGCGCGCCACGCTTATGGCGCGGACGTCATCGGAGTCGCCAAGGACGTTGGGTGCGCCCAGCGTCGTGCCCGAGCGCGAAATTGCGAGCACCTGTGACCCGGCGCCCTCGTTCTGGCCGGCAAGCCACAGCACGCCGGCCTGATCATCCCACGTCAGATCCTCGGGCTGGTCGAGCCCGCTCGCCACGACCGGCGTGAAGGGACGCTGGCCGGAGGGCACGCGGCCATCCTGATCGAAGGCCAGGACGGCAGCGGAATACGGACCGCGGCCGGCGGTCGCGGGTACGGCGAGATACAGGAGCCCGGCGCGATCGATCGAAAACGGCACGGATGCCCCGAGCGGCACCGAGACGCCGGTCGCAATCGCCAACGGCTCGGCAAGTCTGCCGGCGAGGTATCGCAGACGCAGCAGCTCGAGGTCGGCGGCCGATGCGTCACGCTGACGCAACACGCTCACGAAGACGCGGCCGGTGGTGTCGAATTGCGGGTCGAGGGCGATTTCACCAAGAGTGGTGCCAGGCTCCGCCTCCAACACGGCGATCACGGATGCGCCCTGAAGCATCAGCACGCGCCGCCCGCCTTCGACCGCGAAGATCGCGCCGGCGCTGGAGGCGGCGAGCGACGAAATCGCGCCCCGGTTGCGCGCCAGCTCGGTTACGACGTAGCAGTCGGACGCGCAGTCAGAGGCCGTGTGCGGATCGCCCACGCGCGCGCCGCCCGGCAGATCGCCGGCGACTGTTCTGATGCCGACGCCAGTCACCTCGGAAGAGCGCGCGCCAAAGGTGGAATCGTTGAACTGGGCGGCTACCGCAAAGAAGTAACGCACGCCCATGAAGGCGGATCGAAAGGTGAACGAGCTGCGATCGGGAGAGACGTCGAAGGTCTCCGTATAGTTGCCGGGCGCAGTGCCGACGTAGACACGGTAGCCGGTGACCGTGGGGGCCTCCATGAGGTCCCACGCCACGGTGATAGTGCCGGCAGCGGCTGGGCGGGCGAGGAGCCCGAACGCCAGCGCCGCACACATGACGACGAAGAGGCGCTTACATGGCGCCCCCCGCCAGAACCGCCGGTTCGACATTGATCATCACTCCAGCCGCGCCAGTATCAGGAGCCTGCGTGGCCGTTTCAGCGTTGAACGTCTTCCTGCAGGGCGATTCCAGTAATCGCCACGAGGCCGTGCCCATCGCTACGGGCGTGGCGCCGGTCACGGAACTCGCGGCCACCCGCGTGACATTATCGGCGCCTGAGCCGCGCAGCACTACCGTAGTCTTTCCGGTGGTGCAGTGCGAGTCAGCCGTTGGACAGCCAAGGATGAGCTTGTGAAGAGCACGACTGGCAGCGCCTGCTACGTCGGGGCTCATCGCGTCACCTGGGGAAACGGTCAGTTGGACGACAGCCCGCTCGTCTGCGGGGTAGATGTCACCGTCAGCACCGCCACACCGTTGTTCCCGGCGGCGTCGCGCGCGGTGACGGTGATGACATTCACGCCCGGCGCGAGCGGAATGCCCGGGACGCCCCAGCTGCTCGTACCGAAGGCCACGCCGCCGCCGCCCTGGCTGTTCGTCCACGACACCCGAGTGACCCCGGCGGCGTCGGTGGCGGTGCCACCGATCGTCACCGTGGCTGCTCCGGTCGCGAACGTCGCTGCGGTGGTCGGCGCGAAAATCTTGACCACCGGCGACGCGGTGTCGGTCGGCGCCCCACTAGTGAAGCTATTGAAGCTGACGCGCACCTTCTGGGTCGCCGTATTGCCGGCCGGGTCGCTGGCGGTCACGGTGATGACGTTGACACCCAACTGCAGCGCCAGGCCAGCCACCGTCCACTCCGTGTCGCCGTTGGCCACGCCGCTGCCACCCCGGTCGTTCACCCAGCTGACGCGAGCCGGTCCGAAGTCGTCGAGCGCAGTGCCTTGGAGGTTGATCGCGCCGACCGCCGTCGAGTACTCCGGCGAGGGCGTGACGATGCGAACCGCCGGCGCCTTCACATCCGTGACGCGCACCTTCAGCCACCTGACCCCCGTGTTGCCAGCCTTGTCGCGCGCGGAAATCGTCACCACGTTCAGGCCGGGGCGCAGAAGCACGCGCGGGACCGACCATGCCGCTGTGCCGGTTGCCACACCGCCGCCACCCTGGCTATTGGTCCACGACACCTCGGCCACTCCCGTGTCGTCTGTCACGGTGCCGCGGAGCCCAATCGCATTGTCGGTCGTGATCAGCGTCTCGGCCGCCGTTGGCGCAGCGATGGCCACCACCGGGTCCGACCGGTCGAGCCTGATGGACAGACTGACGCTCGTGGTGTTGCCTGCTGCGTCGTGTGCCGTCACGGTGAAGACGTTGGCGCCCAGCTTCAGCCCGGCCGACGAGATGGTCCAATCGGACGTTCCCGTCGCGACGCTCTGGCCGCCAAAGCTGTTCTGCCAGGTCACTTTCGTGACCCCAGCGTCGTCGGCGGCGATGCCGCGCAGCGTCACCGTGGTCAGGT
>Ga0173480_10000050_pt1 | contig 27666 bp, 24 predicted proteins | sample NitcycUS209509C1_FD_122622 | JGI IMG/M metagenome (GOLD analysis project Ga0173480, IMG submission 122622) | Soil microbial communities from Arlington Agricultural Research Station in Wisconsin, USA - Nitrogen cycling UWRJ-S209-509C-1 (version... | ecosystem: Environmental > Terrestrial > Soil... | reverse complement strand
TGGAGAACCGACACCAAAATGGGTGTGACATTTATCTAGCGCCCGTTGCCGGCGATCTCGGCCGTTAAATGCTGTTGCGGCGCATCATCCCTAAAATCTGATGCAACTTTTTATCTAATAATAAAACTGTCTGCCCGACGATGTGCCACAACGCAGGGGCCGCCAATGCGCGATTGGCTGTTTTTGCTGGCACCACCAGCTCTGATTTTCTACTTCATTGCCTACCCTGACAAATTCTATGAATTTGTCTTTTGGGCGAAAAGGCTAATTGGCTGAAAGGCTAGTTGGCTGATTGCCGAGCCTTCAGCTCACTCAAACGATACGCCGACCCTTTTGCCATCCGTCCAAACGACCCGGCAATGTTTAGAGCCGACTTCGCCGTCGATCGTCAGCCGGAAGACCCGTGGCAACCCAAAGACGCTTGGAACGTGAAGGCCGGCGCCGGTTGTGGTCAGGTCCTCCACGGTACATGAGAGCTCTTGCCCGGCCGGGCCGAACTTAATGACCCCGCGCCGGTGGGTGGATACGCGCGTGTCTTGCCTGCGCTCATCCTGGGTTTGTGGATCTGCCACTTAAGATGCCTTCTGTGCCGCGGTGCTCTCGCGCATCTCGGGCGTAAACGTGCCTGGCAGCATGTAAGTGCGCGTACGTTTGCACGTGTAACAGACAAAAGTATTGCGGTGCATGTTGTGGACGACCGGATGCGGCGTGACCGCAACATGGACCATTTCGGTCCGGCATTGCGGGCACACGGCGGTATTGTCTTTTGGGTCCGATCCCGACATCGGTTGCCGCGCCTTAATGCCTGTCCAAAACGGGCAGGGGTTCATTTCGAGCGATAGTTCCGAAAAATAGGTCACGAAGTTTAAGAATCCATTCATGAGATGCCGGCGTGCGCGTTAACGCCTCGCAGTCGCGCTGGTGCGTCGGAATAGGCACAATTCATCGCCAGTTTGCGCAGTTTTTGTCGTCTATGTGGTCGAAAAGCCCAATTCGAGCGAGCCACAGCTTTCGCCGATCAGGTGCCATTCCGCAGCAAGCATCACAAAATGTCCTTCGTCTTTTGCGTTGGAAGCGAGTGCCCGTCACCCCCTGACTGAAGGCCAAAAGGGTCGGCTTGGGCGCTCGCTTGAGCGGACTCCAGCGCCGTGGCCCGCGGTGCCGGGTCAAGCACCAAGCCCGCCGCGAGGATGGAGACAGTCGTTGCGCCTATTGAGAGCGCACGCGTGAGCCCCTCCATTGGGCTTTGATCGGAGGTTTCCCGCCTCGATGCCAAGAAACTGGCTGCGGTGCGTTGGATGTTCTCCGTGGACTGGCTGATGCGCACGAAATCCGGATACACCAGAGTTCCGAGTTCGGTCAGGTGCACTTTTGAATTGCTTCTTTCAAACAACCGTCCGCCGATCTCCTGCTCCAGAAGTTGTATGGCCCGCGTCAGCGATGGCTGGGCCACACCGCAGCGCCGGGCGGCACGCGTGAAGCTCTGCTCTTCGCACAGCGCGAGAAAATAAGTGACTCGGCGTATCTTCATTGGGCGGCCAGCTCTATTGCGCGCGATATGATCGGTGAGGACACGGCGACCGCGATTCCGAGCACATAGAAAACCAGCCAGATGGTGGCCACCATGGCTTCAGAGCGGCTGCGCAACTCTGCCCGCCGGCGCTGCGTCTTTCGAAAGTCGGCTGATATACGCATCGCGACCTCCATTTTGGAGATCGGGTAGCACGGGCTTTGGGATGGACAGGGTGAGCTAGCTCACAGTTCGCCAAAAGATTGCGGTGCCCGATCCGGGCCAGTTTCGGGCGATGAAGCGCTCGCCGGGGCGGAAATTGCCGATCGGTGGATCGCTCGAAACGGTACAATTGGAGCAGTTTTGGCTCAATAAATTCGGATACCTGGCGGGTTTGAGAGCTGGGCCAAAGAGGCTGCCGCGCCGGACCGATTTATCGTATCTTTGCGATTATTGGCTTAGAGATTGGATTCGGCCGAGATGGCAGCTGGGACGAGCGGGCAATCGCGAATGCAAGTGTTCGACAGGAACACGCTGCTTCGAGCCCATCCCTTTTTCAAGGATCTCGGCGACGCGGTCATAGAGCGGCTCGCGCCTCGCGTCATAAACAGCAAAATCAAAAAGGGCGCGATCATATTCCGGAAAGGCGATGTCGGCTCGCGGCTCTATGCCGTTCGGTCAGGAGCCGTGAGAATCAGCACTCCGTCCGAGCAGGGCAAGGATGCGATCTTTAATTTGATAGTCCCCGGCGACTTGTTCGGGGAAATTGCGTTTCTCGATGGCGGGCAAAGAACGGCGGATGCCGTGGCCATCGACAATTGCGAGCTTATGATTATCGAGCGGCGGGATTTCATCCCACTGATTCAAGACGATCCCGAGCTGGCGGTACGACTCATCAAGGTTCTCTGCGGGCGCCTGCGCAAAACCAGCGAGCAGGTCGAAGACATTGTTTTCCTCGGCTTGCCGAACCGCCTCGCCAAAGTGCTGCTCCATCTGTATCGGCCGTCGGCAGACGCGCCGCCAAAGACCAAAATTCAGGTGACCCAGCGCGAGATAAGTCAAATGATCGGAGTGTCGCGCGAGAGCGCGAACAAGCAGCTTCAGGCCTGGCAACGCCGGAAGTGGCTCAAGCTGGAGCGGGGCGGGATCGTGATCGTGGCGCCGGATGCGCTGCGCGATCTCGTATCGAGCGGCGCTCTTTAATCAAGAAACGTCAGGGGCCTGGCGATACTTTCCAACGGCTTGCGCTCTGCGTCGACCCCCCAACGCCACGCCACGCAGCCTGCCAGCACCATAAGGGCGGCGCCGGTCAGATATCCACCGAAGACACTTGCGCGCGAGCCGGTCTCGATGAGGACACCGAACAGCCAGGGCGCAACGACGCCGCCCACGCCGGTGCCCACCGCGTAGAAGAAAGCAATCGCGAGCGCCCGGATTTCAAGCGGGAAGGTCTCGCTGACGGTGAGGTAGGCTGAACTCGCCGCCGCCGAGGCGAAGAAGAAAATCACCATCCAGCAGACGGTCTGCGTTGTCGCGTCCACGAGATTTAGCAAGAACAGCCATCCGGTGAGTGCAAGCAGTACGCCCGAGACGATGTAAGTGAAGGCAATCATGGATCGGCGGCCGCGCGTGTCGAACAAACGACCGAGCAGCAGAGGCCCGAGGAAATTACCGATCGCAAACGGCAGGATGTACCAGCCGACATGACCCGATGCGACACCGTAGAAGTCAGTGAGGATCAACGCATAGGTGAAAAATATTGCATTGTAAAAGAACGCCTGGGACGCCATCAGGCTCAAGCCAACCATCGTCCGGCGAAGATGTCGCCGGAACAGAACGTCCATCACCAGGTGCAGCGGCGTCGAGCGGCGGGCGCGCAATCGGGCGCGCGGCAACCCGTGTGCCGGCGGCAACGCGGGGAAACGGGATTCGATATCGGCAATGACCTTTTCGGCTTCTTCCGTATGGCCATGTGTGATCAGCCAGCGCGGGCTTTCCGGAATCCAGAGCCGCATAAAAAAGATCAAGCAGGCCAGACAGGCGCCGATCAGGAATCCGAGCCGCCACCCGAAATCCGGATCGATAAACCGTGGATCAAGCAGCACCAAAGAGCCCAGCGCGCCGAGAGCCGCTCCGATCCAGAAGCTGCCGTTGATGACGAGGTCGTTCCATCCGCGCACGCGCGCGGGAACGAGCTCCTGAATGGTGGAATTGATCGCGGAATATTCGCCGCCGATCCCGGCGCCGGTCAGAAATCGAAAAAATGCAAAGCTTGCAATGTCCCAAGAGAATGCTGTAGCCGCGGTTGCGGTCAGGTACACTGTAAGCGTCAGAAAAAAGAGCTTCTTGCGGCCGAGTCGATCGGTCAACCAGCCGAAAAAAATTGCGCCGATCACGGCTCCGGCAAGGTAAGCGCTGCTCGCAAGTCCGATGTCGGTATTCGAAAAACGAAGCGATGGGCTTTCTTTCAGTGCACCGGCCAGGCTTCCTGCAAGCGTCACTTCCAGACCGTCGAAGATCCATGTGATGCCGAGGGCGACCACGACGAGTGTGTGGAAGCGGCCCCACGGCAGCCGGTCAAGCCGTGCCGGGATGTCGGTCGTAATGGGGAGATTGTTCTTTGTCATGACGCGGATAATCTGGTTGGCGCGCGGAATTGTTCCCGCGGGCGGTCCCGAATGCTTGCGACGGCCGGATCTACGTAACGCAAAATAAAGCTTAACGATCCCCCGGACGCGTTTTTGGCTCGGTTTTCAGGCGGGCGCGACATCATCCGAACGCATCAAAAGATGTGTCAAATAACAGAATATCAATGGCTTTCCGCTAGTTTTTCTAAGTGTTTGCACTGTGGCCTCGAGGCTTGGCGGCACCTCGCAGATGACCAAACTCGCCACGATAGCGCAGCCTCTCGTCAGGCACCGATCAGTGCTGCTCGGAGCGTTGCTGATCGGCGTTGTCTGGATTTCTCTGTCTTTCTTTCTCGCCAACGAACGCAACAGCGCTGAACGCGCGGCGATCCAGAATTCAACAAACTTTGCCGGAGCCTTGGCAAGCCACCTTTCCAATTCGTTGGGAGAGGTCGATCGTTCGTTGACCGTGATCGCCGCGCTTTACGAGCAAAGGCCGGAAAATTTTGACCTGCTGGCTTCGCTCAAGGCCAATCGCTCCTGGTCGGACGCAATATCGCGCGTGAGCATCGTTGATCGCAATGGAATTGTGTTGCTGAGCAGCGACGCAAGCCTGCGTGGCAAAAGCGTAAAGGACCGTGCGTACTTCAAGAGCCAGGTCGAAGCGACGACCAACGAGCTCTTTGTCGGAAAGCCGATCTTGTCGCAAACGGCGGCCGACAAATGGACGGTCGAACTTTCTCGCCGCATCTTGCGCGCCGATGGGCGGTTCGACGGCGTCGTCTCTGCCTCGCTCGATTCGAGATATCTGACGCGAATCTATAATTCGGTGGACATCGGCCAGAAAGGATACATACGCGTCATCGGGCTTGATGGAATCGTCCGGGCAACGAGCGGAGACACGATGTATGTGCTCGGCAAGGATTTTTCGCGCGCCGATCTGTTTACCAGTTTGGCGTCGACGCGAGGGGGATGGTATTATACCGCAAGTGGCTTGAGCGACGGCATTCCACGGCTTATCGCCTATAGAGTCGCCAACGAATATCCTTTCGTCGTCACAGTCGGCACTGCCGTGCCGGAAATCTTCTCGCACGTCGAGGCGAAAAGAAAGTCAGGCTATTTTATTGCAGGATTGCTGACCCTCCTGATTGCCTGCGTAACAGCGCTGAGCATCAGAGGGCAAATGCAGCGTGAGGCGGCAAAAAAGCGCCTCGAGCACACCAATATGCTTTTGAACGCGACCCTTGCGAACATGCCGCATGGCATCTGCATGTTCGGAGCAGACACGAAACTCGTGCTCGCCAACGATCTATACGGCAGCATGTATGGTCTTGCTCCCGGCGCCATAAAGCCAGGAATGACGCTCGCGGAGGTCCTCCAGTTGCGGGTTGCCGCAGGCTCCTGTCCGGCGGACTCGCAAAAATATGTCAGGGACCGGATACACGAAGCGTTTCTTCCTGACACCGGTTACATCATCGACAAGCTTCAGGACGGCCGGACGCTGGCCGTGTCCCGGCGCGCCATGCCTGATGGCGGCACGGTTGCCGTCCACCAGGATATTTCGGCTCATTTGCATACGGAACAGCAGCTCGACGAAACCAGGCAGTTCCTGGATTCAATCATTGAAAACATTCCGATCGCCGTCGTCGTGAAAGATGCCGTCACGCGCAAGTTCGTGCTGGTGAACCGGGCATTTGAAACGATGCTCAAGGTCGGCCGCAACGAAGTTCTGGGGAAAACCGTATTCGAAATCTACCAGAGGCAAGACGCCGAGCGGATGGACGCATCGGATTCCGAGGCGCTGGGAGTTACACTCGGCAGGTGCTCGAACGACTATGAAGTCGAAATGCCGGAAGGCCAAACACGTGTTCTGGCGACGAGCCGCATCGTAGCCCGCGATGCCGCGGGAGTGGCGAGACATCTGGTTGTTGTAATCGACGATATTACCGAGCGGAAGAAGTCGGAGCAGCGCATCGCGTTCATGGCGCACCATGACGTGTTGACCGGACTTGCCAACCGTCTCTCGATCATGGACAAAATCGAAGAGGCGGTCGCGCGGCACCGCAGGCGCGGCGATTCATTCGCGGTGTTGCTGCTGGATCTCGATCGCTTCAAACATGTCAACGATACGCTTGGCCATGCGGTTGGCGATGCGCTGCTGCGCGAAACGGCCGTTCGCCTGAAGGCATCGTTGCGGGAAACCGATGTGCTGGCGCGCCTGGGCGGCGACGAATTTGCCATCATCCAGGACAGTGACGATAACCAGCGTGAAGCGGCCGGCGCTCTTGCCGACCGTATCATCGATATCATCTCGAAGCCCTTCGATATTGACGGCAATGAAGTCAACATCGCCACGAGTATCGGCATCGCGCTTGCGCCCGAGCACGCGGCGAGCTCTGACAGCCTGATGAAAATGGCGGATCTGGCGCTGTATCGCGCGAAGTCAGCCGGCCGAAACAGGCACTGCTTCTTCGACCCTGAAATGAGTCTGGCAGCAAGCGCGCGACACGAGCTTGAGAGCGAACTGCGCCGCGCGATTCAGAACAACGAGCTCGAACTGCACTATCAGCCGATTGTCGATACGCAGACACTTCGGATCTGCGGCGCCGAGGCGCTCATTCGCTGGCGCCATCCGACCAAGGGCGTAATCCTGCCGGATCAGTTCATCCCGCTCGCAGAAGAAACCGGGATGATCACGCAGATGGGCGAATGGTTGATGCAGACGGCCTGTGCCGAAGCGGTGACGTGGCCAATTGGCGTCAAAGTATCGGTCAATCTCTCAGCCGTTCAATTCAGAAAGAACAACCTCGTCGATATCGTGATCTGTGCGCTTGCGCAGTCCGGCCTGCCACCCGAGCGCCTGGAACTCGAGATAACGGAAACGGCCCTTATTGAGTCGGCAACCGAATGCCTGCCGATTTTGCGGCAGTTCAAGAATCTGGGCATTGCGATCACGCTCGACGATTTCGGCACAGGATATTCGTCGTTGAGCCAGTTGCTGATGTTCCCGTTCGACAAGATCAAGGTAGACAAGTCGTTCACGCAAAATTTGACCAAGCGGACGGAATGCGCCGCCATCATTGCGGCAACGCTCACGCTCGCGCGCAGCCTCGACATCGAGACCACCGCGGAAGGCGTAGAAACCGTGGACCAGTACCGGCTGTTGCGCCTTGCCGGCGTTACGTCGCTGCAGGGCTTCCTGTTCCAGGCGCCGTGTTTGCCGTCGGAAATTGACTTCCGCAGCGCCTACAGCGTCCCCGAAGTCGAAAATGCCGCATAGCATGGCATCCGCAGAGGCAGAGGAGCGTCGCCAACGCGGTGGCGCTCGTCCGGCCGTCGTGGTTGCACGCCAGTCGCTGATCGAGGAACTTGAAGCCGCAATTTCGCAAAGAAACATTGCATCCCGCGCCGAGATCTTGCGGCGCGTTACCGATTTGTTTGCAGCCGGATCAGTCAGCTTCGGCAGCGAACAAACCTCACTATTTGACGACGTCATGGGCCGCCTGGTGAGCGAGATCGACCATTCGGCGCGGGCCGCTTTCGGCGAGCGTATCGCCACGCTGTCGAATACCCCGCCCAAAATAACGCGTGAACTGGCGCTCGACGATTCGATCGACGTCGCCGGCTCGGTGCTGAAGCGGTCCGAATGCCTCGATGAAGATACCCTGATCATCGGTGCCAAGACGAAGAGTCAGGATCATCTCTTTGCAATATCGCAGCGCAGCAAGCTGAGTGAGAACGTCACCGACGTTCTGGTCGAGCGCGGAGACCAGAAGGTGGTGATCAGCACGGCAGCGAATGCCGGCGCGCGATTCTCGGATTTTGGCTACACGAAACTGGTGTCGCGTTCCAAAAATGACAGTGAACTTGCGCTTCTGGTCTGGGCCCGGCCGGAAATTCCGCGCGAGTATCTTTTGACGCTGTTTGAGGCGGCGTCAGAAACCGTGCAGCGCAGATTTGAGGCGGCGGACCGGAGTAAGGCGGATCTCGTCCACGAGATGATCAAGCAGGCCGCTGACCAGCTTCAGACGAGCCTGCGCGACCATTCATCCGATTTTGCCGCGGCCATGGCCAATGTCGAGCAGCTCCATCAGAAAGGCGAATTGACCGAACAGCGGCTTTGCCGATTTGCCGAAAGTGGGAAGTTCGACGAAACAACGGCCGCATTATCGTTGCTCACCGGCTTGCCGGTTGGGGCAATCGAGCGGGCCTTGGTGCACGACACCGGCGATCAGCTGCTGGTCCTTGCAAAGTCGATCAACCTGTCCTGGAAGACGACGCGAGCGATCCTCGCGGTCCGCAGCGGGGCCGGCGGGGAATTTCCTGAATATTTTGAAAGGTTCAACCGGCTGCGGCCGGAAACGGCCCGCGCCGCCATCCAGTTCTACCGTCTGCGGGAGCGGGCCTCCAAATCACGGAAGTAGCGTCGCGGCCACGCGCCGCGTCCACCGCTACGCCGGTGTTTGCGCCGCACGCTGGCCAGCCGTCGTGCCGGCAATCCTGCCGAAGACCGAGCCCGCCATCAGGCCGGTGCCTCCGGGATAGTTGAAATAGAACAATCCGCCCACCAGTTCGCCGGCCGCATGCAGGCCGGCAATAGCCTGACCGTCGGTATCGATCACGCGGCCGGACGTATCGATCTTCAGTCCGCCGAAGGTGAACGTGATGCCGCAGGTCACGGCATAGGCCTCGAACGGCGGCTCATCGATCGTGTTGGCCCAGTTCGATTTGTTGATGGCAAGGCCTTCGGTCCGCCGCCCGTCCTTGACGTTGGGATTGAAAGCGACGTCGGTCCGCACCGCCTTGTTGTACGCCTTGATTGTTTCCAGAGCGCGCTTGCCATCGACATCGTCGAGCCTTTTTACGAGATCCTCGATCGTGTCGGCGCGGACCTTGGTGACCTGCTTGATCCGGTATTCGTCGCGCAGCATCGGAATAATCTTCTTGTCGAAGACCTGCCAGGCGAATTGACCGGGCTGCATGAGGATGACCCGGCCGTATTTCGCATAGGTGTAATTGCGGAAGTCCGCGCCTTCGTCGACGAAGCGCTCCCCATTGGCATTGATCATGATGCCCCACGGGTAGGAGTGCTTCTGGAAGTTGTCGCCGACCGCAAGGTCACCGAACTCGGGCGCGTTGCGGTCCCAGCCGACGGCGTGGCAGCCGGACCAGTTTCCCGTCGGCATCGCGCCGATATCGAGCGCCATGCGGATGCCGTCACCTGTGTTGAAACGTGTGCCACGGATCTTTGCCAATTCCCAGCCGGGCCCCAGGTAGCGCGTGCGCATCTCGCTGTTCGCCTGGAAGCCGCCGGCGGCCAGCACCACGCATTTTGCCTTGACGTCTACGGTGCGACCGTCGTGCTTGACCCGGATGCCTTTGACGCCGTCGTCATCGGCGATGAGTGACAGTGCGCGCGCATTATAAGCAACGGTGACGCCGTTCTTTTTGGCGATCGTTGTGTGCGCCTCGATCAGTCCGGGGCCGCCACCCCACGATTCCACCGTGAGGCCGCCCCAGAACTTGAACTTGCCGTCGATCTTGTAGGCTTGCCGGCCGTAGATCGGGATGAACCGGATGCCCTTTTTTTGCATCCAGAGCATCGTGTCCTTGCTGCGCGTGATGAGCACCTCGCACAGGTCGGGATCGGTCCGGTATTCCGTCACGCGGCCCATGTCGTCGAAAAACTTGTCCTGCGTGTAAGTGCCGAAATCGGTATTGGCGACCTCCTCGTCGGTCAGGTCCGGCATCAGCGCGCGCAGATCGTCGACGCCGTCGTAGACGCATCGGAACGCGCCGGCCGTAAATCGGCTGTTGCCGCCGGATTCCTCCTCCGGCGCACGTTCGAGCACCAGAACGGAACCCCCATGCTCGGCGGCTGCGTGAGCGGCACAGAAGGCAGCGTTGCCGGCGCCGACGATAACGACGTCGGCGGAGCGGGGGAGTTTGGCGTGCGCGGGGGTATTCACCGAAGGAAGCCTGACATCCGAGAGGGCCGGAGTGTAGGTGCCCGCTTCCACATGTCAACGCGAAGACTGCAAAGCCCGTCGAATTCTCTCACATTGTCAAATGGTTCGGGAGACGAATTGAACTTAATGTAGTAATCGAGGTTGATGCTGGGTCGGTTGAGGCAGGCGGAAAGGTGATAGCGACGAGCATAACCATCGCGATGATCTGCGTCGGGATCTGGGCCTACCTGATCTTGGCGCGGGGGGCGTACTGGCACGCGAGCGCACGCGATACGACAAACATTGCTGGCATCGCGGTGCCGTGGCCCGCGGTTACCGCGGTGATCCCCGCGCGCAATGAATCCGAATGCATCGCGCGCAGCGTGCAGTCGCTGCTACGGCAGGACTATCGCGGGCCGCTCACCATCGTGGTCGTCGATGACGACAGCGATGACGGCACCGGCGCTGTCGCAAAGGATGCGGCAGCAGGCGATGGGCGGCTGAGCGTCGTCAGAACGACAGGACCGGCCGCCGGCTGGACCGGAAAACTGTGGGCAGTCAGCCAGGGCATTGCCGCGGCCGAAGCCTTCCATCCCGAATACCTGCTGCTCACCGACGCCGACATCGAGCACGCGCCCGACACGCTCTCCTGGCTGGTGGCGCAGTCGGTGAATGGCAGGTTCGTCCTGACGTCGCTCATGGCCAAGCTGCGCTGTGTCAGCCTTGCCGAGAAGATTCATGTCCCGGCTTTCATCTATTTTTTCCAGATGCTGTATCCATTCGCGTGGGTCGCGCGCGCCGATTCATCAACGGCTGCCGCCGCCGGCGGCTGCATGCTCGTCCGTGCCGACGCGCTCGCGAGCATGGGCGGCATAGCCAGTATCCGTGGCGCCCTGATCGACGATTGCTCGTTGGCCGCCAGGCTGAAAACGGTGGGGCCGATCTGGCTTGGCCTGACCAAACGTGCGCGGAGCATCCGGCCGTACCCAACCTTTGCCGATGTCGGGAGAATGGTCTCTCGCTCGGCTTACAGCCAGTTGCGCTACTCGCTGCTTGCTTTGATCGCCACAATCTTGGGCATGGCGATTACCTTTGTTGCGCCGCCAATGCTGGCTCTGTTTGCATCGGGATTGCCGCGATATCTTGGGCTTCTGGCCTGGGCGGCGATGACATTATCGTTCGTGCCCACGTTGCGGTACTATCGGCTTTCGCCCATATGGAGCGTGGCCCTTCCGGGAATCGCTTTGCTTTACATGTCTTATACTTTGCAGTCCGCATATCAGCATTTCCGGCGTCGGGGTGGCCAGTGGAAGGGGCGCGTCCATGCCGACGCGCCGAGCGTGCAATGAAGACCTCCAGCGGACAGCTACGATCGGGCAAAGGGTCGCGCGACGAGAATTTTCCGGTCGCGTCCTGGCTGATCAAGCCGCAACATCGCCCGGCGATCCTCGCCTTTTACGAATTTGTCCGCGTCGCCGACGATATCGCAGATCATGCCTCGCTGACGAGCGGGGAAAAGGTCGACCGCCTCAATGGGCTGGAGGCGAGCCTGCTCGGCAAATCGGATCACGAGCCGGAGGGTGTGAGGCTGCGCAGCGTTCTCGAAGCGCAGCGGCTCACGCCGCGTCACGCGCAGGATCTGCTCGACGCGTTCCGGCAGGATGCCACCAAGCAGCGATACACGAACTGGGATGATCTGATCGACTACTGCTCGCGATCGGCGATGCCGGTCGGGCGTTTCGTGCTCGACGTGCATGGAGAATCGAAAGCGACCTGGCCGGCCAACGATGCGCTATGCGCGGCCTTGCAGATCATCAACCATCTGCAGGACTGCGGATCCGACTACCAGAGGCTCAATCGCATCTACATTCCACTCGACGCGATGGCGGCAGCTGGCGTGAGTGTCGACATGCTGGCTCGCAACCGGGCGAGCCCCGCGCTGCGCGAATGTCTCAAAGGGCTCGTGGCGCAAACCGCAGACCTGCTGAAAGAGAGCGAAGGCTTTGCGGCGAGCGTGAAAGACAGGCGTCTCGGGCTTGAAATTGCGGTGATCCAGACGCTCGCCAAACGCCTGTTGCGAATTCTTGCAAGGCGCGATCCTTTGAGCGAGCCCGTTCATCTCAGCAAGGCGCAGGCTGCCGGCTATGTGATGCGCGGTGCTGTCGGTGCCGGGTTGCACCGGCTGTTGCGCGCAGTCGTGCCCGCACACAGGTATCAGGTGCAATGACGGCACAGGTCCAGCAGCCCGGAGATGCCCGCCCGGCGGCCGCGCGCGCGGGCGGCAGCTCGTTCTATCTCGCCATGCGCATTCTCGGCCGCGAGAAGCGTGAGGCGATGTTCGAGATATATTCCTTCTGCCGCGCGGTCGACGATATCGCCGATGGCGATGTGCCGGGCGACAAGCTGGCGCTGCTCGCTGCATGGCGCGAAAATATCGATGCCCTTTACGCAGGGCGGGTGCCGCCCGGTCTCGAAGGCCTCGCGAAGGCGATTTCGCATTATGGGCTGCGCAAGGACGATTTCCATGCCGTCATCGACGGCGTGGAAATGGATGCGCGCGCCGACATCCGCGCGCCGAGCCTCGATGAGCTCGACCTCTATTGCGATCGCGTGGCTTGCGCCGTGGGCCGTCTGTCCGTGCGGGTTTTTGGACTGGCTGAATCCGACGGGAAAATGCTGGCCCACCATTTGGGCCGGGCACTTCAGATCACGAACATATTACGGGATATCGACGAAGACGCCGGCGTCGGGCGCCTTTATATCCCACGCGAAGCGCTGCAGCTCGCCGGGATCGACACAGTTATTCCCCAATCCGCCGTTACCGACCCGCGGCTCGGGACGGCGTGCACGTTTCTTGCGGAGCGTGCGCGAGGACATTTCACGAAGGCGAATGAAGTCATGGCCAGGTGCTCGCGCCGCAGCGTCCGCGCTCCCAGGATCATGGGCGTGGTCTATCGCCAGATGCTTGAGGACATGATAGCGCGTGGCTGGGCGTCGCCGCGCCAGCCGGTGCACGTCAACAAGTCCCAGCTGATATGGATCGCGTTGCGGCATGCGTTCGTCTGAGTCCGGTACTATCCATATTATCGGGGCGGGATTGGCGGGGCTTGCCGCCGCAATCCGCCTCACGCAATCGCATCGTTCCGTCGTCGTCCATGAGGCGACGGCTTATGCGGGCGGGCGATGCCGCTCGTATCACGATTCCGCGACCGACATGCTCATCGACAACGGCACGCATCTGTTGCTGTCGGGCAACCATGCGGCGCTCTCTTTTGTCGGCACCATCGGCTCGTCGGCTGGCCTGCACGGCCCGAAGGAAGCGGAATTTCCCTTCATTGATCTTGCCGGTGGAAAGCAGTGGACGTTGCGCTTCGGAGAAAGCCGATTTCCGTGGTGGGTCTTTGACAAGGACCGGCGCGTCCCGCAGACCAGTCTTGCCGACTATCTTCCGATCGCGCGGCTTGCCTGGGCAAAAGCCGACAAGCCGATTGCCGATGTTCTGAATTGCTCCGGCACGCTCTACACCCGTTTTCTCGAGCCGTTGCTGCTCGCCGCGCTCAATATTGCGCCGCCGGAAGGGTCGGCCAGGCTTGCCGGCGTCCTGATCAGGGAAACCATTGCGCTTGGCGGCCAGGCTTGCCGTCCGCTTTTGGCGCGTGACGGTCTGGGGCCGGTCTTTGTTGAGCCGGCGGTTTCATGGCTGCGCCAGCACGACGTTTCCGTTGCTTTCGAAGACGAGCTCGTCGCGCTGCAGTTTACCGACGGCCGCGCATCGCAACTGCAATTCGCCAAGCACAAAGTCGATCTCGGTGCCGACGACGCCGTCATCCTCGCAGTCCCGCCTTACGTCGCAACCAAGCTGGTGCCCGGCCTCACGGTGCCGACTGCATTCCGCGGCATCGTCAACGCGCACTTCCGTGTCGATCCGCCGGCCGAGCTTCCGCCGATACTCGGTGTGATCAACGGCACCAGCCAGTGGATATTTTCGCTGCCGGGGCGGATCTGCGTGACCATCAGCGACGGCGGCAGCCTGTTCGATGTGCCGCGCCCCGAGCTTGCGCAGAGCATCTGGAATGACGTTGCGGCGGCCACCGGCCTGTCGACGGCGCTCCCGCCGTGGCAGATTGTGCGCGAGCGGCGGGCAACCTTCGAGTCGACGCCGGAGCAGAATGCGCGCCGCCCCGGACCACAAACGCGCTGGAGCAACCTGCTGCTGGCCGGCGACTGGACGGCAACAGGGCTGCCCGCAACGATCGAGAGTGCGATCCGCTCCGGTTATCGCGCCGCCACGCTTGTCGGCGGCCGGATGGAGGCCGCGGCATGACCCTGGCATTCACCGAGAAGGCGCAGACGTCGTTGCGGCGGCCGGAGTTGCAGAAATCGAACACCGCGGCCACGCAGGCGCTGCTGCAATGCCAGCAGCGCGACGGGCATTGGGTGTTCGAGCTCGAGGCGGATGCGACGATTCCTGCGGAATACGTGCTGCTTCGCCACTTTCGTGGCGAGCCGATCGACAAGGAGCTTGAGCGGAAAATCGCCAGCTATCTCCGGCGTATCCAGGGCCCGCACGGCGGCTGGGCTCTTTTCCACGAGGGCGCTTTCGACATGAGCGCCAGCGTGAAGGCCTATTTCGGGCTGAAAATGACCGGCGAAAGCCCGGATGCGCCGCACATGCGGCGGGCACGCGAGGCGATTCTTTCGCGCGGGGGCGCCGTCCATTCCAACGTCTTCACGCGCGCTCTTCTTTCCCTATACGGCATCCTCGACTGGCGCAGCGTTCCGGAAATGCCGGTTGAGATCGTGTTGCTGCCGAGCTGGTTTCCTTTCCATTTGTCCAAAGTGTCCTATTGGGCGCGGACGGTTCTGGTGCCGCTGCTGGTGCTGCAGGCGCTGCGCCCGCGCGCGAAAAATCCGCTCGGCGTCCGTATCGACGAGCTTTTTGTCGAGCCTCCGGCATCGATCGGACCGGCGCCGAAAGCACCGCATCAGCGCTGGAGCTGGTTCCTGTTCTTTCGCGGCATCGATGCCGTTCTCCGGCCTGCCGTAAAGCTCTTTCCCAAAAGCCTGCGCCAACGTGCGATCAATAAAGCGGTTGAGTTCGTCACCGAGCGTCTCAACGGCCAAGACGGTCTTGGAGCGATCTTCCCTGCAATGGCAAATGCGACGCTGATGTACGACGTGCTCGGCGACAAGGCCAACGCCGCGATCGCGCGCGACTCGATCGACAGGCTGCTGGTCGTTCACGATCACGAGGCCTACTGCCAGCCATGCGTGTCGCCGGTCTGGGACACTGCGCTGACATGTCATGCGCTGCTCGAGATGGGCGGTGACGATGCGCGGGCAAGCGCCCTGCGCGGGCTCGATTGGCTGGTGCCAAAGCAGGTTCTCGATGTCGTCGGGGACTGGGCGGCGCGCCGCCCGCATGTCCGGCCGGGCGGCTGGGCGTTTCAGTACGCCAACCCGCATTATCCCGATCTCGACGATACCGCCGTCGTCGTCATGGCGATGGACCGCGCCCGCCGGTCGGGTGCCGGCGACCGCTACGATCAGGCGATCGCGCGCGCGGTCGAGTGGGTGAGGGGCCTGCAGAGCACCAATGGCGGCTGGGCGGCCTTCGACGTCGACAACGTTTACGACTATCTCAACAACATCCCATTCGCCGATCACGGCGCGCTGATCGACCCGCCGACGGAAGACGTGACGGCGCGTTGCCTGTCGATGTTCGCGCAGCTCGGCGAGACGCCCGGGACAAGCGAATCCGTGGCGCGCGGCGTCCAATATCTGCTCCGCACACAGCTGCCGGAAGGCAGTTGGTACGGGCGCTGGGGCCTCAATTACATTTACGGCACATGGTCTTCGCTCTGCGCGCTCAACGCCTGCGGCATCGATCATGGCTCCCCCGAAATCCGCAAGGCTGTCAATTGGTTACTGTCGATTCAGAACCCGGACGGGGGCTGGGGCGAAGACGGCACGAGCTACAGGCTTGACTACCGCGGCCATGAGCCGGCGACGAGCACCTCGTCGCAGACAGCCTGGGCTGTTCTCGGCCTGATGGCCTGCGGCGAGGTCCGCAATCCGGCAGTTGCGCGCGGCGTGCAATATCTGGCGCAGACGCAAACCGATTCCGGCTTCTGGGATGAAGAGCGATTTACGGCAACCGGATTTCCGCGGGTCTTCTACCTGCGCTATCACGGATATCGGAAATTCTTTCCGCTCTGGGCGTTGGCGCGCTATCGCAATTTGACCGAGAGCAACAGCGCGAACGTGCCGTTCGGCATGTGATTATCAGCGGCCGGTTGCTTCGAACCGCGCCTTTTGCTGCTGCGACAGCCTGCCATAAAAATCGTCCAACGCGATCTGCACGTTGCTCGCCGCATAATTCATTGCCGTGATCTGGTCGCTTGCGGAGTCCAGGCGCGCCAGCGGATCGGCGGGGATCGGCTGCGCGCACGACGCGATCAGGAGCTTGGCCATGTCGGAGGAGACCTTGTGCAGGTTCCCGAGGCTGGCAGCCTGCGTCTTGTCGGGCCGGACCTTCATTTCTATTTCTTTGACCAGCCGCTCCGCGCCGCCGATATTTTGCGCGGCGCAGGCCTGATATTGCTTGTTCTCGCCGCCTTGCGTCTTGTCGTCGGGCGGTGGTGCGCTCTGCGGCTGCTGGAAGGCAAAGCTGTTCTTCTGCGCGCTCGTCAGGCTTTCATAGAAGTTTTTGACCGGGGCCCGCATGGCGATGCCGCCATCGCGCACGATCCATAGCGCCTGCACCAGCGCCCTCAGCCGGTCGGGCGGCGAAAGGTCGCCCAGCTGGTGGCAATTCGATTTAATCGTCTTGACCGCATCGTTAGCCGCGAGCTGCACCTTCTCGAGGGTGGCGTGCTGGGCGTCGGACAATTGCAACAGTTGCTCGATCCTGCTGGCCGGCCATTTGTCGCCGGTGCTCGCGGCATCGTTGCATTGGTCGGACGAGACGTCGCTGCCGCCGTCGCTCCTGGCCGCTCCGGTGGTCGCCACCCGCGTCGATTCCCGCGTCCGGTCAAAACGCCCGGTGATCGTGTCTGCAATCACATCAAACCCGCGGCTGCGGAATTGCGCGCCGTAATCATCGGGCCAGAACGCAAAGCCGAGCACGTCCTCGTAAGCCGTGACCCACGCTGCGGGCCCGGCGCGGCCCAGGCGGGATTTGACCGTACTTTGGGCGGCGTCACGGTCGGGTACCGGCGCAGCGGCTCGCGCCCCACCCGACGAGCGGTGCCGATGACTTCGCGGGTAATGGCCGAAATTTCCGAGCATCTGGCGCAAGGGCCGTGTCACGCCGCCGATAATTCCCTGCGGCGAAAATTGCGCCTGCGCAGGGCTGTCCAGCGGGACCGCTGCAGCCAGCAAACCTGCGACGATGGCGGCGCGCGCGCGCATGGCCGTGCTCCAGGGCCATTTTCACCTGAACGGTGCCGAAACTGTTCGTCTTACACAACAGGCAGATCCGCCCGGAAGTTCCATCCGGGACGGATTGAAAGCGCGGTTATCCCGTCTTTTATCTTGCCAACTATCCCGCCAATTACCCGGCTTTGGCGAGCTCCGGCCGGCTTTTCGCCTCCCGGATTTCTTCCATTTTGCGCTCGACGTGCTTCGAGAACACGTATTCCGCCGGCCGCTGGCGATCGAGCGAGATCTCGGGCGTCATCTCGCCGTCGGTGCGCGGTCCGCGCAGGCTGACCGCCAATGCCTTGAGCGGATGGGCAACGGCATCGTTGACGGCCGATGCCTCATAACCCGAATGCACCATGCAGTCCGCGCACTTTTCGTAATTGCCGGTGCCGTAGGCGTCCCAGTCGGTGCCGTCCATCAGCTCGTTGAAGGTCTTCGCGTAACCTTCGCCCAGCAGATAGCACGGTTTCTGCCAGCCGAAGATGGTGCGCGTCGGATTGCCCCACGGCGTGCAGTGATAGCTTTGATTGCCCGCAAGGAAGTCGAGGAACATGCTGGACTGGCTGAACGACCATTTCTTGTTCTTCGGTCCGCGCTTGAAGACGTCGCGGAACAACTGTTTGGTCTTGCCGCGGTTTAGGAAGTGCTGCTGGTCGGGCGCGCGCTCGTAGGCGTAGCCGGGAGAGACGGTGATGCCGTCGACGCCGAGCTCCGTCACGGTGTCGAAAAATTCCGCGACGCGATCAGGCTGCGCCGTGTTGAACAAGGTGCAGTTGATGTTGACGCGGAAGCCGCGCTCTTTCGCTGCCTTGATCGCGGCAACCGCGCGGTCGTAAACGCCCTGCTGGCATACGGAGATGTCGTGCATCTCCTTGTCGCCGTCGAGATGCACCGACCAGGTAAAGAAGGTGCTGGGCTCGTACTGCGACAGCTTCTTTTCCATCAGCAGCGCATTGGTGCAGAGATAGACGAATTTCTTCCGCGCGACGATGCCGCGCACGATTTCCGGCAACTGTTTGTGCAGCAGCGGCTCGCCGCCGGCGATCGAGACGACGGGCGCGCCGCATTCGTCAACGGCGTGCAGCGCGTCTTCGACCGACATGTTCTGGTGCAGAATAGGGTCGGGATAGTCAATCTTGCCGCAGCCCGCGCAAGCGAGGTTGCACCGGAACAACGGCTCAAGCATCAGCACCAGCGGATAACGCTTCCGGCCGGTCAGGCGCTGACGGACGACGTAACTACCGACGAATAGCTTCTGAAGAAGAGGGATGCCCAAGATTGATGTCCTTGCTTATTGATTTGCCACCGGTCACATCGAGAAGGTCGACCGGAACGCGGAATTCAATGTGCTCGTCCTGACCGGGTAGGGTGAACACCTCGACGGGGGTTATACGGCGCAGAGCGCTGATGACGTCCCGAACCATCACTTCAGGCGCCGATGCGCCCGCTGTAATACCGACCACTTCCACGTCATGCAACCACTCCGGCCTTATTTCCGAACCGCTTGCGATCAGATGGGTGGGAATGCCTGCTTCTACGCCGATTTCGCACAAACGGTTCGAATTGGAACTGTTCTTGGCTCCCACCACGAAGATAACGTCCACCAGCTTGGTGAGTTCGAGCAAGGCGGTTTGGCGATTCTGTGTCGCATAGCAGATATCCTGGGTGCCGGGGCCCACGACGTCCTTGAACCGCCGGAACAGCGCCGCAATGATCCCGCGCGTATCGTCGACGCTCAGCGTGGTCTGCGTCACGTAGGCGATCGGCGTGTCCTCGGGGAGGGTGAGGGCCTCTACATCTTCCTCCGTCTGCACAAGCAGGACCGGTCCGGGAACCTGCCCCACCGTGCCCTCCACCTCGGGGTGGCCGGCATGGCCGATCAGGATCACCGTGCGTCCCTGACGCAGATAGTGGCGGCCTTGCGCATGGACCTTCGAGACTAACGGGCATGTTGCGTTCAGCACGCGCAGGCCACGCTCGGCTGCTTCCGCCTCGACCTTTTTTGAAACGCCATGTGCGCTGAAGATCGTGATGGCGTTCGGCGGCACTTCCGAAAGCTCTTCCACGAAACGGGCGCCCCGCGCCTTCAACGCATCGACGACCCATTTGTTGTGCACGATTTCGTGCCGCACGTAGACCGGCGGTCCATATTTATCGAGCGCGCGCTCGACAATCTCAATCGCACGTACGACGCCGGCGCAGAAGCCGCGCGGCTTCGCCAGTATAACTTTCATCACGCCCCCCCGTTCGTCCGGCTATTGGCCGCTTGCCGCCGGCGCCGGGCGCGATCCTGCAGGATCGCGATCTCGGATGGCTGCAATTCCGGAGCGTGCTTCGCTCCGAAGACGTCGAATACTTTCGCGACGATTCCATTCGCGTCAAGGCCCGCCTTTGCGTACATGGCAGGCGGTGAATCGTGGTCGATGAACACATCGGGCAGGATCATGCTCCGCACTTTGAAATTCGTGCGGTCCAGCGCGCCGGACTCGGCCAGGAATTGCATGACGTGCGCTCCGAAGCCGCCGATCGCCCCCTCTTCGACGGTCACAAGCAGCTCGTGCTCGCGTGCGAGACGAAGAACGAGATCGGTGTCCAGCGGTTTGGCGAAACGTGCGTCGGCGACAGTGGTCGATATGCCATGAGCTGCGAGAATTTCTGCGGCCTTCGTGCATTCGGCAAGGCGGGTCCCGAGTGACAGCAGCGCAACGGTCGTGCCCTCCGTGATGATGCGGCCGCGTCCGATCTCGAGCGGCACGCCCACCGTGGGCATCTCGACGCCGACGCCGTCGCCGCGCGGATAGCGCAAGGCGGACGGACGGTCGTCGATGGTCGCGGCGGTCGCGACCATGTGCACGAGCTCGGCTTCGTCGGCCGCCGCCATGATGACGAACTGCGGCAGGCAGCCCAGATAAGCGAGGTCGAACGAGCCTGCGTGCGTCGGCCCGTCGGCGCCCACGAGGCCGGCGCGGTCCAGTACGAAGCGTACCGGCAGCTGCTGAATGGCGACGTCGTGCACGACCTGGTCGTAGGCGCGCTGCAGGAAGGTCGAATAGATCGCGACAAACGGCTTGTAGCCCTGTGTCGCCAGACCCGCGGCAAACGTGACGGCGTGCTGCTCGGCGATGCCGACATCGAACGTGCGGTCCGGAAACGCCTTGCCGAAAATATCGACGCCGGTGCCGCCCGGCATCGCGGCCGTGATGGCGACGATGCGGTCGTCCTTCCCGGCTTCCTTCACCAGGCTCTCGCCGAACACCTTCGTGTAGGAGGGCGCGTTCGATGCGGCCTTGTGCTGCTTGCCGGTCGGGACGTCGAATTTGACGACGCCGTGATACTTGTCCTTGGACGCCTCGGCAGGTGCGTAGCCTTTTCCCTTCTCCGTGCGCACGTGCACCAGGAATGGGCCGTTGTCGGCGTCGCGGACATTTTCCAGCACCGGCAACAGCTGTTCGAGATCGTGACCGTCGACGATGCCGATGTAATAGAACCCGAGCTCCTCGAACAAAGTGCCGCCGGTGACGAAACCACGCGCGAGTTCTTCCGCAAGCGAGGCCTTCTCCTTGAAGAATTGCGGCAGGTGATCGGCAAATTGCTTCCCGAGGCCGCGCAGCGACATGTACATCGGGCTCGACAGCAGCCGCGTTAGATAGTTCGACATTGCGCCGACGGGCGGGGCGATCGACATCTCGTTGTCGTTCAGGATGACGATGAGGCGCCGGTTCATCGCGCCGGCGTTGTTCAGGGCCTCGTACGCCATGCCGGCCGACATTGCGCCGTCGCCGATCACGCAGATCACATTATGTTTCTGGCCTGAAAGATCGCGCGCCACCGCCATGCCCAATCCGGCGGATATCGAAGTCGATGAATGTGCTGCGCCGAAGGCGTCGTATTCGCTCTCGGAGCGCTTCGTGAATCCGGACAAGCCGCCGCCGGTGCGCAAAGTGCGAATGCGGTCACGCCGGCCGGTCAAAATTTTGTGCGGATAAGCCTGGTGGCCGACGTCCCAGATCAACTTGTCATTGGGCGTATCAAAAATGTAGTGAAGGGCCACCGTGAGTTCGATGACACCGAGGCTCGCGCCGAGGTGACCGCCTGTGACGGCGACCGCGTTGATCGTTTCAGCGCGCAACTCATCGGCAACCTGCTGCAGGTGCCGTGCATTGATACGGCGTAGATCAGCAGGACTCTTGATGGAGTCGAGGATGGATGGAGTCGTTTGTTTCAAGGGGTCGTCATTGGGCGCCGTCATGCTTTACTTACCCTTCCCCGATGAACGGAGGCGCTGAGGCCTTGGCAGATCCCACGGAATTAAATTCTGTCGCCCAATTCGCGCTTTGCCGATCTGCCATGAAGTTTCTAGTCAGCGTCAATCAATGACAAGAGCAAAAGTTCCGAATTGGAGGTATTGGATAAATGACCCAATTGACCGGGTATAGGGGCTTCATTGTGTCTGGAAGGCCGCAGCGCGCATGTTAGCGTCATGGGTTACCGCCATCGTTCGCCTCTGTATCCGATTTCCTTGGCCGATCATAGCCTTAGGGATAGCAGTCAGCGTTGTTAGTTCCGTTTATTCCGTGCGTCATTTCGCCATTACGACCGATATCAACAAGCTGATTTCGCCGGATCTCGATTGGCGCAAGCGCGAGGCCGAATTCGAGAAAGCCTTTCCCGGCCATTTCGGGTCGACGCTGGTCGTCGTCAATGCCCCCACCGCTGAATTTGCCGCCCGGGCCAGCGCGGATCTCATCACCCGCCTGAAGGCCGAACCGCGGCTCTTTCAGTCGGTCGACGATATCGAGGGTAGCGAATTTTTTGCGCGCAACGGCCTGTTGTTTAGGCACACGGACGATGTGGCGAATATGGCCAAAGGGCTGGGGCAGGCGGCACCGCTGATCGGCACGCTTGCCAGCGATCCCAGCCTGCGCGGAATGACGCGGGCTCTCTCCCTCGGCCTCATCGGCGTGCAGAACAAGATGGTGACGCTCGATGCTCTGGCCCGGCCACTGTCGATGGCCTCGACGACCGTGGAGGATGTGCTGGCCAATCGCCCCGCGTCGTTCTCGTGGCTGTCGATGCTCAACGGCACGGATCCGAAACCGGATGACTTGCGTCGCCTGGTCGAAGTGCATCCTGTTCTGGACTTTTCCGCGCTTCAGCCCGGCAAAGCCTCAAGCGACGAAATCCGCCTGATCGCGAACGAGCTTCAGCTCAAGGACAAATATCAGGCGCGCGTGCGTCTGACCGGTTCGGTGCCGATGGCGGACGAGGAGTTCGGAAGCGTCCAGGACGGCGCTCTCGAGAATGCGATCGGCACCATCATTGTCGTTCTTACAATCCTGTGGCTGGCGCTGAAGTCGCGCCGCATCATTCTCGCGGTCATCATCAACCTGTTCGTCGGCCTGAGCCTCACGGCCGCACTCGGCCTTGCCATGGTCGGCGCGCTCAACATGATATCGGTTGCGTTCGCCGTCCTGTTCGTCGGACTTGGCGTCGATTTCGGCATTCAATTCGCGGTGCGATATCGTGCGGAACGCCATGACGTGCCGAAGCTTCCCTCTGCACTGACTCAGGCCGCCGAAAAAATCGGCGTTCCGCTGACGCTCGCAGCGGCGGCCGTCGCAGCGGGATTTATGTCATTCCTGCCCACCGACTACCGCGGGGTTTCCGAACTGGGGCAGATTGCCGGCGTGGGGATGCTCATTGCCTATGCGACCAGCATCACGCTTTTGCCGGCCCTGATCACGCTGCTCAATCCCGAAGGCGAACCGGAAGAAATCGGATACCGCGTGCTGGCACCGGTCGATCGTTTCCTGGAGACGCATCGTATCCCCGTTATTGTCGGAACGCTCGCCGTCGCGCTTCTGGGATCGCCCTTGCTCTATTACCTCACGTTCGATTTCGACCCCATCCACTTGCGCAGCACGAAGACGGAATCGATTTCGACTTTGCTCGAGCTTGGCGGTGACCCCCGTGCCGGCGTCAATTCAGTCAACATTATCTTGCCGTCCGTGGACGATGCGGTCGCTGCCGCGGAAAAACTGCAGAAATTGCCGGAAGTCTCGCAGGTTTCCACGCTGCTGAACTTTGTGCCGCAGGATCAGGACAAGAAACTGGCGATCATCCAGGATCTGGGCCGGCGCCTGGGGCAGTCGCTGCAACCGTCGGCATCGGGCAAGCCGCCGACCGATGCAGAAAATGTCGCCGCGCTGAATGGCATGGCCGATCAGCTCAACAAGATCGCCGGCAATGCTGCAGGGCCCGGCGCGGATGCGGCCAGGCGACTTGCCGCGAACGCGGTGAAATTGGCGCAAGCCGATGAGGCGGCGCGGGCGCGCGCACAGAATGCCTTCATTGTGCCGCTGCAGACCAGTCTTGGACAGCTGCGCGGATTCCTCACCGCCCAGCGCATCAGCAAAGAGAATCTGCCGCAGTCGCTCAAGCGGCTTTGGGTGACACCCGACGGCCGCGCGCGCGTCGAAGCGTCGCCCAAGGGTAATACCGATGACACGGAAGTTTTGAGAACGTTCGCGCGCGCGATTCTCGCCGTCTATCCCAACGGCACAGGAGGTCCGATTTCCATTCTCGAGTCGAGTCACACGGTGGTCAGGGCATTCTTCGAAGCGGGTTTCTACGCGCTGGTCTCGATCGCGATATTGCTCTGGATCGTGCTGGGCCGCTTCGGCGACATGCTGCTGACGCTCGTGCCCCTGCTGCTCGCCGGCGTCGTGACGCTGGAAATCTGTGTCCTGATCGGCATGCCGCTCAATTTCGCGAATATCATCGCGCTGCCGCTGCTGCTCGGCGTCGGCGTGGCATTCAAGATCTACTACATCATGGCCTGGCGGTCGGGACGGAGAAACCTGCTGCAGTCGAGTCTCACCCGTGCCGTCATCTGGAGCGCGCTCACAACCGCGACGGCATTTGGAAGCCTTTGGCTTTCGAAGCATCCCGGCACGTCGAGCATGGGCAAGCTGCTCGCGCTGTCGCTGGTGTGTACGTTGGCCGCCGCGGTGCTATTTCAACCCGCGCTCATGGGGAAGCCCCGCGGCCCCAACGACTCGTGAGCACACGTTGTCAGCCGGCGAAGGCTGCGGCGTCGCCGTCTTGCGACCGCCCGGCGCCGGTTTCGATGGAGTTTGCGCGGGTGCCCGGCCGACGGTGTCGCTTGTCTCGACGCGGGTCCAGCTTTCGCCCCCGCACAGAAAGCCCAATACGCAGCCCTGAATGCGCAGCGTGTTCGGATCGGAAAGAGTGATGCTGGCTGAATAAATTTTACCGTTCTCCGAGTTGTAGACATTGCCCTCCCACTTGTTCGGGTTCGTGGGAGCCATGTCCATCAGTATGGGCATGCCGAGGGTCGGGCGGTTTCGGAGCTTGGGGTCGGGATTGTTCTTGTCGGTGCCGCCAGGCCGCAACTCCCATGACACCACCCCCCAAAGGCGGCCGCCACAGTCGACGATGTTGATCTTTGCGGCGCGATTGGCGACCAGCCACTCGCCGGTCGGGGCCGGTGTGGGAGGGGTCGCAGGCTGCGAATGCGCGGCGCTGCCGATGGAGAGCCAAAACAAGGTAGCCGCGAGGATTGGCCACGATTTTCCGGTCGCTGGATTTGCTCGGTTTGTCACGTGCGATGACACCTGATTTGCGAAGTTGGGTTTTCCTTACACCTGAAAAATAGCTGAAATGGCGGCTTGTTCCGGTGTTCCAAATCGAAGATGTGGGTATTGGAACTCGGCCGCAAGCCCGATTGTTCTATGACGCGGGCAATTTTGTGTATTGCGGCGGGTTGGAGTTCATTGTGCTCGAATTTTTTGCGGAGTTTTGTCCGCCAGCGCCGGTACCGCTGGCCGAAGCGCCCGGTCCGACGGCTCTCCTGCGCGTGCTGGCCAAAAATCCGCTTGAAGCCTGGACTGCTGCTCATTTTGAGCAGGCCGTGGTGGGCTCGGGCCTTTTCATCGGACGCGTTGCGGTTGTGAGCGACCCTGCTGCAATTCGTCGCGTGCTATTCGACAATTGCGACATCCTTGAGAACGATTCAACCGGTGTCATCGGTTGCCCGTTGACGGTCGCGGGCCGCAATTGGGGCACGCCTCATTCAAAGACTGTTTGATTGCTATTGGGCCAACGGAATGATTGCAAAATCGAACGGATTTAACGGCGACCGGTCTGCCATCGACAAAGCGATGATGGAGCGCTGTATCGGCCTTTCGGCAAAAGGAATCGAGCAGGGAGAGATGCCTTTTGCCAGTCTGATCTGCCGCGACACGGAGGTTCTGGTGGAGGCAACCAATCAGGTCTCCCGAGCCGACGATATAACGCGTCATGCCGAGATGGTTGCGATCTCGAAAGCGCAGCATGGTTTTGGCCACAAGGATTTGTCCGATTGCACGCTCTATTCGACCGTCGAGCCTTGCGCGATGTGTGCATTCGCTGCGCGAGAGACGCGAATCGGACGCATCGTTTTCGCAATCAAGTCGCCGATGATGGGCGGCGTGTCCAAGTGGAACGTCCTGCGGGACACCGAGCTATCGAATGCAATGCCGGAAGTGTTCGGCCCGGTCCCTGAGGTGGTCGCCGGGCTGATGCAGGAGGAGGCCGAGCGGGTCTGGCATAGTTGGAATCCGCTTATTTGGGCCGTCATCAAGCATCGCGGCTATCTCGGCGGCCATGGTGCCCACGCCGGCTTCACGACCCTTCACGCCATCCCGGAACGGCACGGTTTCTTGCGCCGGCTGTTCGCCTTCCATAACCATGCCCCGGACTTTTTTCGGAGATTGCGGTTCTAGCTACTGGCCGTGATCTTCGAGCACCTTCAGGCAGACCTTCCGGATCTTTTGTCGGTTCTCCTGCAGGCAGGCGAGAACTCGGAAGGTATCGGGAATCGCGTCTTTGCAGAATCGGCTCGCATCGGGTGCGCAGGCGGCCTCTTCTTCGGGCGTACCCCTGAAGGGGTTCAAAGGCTGTGGTCCCGGCAGGTTTTTCTCGTCGGCCGCGAACGCTGCGGCGCCAAAAACTTGTATCAAGACAATCGCTGCGCAGATTTTAGCGTACATTGTGTCAGGCTCGATTTTCGTGCATGGTTTTACGTCAACCGCGGCAGTGCCTTCACGTTCCAAAGAGGAATCCGGGTATGCTTGGTCGTTGTTGCTTCGATTTTAAGCGGCCGTCGGTCAGATTGTCGCCATCGCGCTGGCTGAAAAAGTTTGCGGGCATAGCCGCGCTTTCTGTCTCGCTTGCAGTTTGCATTGCAGATTCTTCCCACGCGCAAGGCATAGCACCATTTAAGCGCTTGGCAGGTCAATGGTCCGGCTCCGGTTCAATTGACCTGACGGACGGCAGGCGTGAGCCGATCAGATGCAGGGCATCCTACGACGTGCTCAGCGACCAGAGGAATCTCCAGCTCAATATTCGCTGTGCCAGCGACAGCTACAATTTCGATTTGCGCGCGAGCGCCGTTTATTCGGCGGGCTCGGTCTCCGGCACCTGGAGCGAATCAACGCGCCTTGTTGCTGGGACGATCGCAGGAAGGGCCGACGGCGACCATATTCATGTCGTGGCCAAGGCCGCGTCTTTCTCGGCGAGCTTGTCGTTGGCGACGCACGGCGCGCGACAGTCGGTGGTGATCAAGGCGCACAGTGCCGATGCCGGCATCAAGGGCGTCTCGATTAGTCTCAGGCGCAGGTAGCGCTTTTATTCCGCCGAAGAACGCAACAGCGATCGCCGCGACATGCGGCGGACGATCTTGCTCAGGAACATGGCGATCGGCCGCAGCATGAACATGTCTGCGAGCAGCGCCGCCACCATTGCAAAGGCACTGAGCCAGCCGAAAAGCCGCAGCGACGGCAGGCTCGACAGCACGGTCATCGCCAGGCCGCAGGCGAGCACCGCGGACGTCAGGATTAGCGGCGGGCCGACCAGAATTGTCGCCCGCTCGACGCCCACCGCAGGATCGGGATCGATATCTTCGATCTGCAGGCGGTTGAGGAAGTGAATTGTCGCGCTCAGGCCGAGCCCGAATGACACCGTAAGCGCAATGACGCTTGCGAACTGCAGGCCCTGGCCCGTCAGCAGCAGCATGCAGCCGGCGAGGACAATCGGGAAAAGTCCCGGCAGGATGCTGATCAGCATCACGACCGGCGACCAGAACGCCAGCCCG
>Ga0173480_10000047_pt1 | contig 28625 bp, 27 predicted proteins | sample NitcycUS209509C1_FD_122622 | JGI IMG/M metagenome (GOLD analysis project Ga0173480, IMG submission 122622) | Soil microbial communities from Arlington Agricultural Research Station in Wisconsin, USA - Nitrogen cycling UWRJ-S209-509C-1 (version... | ecosystem: Environmental > Terrestrial > Soil... | reverse complement strand
GCTCTGGCCCGCGCCGGCGACGACACCCAGGCGAGCACCCAGGTGCGGGTGTCGCTGCAGGCGCGGCAGGCGGCGCTCAGTTCGACGGTGGCGCGTCAGCTGGTCCAGAACAACGAAAGCGAGGCCCAGACCGCGGCGCAGGTGCAGGAGATCTACGCCAGGGTGCAGCGCCAGGTGTATTGGTTCCTGGCCGCGGCCCTGGCCGCCATCGGTGCCACGTCGCTCTACCTCATTCACGCCAACCGGCAGCTCTTCGCGCGACTGGCGGCGCTCTCGGACGAGCGGCGCGGTCTGGCGCAGGCGCTCATCACCACCCGCGAGGACACGCTGCGCGAGATCTCGCGCGAGCTGCACGACGAGTTCGGCCAGGTGCTCACGGCGATCGGCTCGATGATCAAGCGCGCGGCGCGGCACACCGACGAGGGGTCGCCGCTGCGCGCCGACCTGCGCGAGGTGGGCGAGGTGGCGCAGACGGCGCTCGACAGCGTGCGCGGCCTGTCGCAGACGCTGCACCCGTCGATCCTCGAAGAGCTCGGCCTGGCGAGCACCGTGGACTGGTACCTCACGACCGTCGAGCGGCAGCTCGGGCTGCACGTCAGCTACGAGAGACCGGCGGCGCCCGTGCCCGTGGATCCCGCTGTGGCGATCCACGTCTACCGCGTGCTGCAGGAAGCGCTCAGCAACGTGGCCCGGCACTCCGGGACCACTGAGGCGGTGGTTCGATTAGCATTCAAAGACCGCACGTTGTACCTGGAGGTCGAGGATCACGGCTCGGGGCTGCCGCCCGCCGTGTCCCCGCGCGGGTTGGGGCTCGTCGCCATGCGTGAGCGGGCCGAGCTCGTGGGCGGGACCGTGACGATTGGCACGCCGCCCGGCGGAGGATCCGCCAGAGGAACTAGAGTGTCGCTCGTGGTGCCCTTGTGACAGACGCCGCCGCAGACAACCCCGCCGCCGGCCGGATCACCGTGCTGCTCGCCGACGATCACGCGCTGGTGCGGCGCGGGTTCCGCCGTCTGCTCGAGGACGATCCCGATCTGGCCGTGGTGGGCGAGGCGAGCAACGGCGAGGAAGCGATCCGCCTGGCCGCCAGCCTGATGCCGCACGTCATCGTGATGGACGCCGCCATGCCGGGTACCAGCGGACTCGCCGCGATCCGCGTCATCCTCGAGCAGCGCCCGTCGGCCCGTATCCTGATGCTCAGCATGCACTCCGAGGAGACGCTGGTGCAGCAGGCCCTGGCGGCCGGCGCCTGCGGTTACGTGCTGAAGAACGCGCTCGACCTCGATCTGGCCGCCGCGGTGAAGAAGGTCGCGGCAGGGGAGAAGGTGATCGATCCGGCGGTGGCCCGTCCCTCGCCGCTGCCAGGGGAGCGGGCGCGCCGCCTCACGCCGCGTGAGCTCGAGGTGCTGCAGCTGATTTGCAACGGGTTGTCGAACAAGGAAATCGCCGTGAAGCTCGAGGTGAGCGCGAACACCGTCGCGGTGCACCGGGCCAACATCATGAACGCGCTCGGGGTGCACAAGGCCGCCGAGCTCGTGGTCTACGCGCTGCAGAACGGCCTCGTCAGCCCGCTATGAACCGGCGCGAGTTCCTGCAGCTCGCGCTCGCTAGCGGGGGCGGCCTTCAGGCGGCCCAAGACCCGGGCCGGCTAAAGCCGGCCCCCACATCATCCGGGCCGGCCCCCACATCTGCCACATCATCCGGGCTCCGTTTGACCGACGTGACGGCCGCGGCCGGCGTGACGTTCCGCCACAACAGCGGCGCCTACGGCGGGAAGCTCCTGCCCGAGACGCTCGGCTCCGGGTGCGCGTTCCTCGACTACGACGGCGATGGCTGGCCCGACATCCTGTTCGTCAACAGCATGGACTGGCCCGGGCACAAGCGGCAGCGGTCCACCCTGCGCCTGCTGCGGAACAATCGCAACGGCACGTTCAGCGACGCGACACGGGCCGCGGGGCTCGATGTCGAGGTCTACGGGATGGGCGTGGCCGTCGGCGACTTCGACAACGACGGCTTTCCCGACCTCTACGTCACCTGCGTCGGGCAGAGCCGGCTGTTTCGCAATACCGGGAAGGGGACGTTCGTGGACGTCACGCGCGCCAGCGGGCTCGACCGCCGCGTCGCGTTCAGCACCTCGGCGCTCTGGGTGGACTTCGATCGCGACGGGCGGCTGGACCTGTTCGTGTGCAACTACGTCAAGTGGTCGGAGGCCACCGACGTGTTCTGCAGCCTCGACGGCAAGCAGAAGTCGTACTGCACCCCCGAAGCCTATCGCGGCGACACCTGCTGGCTGTTCCGCAACCGCGGCGACGGCACCTTCGAGGACGTCACCGCCAGCTCCGGCATCTTCGACTCCAGTTCCAAATCGCTGGGCGTGGCGATGCTCGACTACGACGGCGACGGGTGGCCCGACCTCTTCGTGGCCAACGACACGCAGCCGAACAAGCTGTATCGCAACCTGCGCAACGGCCGCTTTCGCGACGTCGCGCTCGAGGCCGGGGTCGCCTTGAGCGACGACGGCCGGGCCCGCGCCGGCATGGGCGTGGACGCCGCCGATTTCGACAACTCGGGCCGCGTGGGGCTGGCGATCACCAACTTCGACAACGAGATGCTCGGGCTCTACCGCGGTCAGGCGACCGGCACCTTTCAGGATACGGCGCGGCGCGCCGGCGTGGGGGTCGCCTCGCTCAACCGCCTTGGGTTCGGCTGCCTGTTTGCGGATCTCGATCTCGACGGGGCGCTCGATCTCGTGGTGGCCAACGGCCACATCGACGAGACCGTGCGCAGCATCAAGGGCAACGTCGGCTACGCGCAGGCACCCCAGCTTTTTCTCAACCAGGGCGCGGGAACGTTTCGCGACGGCTCGGCGCTGGTCGGGCCGGCGTTCACGCAGCCGCGGGTCGGCCGCGGGCTCGCGTACGGCGACTTCGATCGCGACGGCGACGTCGATCTGCTGATGACCGCCAACAACGGTCCCGCGGTTCTGTTCCGTACCGACGCTCCGGCGGGGCACCGCAGCATTCGCCTCACGTTGCAGGGGACGACGTCGAACCGCGACGCGATCGGTGCGGTGGTCCGCGTCTTCCATGGCGGCACGTCGCAGAGCCGGATGGTGCGCAGCGGCTCGAGCTATCTGTCGCAGTCGGAGCTGCCGGTGACGTTCGGCGTCGGCCGCCGCGACGGCGTCGAGCGGCTGGTGATCACCTGGCCGAGCGGGCGCACCGACGAGTTCAAGAACGTCGCCGCGGGCAAGGCGTACCGCTGCGTGGAAGGCCAGGGGCTCGTCGTCTCGGCAACGTAGGGCGGGGCTCCCGTATGTGGGGGCCGCCTTCAGGCGGCCCGGGGCCCGCTAAAGCCGGCCCCCACGTACGAATGCAACACGCCAGCTCGGCCAATGTGGCTGCGGGTCTTCAGACCCGCCCACCCGCGCGGAAAATACAGTCCTCGCCCGATAGCCGCGACGGGCAGGTGGAGACCAAGATCCGAAGATACTGGCAGGATGGATCGCCTTCATACCGGGCAACGTGGCGCTCATAGCCGCGCGTTCAGCACTCCCGTCGCCCTCGCCACCGGATTCGCCATCGTCTTCGGCCTGTGGCTGCTGTGGGGCTATCAGCTCGGGCGCAGTCTTCAGAACATCGAGCGCAGCGTTGCCACCGTGCACGAGGAGTACGTCCGCGGCGAACAGACGCTCTCGAAAGTACGCACCAACGTGCTGCTCGGCTCGATCTATCTCCGCGACGCGCTGATCGACAACGGGTCGCCCCGGCGCGAGTACTACCGGGCCGAGCTGTCACGCCTCCGCGAGGAAGTGGAGCAGTCGCTCACCGCGTATGTTCCCGAGGTGACCTCGGTCATCGAGCGCCAGCACTGGTCGTGGCTGCAGACGGAGCTCCGTCAGTTCTGGGAATCGCGCGACATCGCGCTCACCGACATCGATCCGCGTTCGCCGGCCCAGGCGGCGGCGCTGCTGCGCACGAGGGTCGTGCCGCGCCGCGAGACCATCCTGCAGGTGCTCGATCAGCTGGCCGCGCTGCAGACTGAAGCCAATCGCCGCCGCCAGCAGGAGGCCAACGCACTCTATCGTCAGGTGCGCCTGCGGCTTCTGACGATGGGCGGTGCGACGCTGCTCGTGGCGCTCGCCGTCGCGGTCATGGCGTCGAGGCACGTGCACCGGCTGCAGCGCGAAATCGAGCGGCAGCGTGCCGGCGAACAGCAGAATCGCCAGGATCTCGAGCGCCTGTCGGCCCGGCTCGTCGACGCTCAGGAAGAGGAGCGGCGCCGGCTCGCACGCGAGCTCCACGACGAGGTCGGGCAGGCGCTCACGGCGGTCAAGATGGACATCGGTATCGCGCTGCGGTCCGACAACCGCGCCCGGGCCACCAGCGCCCTCGAGGAAGCGAGCGAGATCACCGAGACGGCGCTGCGCGGCGTCCGCGACCTGTCGCAGCTGCTGCACCCGTCGATGCTCGACGACTTCGGCCTGCCGACGACGCTGGGTACCTACCTCCGCACCTTCTCGCATCGCACCGGTATCCGCGCGCAGCTTGCCGACACGATCGACGCGCGCCTGCTGCCGCCGATCGAGGTGTGCGCATATCGCATCGTGCAGGAGGCCTGTAACAACATCGTGCAGCACAGCGGCGCGACTGCCTGCACCGTCACGCTCGGCGCCGAGGAGGGCACAGTGCGTCTGACCATCGACGACAACGGACGTGGATTCGGGACGATGGCGGCTGACGTGCGACGCGGCCTCGGGCTCATCGGCATGCGCGAGCGGGCCCAGTCTCTCGGTGGCACCTTCGCGGTGGAGCGCGCACCCGGTGGCGGCACCCGGATTTCGGTCGGCCTGCCCCTGCAGACCGTGCCCGAGGCCGTAGACGAGCCGGAGCGGCAGGTCGTCGTCTGATGGGCGCCTTGCGGATTCTTCTCGCCGACGACCACACGATGGTGCGTCAGGGGCTGCGCAAGGTGCTCGAAGAGCGCCCCGAGTGGCAGGTCGTGGCCGAGGCCGGCGACGGTCACGAAGCGGTACGGCTGGCCGAGCTGCACAAGCCGAACGTGGCGGTGCTCGATGTGGCGATGCCGCTCTTGAACGGTATCGAAGCCACGCGGCGCATCGCCAAGCGTGTGCCACAAACCCGCATTCTCGTGCTCAGCATGTATTCCGACGAAGCGTACGTGACACAGATGATGAAGGCGGGCGCCACCGGTTATCTGCTCAAGGACTCGGCGGGCGTCGACCTGCTCGAGGCGGTGCAGTCGGTCGCACAGGGGAAGTCGTATTTCAGCCCCGCCGTGGCGCGGCTGATGTCCGACGACTACGCGCGGCAGCGCGGCCCCGACGACGACCGCTACGAGTCGCTGTCGGACCGGGAGCGCGAGATCTTTCAGCTCATCGCCGAAGGCAAGGCCAACAAGGAGATCGCGGCGCTGCTCTTCATCAGCCTCAGCACCGTGGAGACCCACCGCGCCCGCATCATGGAAAAGCTCGATCTGCACAGCGCGGCCGAGATCGTGCTGCACGCGGTGCGCCGGGGTGTGATTCGATGAGCTCCGAGCCCGTCAGGCGAACGCGCCGAGTGTCTGGAAGCGGCCTTTCAGCACCGCGGCCGTGTCGTCGTAGCCGAGCCACTCCTTGATGGCCGTGGCGTAGACGCGGCGGAAGTCCGTCGTCATCTTCAGGTTGCCGTCGGCCAGGTCGGTGAGGCTCGGCGGCTGCCCGTAGAAGCCGCCCTTCACCTGCTTGCCGAACAGGAACATCGGCGTGGCCGTACCGTGGTCGGTGCCGAGGCTGCCGTTCTCTTCGACTCGACGTCCGAACTCCGTGAACATCAACACCGACACGTCATCGGCGCGGCCGAGGCGGGCGACGTCGTCGATGAACGCCCGCACCGCGTCCGCGGTGTACATCAGCAGGCGGCTGTGGACGTCGCCCTGCTGCACGTGCGTGTCGAAGGCGTTGCCCTGATAGACCACGTAGTAGATGCGCGTCTTCATGCCTGCCGCGATGAGCGCGGCCACGCGCTGCAGCCCGCCGCCGAACGCGTTGCCGATACCGTAGTCCACCGGCGTGCGGTAGGCCGCCGACGCCTGGCGCACGAAGTCTGAGCTGTCGGCGGCGTTGCGGGCGGTGGCGCCGAGGAAATCCAGCGTTGTATTGGCCGACGCGGTGGCGCCAGGCCCGGCGAGCCCGGCCATCACGCGCTTCTGCTCGTCGGTGCCGTCGCGGCGAAAGCGCGCCGGATCGTCGAACACGAGCGGCGAGTGCTTGCCGCTGCGGACGGCCAGCGACTGCGACGTGCCGAGATTCACGATCAGATTGCGGGTGGACGGATCGAGCCGGTCGTCGGCGAGGCGTCCCAGCCATCCGAGCGGTTCGCCGGCGTTGGGTACGCCCGTGTGCCAATAGCTCATCGACGAGAAGTGCGACAGGCTCGGACGGTCGTAGCCGCACCCGTGCACCACCGCCATCTTGCCGTCCTTGAACAGGCGCTCGAAACCCACCAGCGAGGGGTGGAACCCGAACCCGTCGTGCACCTTGAGCACGTCCTCGGCGGCGATGCCGATGCGCGGCCGCGCCTTGTGGTAGGCGGGGTCGGCATACGGCACCACGGTGTTGAGGCCGTCGTTGCCGCCAGAGAGCTCGAGCACGACGAGAATGCGATCGGGATGCGCCTCGACGCTCGTGCCCTGCAGCGCCTGCGCCGTGAGCGCGGCCGACGTGCGATCGAGAAACAGCGGCAGCCCGGCGCCGAGACCGATGCCGTACAGGCCGCGGGCGAGGAAGTCGCGGCGGGAACAGGAGCAGGTCATCACGCGCCTCTCAGTTGACTTGATACTCGGGCGTGCTGAGCACCAGGTAGAGCAGCTCGCGCAGCGCCGGCTCGGAGGTGAGCGGCTTGCTGCGCGCGTAGGCGATGAACGCGTCGCGATCCTTCGTGGCGAGCGGCACGCTGAGGAACCGCGCCGCCAGATGGTCCACCACCGCCTCGGGCGTCGTGGCCCCCGCCGCGGCGGTCAGCGCTGTAAGGCTGAAATCGGCGGCGTGGCGCGGGATCGGCTTCGTGCGCTCGAACGCCATGATGTAGCCGCGGTAGCTGGCGTAGCGGGTGTTGTAGTCCTCGTCGCGATCGACCTGGTTGCTCTCGGCGTCGCCAGTCCCGTCCTTGGTGGCCTCGGTGATGTTCATGCCCTTGGTAAGGTTCTCGCCGACACGCGCGTAGATGCCCGGCATCTGGCGGTCGGGTGCGCGGAAGCCGGCCGGATTGGGCTGGAGCACGTCGCGAAACAGGTTGCCGCGCTGAAGCAAGGTGGCCGGAGTGATCCACGTGCGGCCGCCGGCCCAGCCGGCCACGTTGGGCGGGTCGAAGAGGCGCTGACCCAACGATCCGGTGAGGTTTCCGAAGTCGGGGATCGTCGGCAGATCCTGCAGGCCCAGTTTGCGGTAGGTCGACAGCACCAGGACGACCGGGCTCTTGATCTGCGTGGCCACCGATCCGGAGCTGTAGAAGTCCTTGGAAAGAAACACGCGCTTCAACAGCGGCTTCATCTGATAGCCGCTGGCGCGGAATCCCCGGCCCAGCTCGGTTCTCACGGCCGGCGACACCTCGTCGCGCACGAAGTAGCGATAGATCTTGCCGGCGATGAACTCGCCGGTGACCGGCTGCGCCAGGATGGTGTCGATGACGTCCGTGCCGTTGAGGGGACCCGTGGTGCCGAGGAAGGTCTTGGCGCCGAAGTCGTGCTGGGCGGTGTCGAATTTGAAGGCGAGGACGTCGTTGGTCCAGCCGGTGAAGGCGCGCGCCGCCTCACGCACGTCGCGCTCAGTGTAGTGGCCCACGCCCATCGTGAAGAGCTCGAGCAGCTCGCGGCCGAAGTTCTCGTTCGGGTGCGCCTTCACGTTCTCGCCGTTGTCGAGATACACCAGCATGGCCGGATCCTCGAGAATTCCGACCAGCAGATCGCGCAGCCGTCCTGAGGCGCGGGCCCGCAGCATCGCGTTCTGCCGCAGCATCATCCGGTAGTCGCGCACCTTGGCGTCGCCAGTGGCGAAGTGGCCGTGCCAGAAGAGCGTGAGCTTCTCCTCGAGCGGGCGCGGCGTGGTGAGCATGCGGGTGGCCCACCACACGCCGAGCCGCTGCGTCTCGATGGAGTTGGCCCGCAGGCCATAGAAGAACTTGTCCACGACCGGTTGCAGCCGGCGCTGCGAGCCTTCGGGCAGCACCTTCGCCCCAAGGGCCTCGCCCCGCTCGCGGCCGATCCGCACCGCTTCAGCACGGCTGGCCGGAAACGGATCCATGCCGGGGTCCCACACGCCCGATTCGTCGAACGGGACGGCGCGGTGTTCGACGCGCTCGTAGTCCACCAGCCAGTCCACCGCGCGCTGCGGCGTCATGGCCGCCAGCTTGGCCACATCCTGGGGGGTGCCGCCGAAGCCGGCGCGCTCGAGCAGGTGGGCGGCGCGGGCGGCGTTCCAATCCGCCGGCGCGATCGGCGAGAGGTCGTCGGTCCACTCAGCGGCTGGTGCCGCAGCCCTCGTGGCCGCGGCCAGCGCCGTCACGATCGCCAGCAGGCCGAGCAGGAAACGGACACGCCGCACCATCGTCAGTGTCTCCGCGAAAGCTGCATGACTATAGCGTGTCCGAAGCTCGGCAACGGCGCCGAAAAAAAAGCGCATTCACAGAGCAACATCAGTTCAGTACACTGCTGAGGTCGGCGTCTCCGTCATGGGCGCCAAGTTGCCGCATGGACCAAAGCCTCACATCTGACGTCGAAGTCGCTCCGAGTTCTCGGGCGCAGGTCGGCCCGCCCGGCGGCAGCCTCGCGCCGGGCCAGTTGAACCGACGGTTGCTCCTCACCAGTGCGGTTTCCACGGCGCTCGCCGTGGCGCTGCCGGTCGCCGACTGGATGATCTGGGCACGAAGCTCGCTCAATCCACTGCTCATTGTCGCCACGGTAGTGCTGCTCGGGGCTGCGGTGGCGGGCGTCAGCGATCTTCAACACCGGTCGCCCCGGTCGCGGGGCCGACACGGCGTCTCGGCGGCAATCCAGCGCCTCCTGTTCGAGCTGGGCCTGCTGCTGACCGTGACGTGGATCGTCGACCTGATCATCAAGGTGTTCATCAAGAAATAGCTGACGATCACGCACTCGGATCGACCCGCCGGTGATCGTCGACCGATACGGTTTACCGTGAAGGTGGCGTGACGAATCAGCAGCGACGGCGTCGACCGACGCCCGGAATCGCTGGAACACGCTGATTGGTAAAGCTTGTGGTGGTGCGCCCGGCAAGAGTCGAACTTGCGACCTTCGGCTTCGGAGACCGACGCTCTATCCAGCTGAGCTACGGGCGCGTGAAGTGTGCTCTTCGATCAAAATCCTGCGGGTCGTGGCGCGCCGCAGGGACTCGGTCCCGCTCGCGTCGAGCCGTGAGGCGAGACGCGGCGTGACCACCGATTCCGGCCGGGCGCAGCCACCTCCGAAGGAGGTGGCGCGCCCGGCAGGACTCGAACCTGCGACCTACGGATTCGAAGTCCGGCGCTCTATCCAACTGAGCTACGGGCGCACGAAGACGAATCATATCACCCAGCGAGGCTTGCTTTTGAGCACGAGCAGGCTCCGTCCCGCCGGGGGAGTGCCTGAGTGCCGCCCTGCGGGCGGGCGGGTTGCGTTACCGGGAGTTGGCCCTGAGAATAGCCCGCGCAGGCGGGCCAGTTCGGTCGCGTCTGCCAGGAGACGCCATGACGCATCGGGTGCTTGCGGTCGTGTTCGCCACCAGCACGATTCTCGGAATGACGACCGGCCCGGCCGTGGCCGGCCAGGGGGGCCAGCCGCAGGGGCAGGCGCAGCCGCAGGCTCCTGCGCCCGACGCACCCCCGGTGTTCGAAGAGCAGGTCGTGGTGACCGCCTCCCGTGTGGAAGAGCAGTTGGTGAACGCGCCGGCCGCCGTCAGCATCATCAACAGCACGACCATCCAGAACTCCCCGGCCATGAACATCGGCGACCTGCTGCGGGCGGTGCCGGGCGTCAACGTCACCCAGGTGTCGGCGCGCGACTTCAACGTCAATACCCGGGGTGCGACGTCGACGCTGGCAACGTCACAGTTGGCCCTGGTGGATGGCCGGTCGATCTACCTCGATTTCTTCGGCATGGTGATGTGGGACTTCGTGCCGAGCAATCCGCGCGAGGTCAAGCGCATCGAGGTGATTCGCGGTCCGGCGTCCGCCGTCTGGGGCGCCAACGCCATGAGTGGGGTCGTCAACATGATCACCAAGACACCACGTGAACTGGCGGCCGAGGGTGGGTCGTTTCTGACGATCGGGGTGGGCGGGTTCCCGCGAAGTACGGAGGACGTGGAAAGCGACGCCGGCACTCTGTTCTATGTCAACGGCTCACACGCCCAGGTCGTCAGCGACAAGCTGGCCTACAAGATCTCCGCCGGCTACTTCACGCAGGACGCGCTGCCGCGCCCCTCGGGCACGATTCCCAACTCGTTCAACACGCCCTACCCGGCCTATACCAACGAGGGCACCATCCAGCCGAAGTTCGACGTGCGCATGGATTACGCGCTCGCCGACAGTGCCACGCTCACCTTCAACGGCGGCGTGTCGGGGACCGAGGGGATCATCCACTCCGGCATCGGACCCTTTGACATCGAGACCGGCTCATACCTCTCGTACTTCACGGCCCGCTACCAGAAGGGGGCGCGCCGCGTCGCCTTCTTCACCAACATCCTGACCGCCGATTCGACCAACCTGCTCTCGCGCGGACCGACGGGCGCCTTTCTCCCGCTGGCCTTCGACACCAAGACGTTCGACGTCGAGGCCGGAGACTCACGCGCCCTCGGCACCAAGAACGCGCTGACGTTCGGCGGCAACTTCCGCCGGAACACCTTCGACGTCTCGCTCGCGCCGGACGGCGACAACCGCAACGAGGGCGGGGCCTTCGTGCAGGACGAAATCTTCTTCGGCAATCACGTGCGCTGGGTGGTCGGCGGCCGCGTGGACAAGTTCTCGTCGATCGACGGCGCGGTGTTCTCGCCCCGCACGACGCTGCTGGTGAAGCCGGACGCGAGGAGCAGCATCCGCCTGTCGTTCAACCAGGCGTTCCGCGCGCCCTCGTTCATCAACAACCACCTGCAGGCGAGCCTTCTCAACGAAGTCAACCTGAGCCCGATCTCGCCGATCCTGTCGCGATTCATCTTTCCCGTGGCCGCCGTGGGCAACCCCGATCTGGAGCAGGAGTCGCTCACCGCCTACGAGATCGGCTACACCGGCGTGCTGCACCGGCGTGCCACCGTCACCGCCTCGGTCTACTGGAACAGGACCGAGGACGCGATCTTCTTCACACCCGTCACCTTCTACGGGCCGGCGAATCCGCCGCCGACCTGGCCGGCGTTCATTCCGCCGTTCGTGCTCGGCCTGCTGCCGACGCCGCTCCCGTCGCAGTACACCTATCGCAACCTGGGCACGGTGAAGGACAAGGGCTTCGAGCTGGGTGTCGAGGCGGTGGTGACCCGCGACGTGAACGTGTTCGCGAACTATTCCTTCCAGGCGGACCCGGTGATCGAGGGCTTCGACCCTCGCGAGGCCAATGCGCCGCCCACCAACCGCTTCAACGCCGGCTTCAGCGTGAGCCACGGCCGCTTCCTCGGGAACATGGACGTGAACTACAGCGGATCGGCCTACTGGCAGGACGTGCTCGACCTGCGATACGCGGGCACGACCGACGCTTACACGCTCGTGAACGGCACGTTCGGCGTGCGGTGGGCGGGCGAGAAGGTCGTCACCAGCCTCAAGGTCACCAACATCGCCAACTCCGAGGTGCAGCAGCACATCTTCGGGGACGTGCTGCGCCGCCAGGTGGTGGGCGAGGTGCGCTTCGCGTTCTAGAGGATAGCGTGGGGTCTGACGTGGCTGCGGGTCTTCAGACCCGCCAGTGACGGTCGATCTTGATGATCTCGAGCGGCACGCCCGACAGTACGACGCTCTTGAGCGTCTCGACGACGTCGTGAAGGCTCAGGCCGCCGTGGACCTGGAGTACCACTCCTGGGGTAGATTCTTCGAACAGCGACACCTGGATCCACAGCGTGGACCTGCAGCTGTGGATACCCTCGATGCGAAGCAGGCAGGTGTCGTCGCCGACTCGAACCACGCGGCTGTCGAGCGCCATGAACCACGCATCTGCCTCGGTTCCGAGGGGAGCGTTCGTGGGGACAGCGGTCAGCGGGTGCAGGTCAACGACGTCCATGGCGTGGTGTCCAGCGACCCAACTATTCACAAGAAGTGCCACGCGGCCGGGCGCGGCAGGGACGCTGCGCCAGCGGCCCGCGGGCGCGCGATTCGTCAGGGAATTCAGATGTTCTGCCTGAACGAGCAGCCTTCCGGCCTGATTTATGAGGTGGTGAAGGTGCCGAAACTGCGACCTTAGTTCGGTCCGCCCGTTACATAACGTTGAACCCCTTTTCGAGCCAGCGCGGGCTAGCCCACAGCGCATGCCACGGCCGCATCGCGGGCGGCTGCTAGCATTGCCTGCATGCCGTCCGGAACCAACCGCATCATCGTCACCGTCATCGGCCGCGACCAGGTGGGCATCATCGCGGCGGTGTCGGCCGTCCTGGCCGAGGCCCACGCCAACATCGTGGACATCTCGCAGACGACGCTCCAGGAGTTCTTCGCCATGATCATGATGGCGGACCTCGAGCAGGCCACGCTGCCGTTCGCCGAGATCAAGCAGCGCCTCAACGCCAAGGGCGAGGCCATGGGCCTGCGCATCGACGCGCAGCACGAGGCGGTCTTCAACTACATGCACCGGGTCTAGGCTGGCGAGGCTCCGGCACATCTCCATGTGCGCCTCCGCCTCGCTCAGCGCTGTGTTCGATTGCCCCCCGTTCGGCGGGGCGTAGGAGCGGTTCCGACATGCCGATGCAGTTCTCCGCACAGGAGATCATCGAGACCATCCGCATGGTGCAGATGGAGAACCTCGACATCCGCACCATCACCATGGGTATCAGTCTGCGCGACTGCGCCCATCCCGATCTCGCAGCGGTGGCCGACCGCGTCTACGACAAAATCTGCCGCCTGGCCAGCCGCCTGGTACCGGTCGGCGAGGAGATCGAACGCGATTACGGCATTCCCATCATCAACACGCGCATCTCGGTGACTCCCATCGCCATGGTGGCGGAGAGCGCCGGCGGGGGCGACTACGTGCTGGTGGCGCAGGCCATGGACCGCGCGGCCCGCGAGGTGGGCGTGAACTTCATCGGCGGCTTCTCGGCGCTCGTGCACAAGGGCACCACCTCCGGTGACGACGCGCTCCTCGCCTCGATTCCCGAGGCGCTCGCGGCCACCGAGCGGGTGTGCGCCTCGGTGAACGTGGGCACGACTCGGGCGGGCATCAACATGGACGCCGTGGCCCGGCTCGGCGGGATCATCTGCGACACCGCCGTGCGCACCGCCGACCGCCACGGCATCGGCTGCGCCAAGCTCGTGGTGTTCTGCAACGCGGTGGACGACAACCCCTTCATGGCCGGCGCGTTCCACGGCATCGGCGAGCCCGAGTGCGTCATCAACGTCGGCGTGAGCGGGCCGGGCGTGGTGTGCATGGCGGTGAAGAAGGAGCCCGAGGCCGATTTCGGCGCCCTGGCCAGCATCATCAAGCGCACCGCGTTCAAAGTGACGCGGATGGGCGAACTGGTGGGCCGGGCCGCGTCGGAGAAGCTCGCCGTGCCGTTCGGAATCGTGGATCTGTCGCTGGCTCCGACACCGGCGCAGGGCGACAGCGTGGCGCGGATTCTCGAAGCGATGGGGCTCGAGCGCGTGGGCACGCACGGCTCGACCGCGGCGCTGGCGCTCCTGAACGACGCGGTGAAAAAGGGCGGTGCGATGGCGTCCAGCTATGTCGGCGGGTTGTCGGGCGCCTTCATTCCCGTGTCCGAGGACGAGGGAATGATCGAAGCCGCCCGCATGGGCGCCATCAGCATCGACAAGCTCGAGGCCATGACCTGCGTCTGCTCGGTCGGTCTCGACATGATTGCCGTGCCCGGCGACACGCCGGCGTCCACGATTGCGGCCATCATTGCCGACGAGGCCGCAATCGGGATGATCAATGCGAAGACCACCGCCGTACGCATCATTCCGGTTCCGGGCCGTGCGGTCGGGGAGGTCGTCGAGTTCGGGGGGCTGCTCGGCACCGCGCCGATCATGGCGGTGCACCGGTGGTCGAGCGCGGGGTTCATCGGCCGCGGTGGCCGCATCCCGGCTCCCTTGCAGGGGCTGGGCAATTAGTACGTGGCCGCAGGTTTCAGACCTGCCTGCGCGGCGGGTCTTCGCGTACGTGGCTGCGGGTCTTCAGACCCGCCCTTACCAGCCGACGCGGGAGAGCGCGCGCGAGAATGCCTGGTGGATCGAGCGGTCGTGGAGCTTGCGGACCATCACGACGAACGCGAGCTCGGTGAGGACGGCCGCAACGATGACGAACAGGAGATTCATTGGGTCCTCCGCCTCCTTGAGACGGAAACCACGGTGCAGCGGTTCAGCGAGTCGCGACCCGGGCGATCAGCCAGCGCCCCCCGGTGCGCTGAAAGTGGATGGTCCAGGTACCCGAGCGCGATGACGCCGTTCCGTCGGCCGCCAGCGCCGGCAGCACGCCCTCGCATCGGGCCACCGCGCGGTCGACCTCCGTCATGCGCATGCCGCAGCTGCGAAACGCCAGCGTCTCGCGCCGAATCGCCGAAAACGCCCGGTCGAGCGAACGCGTATCGCGACGCTGCCACAGCGCGGTCAGGGTGCGAGCGCTCGGCGTGAATGTCCGCCCACCTTCGACGTTCGCTGCGATCGTGCGGACCACACCAGGTGCATTCACCGCGGAGGCTTGAGCTAGAGAACGGTCCGCCACGGTCCCCGGCGCCGCCGCGGAGGCTGCGAGTCGTGTCCCTCGACCGTCCGTGTGTGTTCCCAACCCTACCGCCAGAAAGCCGCCGTAGCCGACCGCCGCCACCGCCAACACAACGGCCACCACGAGACCGTTGAATTCCTGACGATTGAGAGCAGGCTCCAGGGGGCGCGCCAGGGCGCGTGAAAGGATCGGCCGCGACCGCAAGGCGGACATCCGCGCCCGTTCGCCGAGCGCGTTCATGGATTCTGCAGCTGCGACGCTGCGAGACCACGCCAGGATGGCGAATCGATGCACCGCACGTCTGGCCTCGCTCAGAAGGGGCGAGGTTCGCTGGGACAGATGGGCTGCTGCTCTGCCGGAGCGTCGGGCGACTGTCCCAGCGGCACTGGCAAGGGCGATCAGCCCGCGGTCGAGTCGGTTTCTGGCGACAACGAATTGCGACCTTGTCTGCGCTCTCGTTGCGGCTGCCTGCCTTCGCACAATCCGATTGGACGCTCGCCGGCCATCGCCTAGGACGGCTGCCGACTGCACCGCGAGATTGATCACCGCGTCCATGGAGCGGTGCGTCACGTTGGAGAGGGTCTGGCCAAGGACGACCATGCCGTAGTGCAGGTACTTCGTAATCGTCTCGCGTTCAGACACCATCCGTGCGCGCGAGGCGGCCGCTCGCGTCTGCATCCGGAGCGCGAGCCGGCGGGCCGCTCGTCTGCCGTGGCGGATGGCGTCCGACGTGCGTTTCGACACGACGGCCGCCAAGTCTCCTGACCGTTCTCTGGCTGCTGCCACTCGGCGAGCTGCGGCGGTTGAGGCACGCTCTGCGCTGTCTTTGATGGTGGAGCCGGCCTCCGTGATGAGATTCCGTTCAGCGACGAACCGCGTTGCCAGTCGGCGACCGGCGGATCGGCGCCTCCGAGCGGACCGCGCATCGATGCGGGACAGCGGCTCGGGAGCGCTGTGAGATACCGCCGCAGGCTCAATCTCGAGAAGCGTCCCCTTCACGGACAGCTCAGGCTCAGGGTCTGCTTCGCTTTCGAAGCAGAACACGCCGTCCGGGGAGGCCTTCTCTGGCGATTGGTCGGCCGTCTCAGCGGCGAACTCGTCGAGTGCCCGAGCATTTGAATCGGCGGATGGGCTATCCCGATCGTCGGTACGCATGGCCGAAACCTCAGTGCGTGGCAACCACGTGAAGACCTTCTTACAAAGATCGTGAACCCAACGTGGTTAACCTATTGCTAACGTGCGAGACACGCGCACCGGAGCAATAACCGATCCGTTTTCATGAAACGCCAGCTCGTGAGTAAGCGATCCTGCTGTGCTACCGCTTCGTCTCCTGAGCCAAAGATCCCGCGGTTCGCACCTTCCTGAGCATGGACCTCACTTCGTCTTTTCGCGGTACAGCGGCCGCCATGCGGTCTGTTCCGCCACCCACCGTCCGCAATGCCCCGACTGCCGGCAACGGCGCGAGACAGGAGTCTCCCCACCGGGCGACCGAGGACATCGTCGCCATGCGTCAGAGGTGGGACGCGCACCTGCGCGAGAAGCGGTTAGACCTCTATACGCACGTCTGGCTGGCCGTGATCGCCACCATCACTGTGGCTGCGGTAGGACTGGCCTGGCTGTGGCTGCGGGCGTGAACGCCGCCGGTTTCGAACACTCGATGCGGGACGAACTCGCAACGCGCACACGGCGCAGTCCCCGGCGACGTGATCGAAAGAGTCCCCATTTGCCGTAGCTCGAGATCGCCAGGCACGGCGCTTGCTCGGGTCCGGTTCATGGAACTCGGGCAGCGCCTCAGCCGATATGGAGAGTTCGCGCGGTTTATCGCCAAGTACGCCACGGCCAACGTCGCCGCCTCGTCGGAGTCAGCCAATGACACGGCGATCGACGCGCACGAACTGACGTGCGATGTCGAGCGACTGGGTCCCACCTTCGTCAAGCTGGGACAGCTCCTCTCCACGCGGGCGGATCTGCTCCAGCCGGTCTACGCCGACGCGCTGGCGCGGCTGCAGGACAGCGTCGAGCCGTTTCCATTTGCCGACGTCGCACGCATCGTCGAAGAAGAACTGGGCGTGCGGCTCTCGAAAGCGTTCGCAGGGTTCGAGGAGGCGCCGCTGGCTGCCGCCTCGTTGGGACAGGTGCATCGAGCCACGCTGCGCGACGGTCGCCACGTGGCGGTAAAGGTGCAAAGGCCAGGCGTACACGAGCAGGTCTCGCTCGATCTCCAGACGCTCGGTGACGTGGCGTCGCTGCTCGAGCGCTTCAGTAGCGTCACGCGCAGCGTGGACGTGCGAGCGCTGCTCGACCAGTTCCGCCACACCATCCTGGCCGAGCTCGACTACGAGCAGGAGGCGCGCAACATGGAGGTGCTGGCGGGCAATCTGCGCCAGATGTCAGCCGTGGTGGTGCCGCGTCCGATCCACGACTACACCACCCGGCACGTCCTCACCATGGACTACCTGCCCGGGACCAAGATCACCGCCGTGAGCGCCGTCGAATGGACTGAGGTGGATGGCCGTCCTCTGGCTGACGCCCTGTTCCGCGCCTACCTGCAGCAGATTCTCGTCGACGGCTTCTTCCACGCCGATCCGCACCCTGGCAACGTGCTGCTGACTGCGGATCACCGGCTCGGGCTCATCGACGTCGGGATGATCGGCCGGCTGTCGAGCACTCTGCAAGAGCGGCTGCTGCGGCTGCTCCTTGCGATTGCCGACGGCGACGACGGGGAAGCGGCCGCCGTAGCGGTGGCGCTTGGTGAACCGCTCGACGGGATGGATGCGGGTGCGATGCGACGCAGCGTCACGGACCTGGTCGCGCAGCAGCGGCACACACCCGCACACGCTCTGAACGTCGGCAGAGTGATGCTGGACTTGGCCCGCAGCGGGTACCGCTTCGGCCTGCGCATGCCGTCGGAGCTCCCGCTGCTCGGCAAGACGCTGTTGAACCTTCACGACATCGGCCAGGTGCTCGACCGTGGCTTCGACGTGAACGGCGCGCTGCGGCGCCACGCGACCGCGCTGATGCGGCGCCGCCTGATGAAGAGCGCCAAGCCTACCCACTGGCTGTCGGCCGTGCTGGGACTCCGCGAGTTGGCGCTGCGGCTGCCCGAGCGGGCCAATCGCATCCTCGACGCGGTCGCCGCCAACGATCTGAAATTGAAGGTTGAGCTGATCGACCACGGCGCCATCATCGACGGGCTGCAAAAGGTGGCCAACCGGATCGCCCTCGGTGCCGTGCTCGCCGCGTTGATTATCGGCGCCGCCATGCTGATGCAGGTGCGCACGAGCTTTACGATCCTGGGCTATCCGGGGCTGGCGATGCTGCTCTTCCTCGCCGCGGTCGCCGGCGGCGTCTGGCTGGTCTGGACCATCCTGTCGAGCGACGTCCGCCGCCCACACGCCTGAGCAACTTGCAGGAGATCGGCTCGAGTGCTCCTGAACACTATCGGGATTCACCCGCAAAATCCGCAACGACGACACCCCAACGCACGGTGTCGGCATCGAGTTTCAGGTACACGCTCTTCTCGACAGATGGTTGCGCCGTCATCGGCTCGCCTGGCCTGCGGTCGCGATAGTTCACCACGACAACGTTCTTGTGCCGGGGATTCCGACTCACCGCAGTCGTCTGTGGAGCGATGCGATCGCCGAGCAGGTAACCGTCAGAGCCGCGATAGCCCGCCTCGGTATCGAGGGCGGCAACTGCGTAGAAGAACGTTCCGGAGCCCCCTCGCTGCTGCGTGAGCAGGAATACGATGTCTTCGCGGCCGTCCTCGTTCAGGTCGGCCTTCAGTTCGTTGCCGAAGTAGCGTGTGACGGTTGGTGACGCCGAGCCGGGACGAGTGTCGGCGGCAACGCCATCGGCCAGCGTGATGCGCTGGCCTTCAATCATGTACTCGGTGTTCCGGTAGTCAGTGCGAGGAACGGCTGGCGGCCCTTGCGGCTGATTCCCGGTATTGGAGGAACATCCTCCGGCCAGAAGGACGACCGCGACGATGACCTTTCTGCTACGGACAAGCCCGACGATCTCCAAAGCAGTCCCCATTGGTGTATTGTTGCGCCTGGATCAGCAACGCGACGAGCGCGTCGCTGCTGCCTCACTCACTGCTTGCATCGGCTACGCGGCCTTTGGTCGGCCTGCTGAGTAACTTTGGCGTTCTCCGCGGCAAGCCCTCCGCCGGACAGGATCGGTGCAACACGTTCTCCAACAATCACTTGAAACGACTCCGACCCCTCTGGGGCGATGTGGTATCAACTGTGCTATTCAGGCCGTTCCTTCGGAGGGCGTTGTGATGATCAAGCTGAGCCATTGTGCTCGATGCGTTGTGTTCGCCGTTGGTTTCTTGCTCTCCACCGTGTTCGCTACGCCAACTTGGGCGAGCGTCATCTACGAACTCCACGACGCGGGCTCGTCAGCGGTGATCGGAACTCTCAGAATCGCGGCGCCCCCGGCGAGTCGAAAAACTGGTTGGAGCACCACGGATCCGGCAGACTTGATCGAGCTCCACTTGGAGAACAGCCTGTTTGGCCTCGGCACGGGCAATCTCCTGTCGACCGCTGCTACGGTCAACGCGGCGCTCCTGTCGCTCGATGGCTCGAATCTGGATGTCGGAACTCTCGACATCGCCTTCCTGACCATCCCAAGCAATCCGCTGGACCCGACGATCGATTCATTCCTGTCGTTTGTGTTCGGCGTGCTTGCCGGGGACGATCGCATCGGCCTTGCGACAATAAAGACGTTCCCCGACGGCAGCCTGGCGTTTGATGACTCGTTGCGTTTCGGCGACGCGAGCGTTCCCGAGCCCGGCACGGCCGTGCTTCTGATGATTGGTCTAGCGGCCGCTGGCCGAACCGCGAGGCGCAAACGTCGCTGAGTGCGCCGGCGGCGGGGCTGGCATAGCATCACCGAATTGCTGTCTCAAAAAATGCGAGTGGTTTTGCGAGGAGGACACATGAAATCGGTGGCACAGGCACTTGGGGGTTTACTCGTTGCGGCCGCGTGTTTTGCCGCGCAGCCGGCATGGGCGCAGGGATTTCCAGAGGCTCGCGCGACAATTAACGGCTGCACTACCGGAACGGCGCTGGGCTCGGCAACGTTGATTGAGACGCCTTCTGCCGAGGGCATCAAGAATGTGACCGTGATGGTATCGGCCGCGGGACTCGCGCCGGGGAAGCATGCCGTGCATATTCACGAAGTGGGCGCCTGTACCCCTACTTGTGCCGCGGCCGGCAGTCACGTGGACCTCGGTCCGTTCGGAAACAACCTGCCGGTGACCGCCAACCATCCCTATCACTCCGGCGACTTGATCAATCTCCAGATCGGGGCCAATGGCACCGGGTCGATGACGCACGTGACCAGCCGTATCGCGGTATCGGCAGGGAATTTGAGCATCTTCGATGCCGATGGCGCCTCCATCGTCATTCATGCACTGCCGGACACGTATTGCGCCGCGAACCCGGGAGATCCGAACTGTGCCGGAGGTGGTCGCACGGCCTGCGGCGTACTCCGACGCGTGCGGTGAAATCGACATAGGGCTGGGCGCGCGTGAGCGCGCCTGCCCGTTCTAGCGAAATAGCCTCATCCTCAAAAGGCGTAGTCGAAGCCAATCACCGGCGTGACACGGCTTCGAAGTCCGGCGTCGTTGATTGGAAACAGGACGTGGGCAGAGATCAAGAAACGTTGCCCGGCGTTGACCTTGACGCCGGCGGTACCGAGAACCGAGTTCAGCGTACCTGATTCGAATCCAACGCTCTCGAGAGTCGTGGTTTCGATCGGTGCTCCGAGCCCTTCCCGGAAGGTATGGGGAGTGGACCTGTCGACCGTCCTCAAGGTATCGCGGACTGATCGGCCGAGCAGATCGGCCACGACGGTGATCTTGGGAGAAGGCGCAATCTCGATGCCGCCGACGTAATTGAACTGGTCCTTGACCTCGCCGCTTCCGACCGTATAGCCGACGTTCACGTGCGGCGACACCCTTCCACGGAGGGGAGAGGACGCAATCAGCAGAAACCGGGTCTGGGTCGCACCCGCACCGAGCATGTTGGTTTCATCTCCGGTTGGCAGCCGGAGATCGACGCCAACAGCCAGACCACCTCCCGGCCCGCCGACCAGTGCATATTTTCCGCGCACGACGATGTCACCGATGCCCGACGCGCTGCCCTGGGTGTTGAAGTCCTGCGTCTTTGCTCCGCTGGCGAACACGTGCGTCGTGGGAGAGACGGTGTGCGTCGCGAAATCGAGAATCGTCGCGCGATAGGTCAGGTCCATCGACACATGGACAACAGGCACTACCGCGCCGAGGTCGAATCGGTTGGTCACGCCGAAATTGAAGAAGAACGCCGCCGTATCGCTCGTCAGCTTCAGGTCCAGCGCAGCCTGGACGACGTCCCCTTCGACAAAGCTTGTCGGGGTCAACGGTTGATGCAGCAGATTGAATTTGATGTCTCCGTCCTCGAGGGTCTTCCCATCGAGGCTCTCGTACCGGGAGTGGAGATAGTTCATTCCGAACGACGCCCTTCCGCGCCCTTGTGTCACCGCGCGCTCGGCGAAGGCCGGACCGAAGCTCTCGGTCGTCCGGTTGAAGACACCCAGGGTCGAATCGTAGTTGTAGGTAAACCCGCCGGCTGACGTGCCCAGTGGAATGTTCGAGACTTCGGCTCCGATCTGTTCACTGACCTGGCTCACGAGGCCAGTGGTGGCGCGCACAATCGGATCATCGGCGAACACCGGTGTGTGGGCCACGACGCCGCCGCCGCCCGGCGTTCTCGCCAACACGACGCTCTGAACGAAGAGGTCGAACATCTGGTTGGACAGGCCCTGGGCGTCGGCATGTGCCGGCATGATCGACGGAAGACATAGAACTGTCACGATACGCAGCGCCGTTCTCATCGTCACCTCGTATGAATGCCCATGGGTTGTGGCGATGGGCTCGCCCGCTGTGCGCTGCCTACAGAGGTCAGCGGTGCTCTAGGATTATCCAGGATCCGTCTCGCCTCTCGAGGCGAAACATGATTCGGCGGGTGTCGCGGTGCGTTCCGCCGACCTGCATCGAGGCGGTCGTCGTCTGAAGCGTGGTGACGTCCGCGGTGGTGGGACCGGTCATCTGAACTTGCTCGACCCGAACTTGAACCTGCTGCGAGCGATACATGCCGAAGCTACGCTGCAACCTCTCCTCGTCGATCCCTGGGTAGACTCGCTTGATGGCAGCCGCGTCCAGTTTCGAATAGCCGCCCGCATACATATCAAGCGTGGCCTGAATGCCCGACCTCTCCTCGGCTGCCGGGAACGACGCCCCGGCGGTGGCCGGCGCGGCAGCGCGGTCGGCGGTGGCCACGGCGCCCTCGGTACGGCGGACGATCGGCTCTTGCCGGGTTGCGGCCGGGGGGCTGGTCACTGCTGGTGCATTGTTGGTCGCCGATTCGGCGGCATCACCGGCAGGCGGCGAGGCCGCACGAACCACCGGCGCCGCCTCCGACGGCGGAACTGGGGGCGCTGGCGTGGGCGACGCGATGGACGATCGCGCGATATCAACGAACGCTGATGCCGCCAGCGCAAGGTCCTTCATGCCTTCAGCGTCGCTCAGCGCTCGGTCGCTCGCGAGCGCGGATACGCGCTCGAAGCGCTCCTGCGCCTGTTGGTACGATTTGTTTTGGAAATCCTGGCGTGCCTGCTCGAAGAGCTGCCGCACCAGCGCCGGGACGATTTTGCGTTTGGCATTGGCCAACAGCGCCACGAACTGCGGCGGCATGTCCTCGTCGGGAGCCACGAACGCCGGCGCCACGGTCACCAGCGCCGCAAGCTCTCTTTCGGCATCGGCGACGCGACCCAGGGCGAGCTGGCAGAGCGCTCGATACTGATAGCCGTCTGGCGACGTGGTGTTCGCCAACATGGCGAGCGCCTCGTCAAAGGCCGCCGATTCGTAGAGCGCTTTCGCCTTGAGCACGCTCTCATCGACAGCCGCCGCGAGCAGGATCGGCGCCGTCATGATCGCCAGCGCCCACGCCATCAACAACGTTCCGAGGGTGCGATGCGTCATGGGGTTTCTCATCGGATCCGCCGGCTGCCAGTGATCGACCGCTTCTCAAAAGTCAGGTCACCGGAGAATGTGATTCTACGGAAAATCGCTGCCTCTATGGCGACGTTTTGTGGCCTCGTCTCTATCCCTGGCTCCTAACCTCTTCCGTACGTTTCTGGGTTCCGCGATGCTCGCGGCGCCGGGAACTTGCCCGCGACATCTCCAGGGCGTGCGCAGGGCAACCGCCAAGACGAGTGGGCTCTCAGCCAAATTGCGGCATCTGGCGATGCCCACGGCAGACGGATGCGTTTGGTGGAGAGATTCGGGAGACGGGCGCCAGACGAGGAAGACGCGCGAAATCTCTAGCGAAATCCAAGGAGAGTGGGGTGGGTGACGGGTCTCGAACCCGCGACATCCGGATCCACAATCCGGCGCTCTACCCCTGAGCTACACCCACCGTACGGTCAGAACTTCCAATCCTAACACGGCCGGTGGGCCGTTCTCGACGGCGGGCTGAAGCCCCGCCCCTGCGCGAACGATTCTTAGACGCGGGCCTGTTCGGGCACGCTGTCGGCGGGCACTTCGGAGAGTACGCCGTCGTCGACCCGCATCCGTACCGGTTCGACGTGCCGTGCCTGTTCCATCTTGGCCAGATACATCGCCCGGTCCGCGCGCGCGAGCAGGTCGTGCGCAAGCTGGTGCGCCATGAGGCGCCGATGTCCCACGGGCCCGAGCTGCAGGCTCACCACGCCCACGTCCACCAGGACGCCGTCGCGCCCCAGCCGTTCGTCCTCCTGGGTCCAGTCGTGGCGTTCCACGGCCGTGCGGAAGCGCTCGGCGATGATCCAGCCGTCGTGCGCGTCGGTGAGGTCGGGAATCAGGAAGCAGAACTCGTCGCCGCCGAAGCGCGCGTGCAGCTCGTGGCTCTCGTCGCTCGCCCCATCCTGCGCGACGATGTCGTTGGCGCGAATCTGTTCGCACAGCAGCCGGGCGACCCGTTCGATGATCCGGTCGCCGAGCGCGTGGCCGTAGGTGTCGTTGAACTTCTTGAACGAGCGGATGTCCACCAGGCCGACGGCGCACCAGTGCCCGCGCTGCTCGATCTCGAGGAACGATTCCAGCCGCTCGATGAAGCGGCGGAAGTTCATCAAGCGCGTCTTGGGATCGCGGTGCGCGCGATCGGTGAGGTCCGCGACCAGCTGCTCGAAGTACTTGGTAATGCTGCTGACGGTGGTTTCGCGCGCGGCCAGCTCCTCGCGCATGCGCCGCATGCGGTCCGAAAAGCCCGTGGACATCGCCTGCAGGGCCTCCTGCTTGGACGTCTGCCACATGGTTTCGTGACGCGCGAAGACGGTGTCGACGGCCTGGATCAGCGAATCCTGCTGTGCTTGCGGCAAGGCGAGCCGCTCTCGAATCCAGTGACGGAGCTCGCTGAGCGTCTCGGGAGGCACGCCGGCCGGCTCGGGGTTGACCTTAGCTGATTTCGAGTTGGGCACCCGGATTCACCTTATCGTCCAGGTAAATCCCACTTCAAACGATGTGCCGGATCGTGTGCGCGCATTGGACGCCTGTTTTCAAGCACATCTGGCTTTTCTCTGTAGCGAAAGCAGACGGTTGTCACGCCCAGCGCACACATTTGACAACGCCAGGTGGACTTTTTCGCGACAGGCGCCCCACAGGTGCACGATATTTGGACACTCCCGACAGCTCATCAGGCTCACAGCCGGTGGGGAAGGAATCTCGCAGGCCTGTCATTTTTACGTGGTCGCGTCATACGCCAAGATCAGGGCCTGGGGCCGGTAAGATAACGGTCCGGGCGCCCGTAGCTCAGTTGGATAGAGCACCGGCCTTCTAAGCCGGGGGTCGAAGGTTCGAGTCCTTCCGGGCGCGCCAGCCGCTTCGCGGCTGGCCGCGCCCCGCCGTCCTCCGGTTGGCCGCTGCTCGCTACGCTCGCAGCGAGCGGCACCGAGTCCTTCCGGGCGCGCCAACCGCTTCGCGGCTGGCTGCGCCCCGCCGTCCTCCGGTTTGGCGCTGCTCGCTACGCTCGCAGCGAGCGGCACCGAGTCCTTCCGGGGGCGCCACCTCGCTGCGCGAGCTGGCTACACCCCGAATTCTGACGAACGAGCCCGTCTGCCGCTTCCCACCCCGGTGCCGCTCGGGACGAGAGGAGAGGACGAGACGAGGTCGCCTGAACATAGTTGCCATAGTTACCGTATAAATGTTTAGTTAAGAGCGATACAGGTGACGTTCGGCGTGGTGGCGAGTGCGAGGGTATAAAGATGAATCTCATCCTGAATATTCACAGTGCGGTGGCGCTTGGAGCTCTGCTCCTGCGGCATCACCTGTTCCACAGAGCGCCGGACTTCCAGCGGGAGTGGGGTGATCGCGAGGTGTTCCTGCGTTGTCAGCGGTGCGGGTTGCGCTCCAACGGGGTCCAGACCGGCCTGCGGCAGCTGACGACGCGAGTCTCCGGGCATTCAGCTCAGCATCGACTGGAGACTTCGGCATGACACCGCGACGGGTTCAGACGGCCGGGTATCTCGTGTGGCACCTCTCGACCAAATGGCGGGTCGCGGTTGACCGGGCACTGAATCGGTTCGGACTGACACACGCGCACTACCTGGTGCTGGGCTCGCTCTCCGAGTTCTCACGTGGGGGGGCAAAGCCGAGCCAGCGGGAGCTCGCCGACTTCGCAGGACTCGAGGTCATGTACGTCTCGAAACTCGTGCGTTCGCTGGAGCAGTCCGGGCTGCTTCAGCGAGCGGATCACCCTGACGACACACGTGCCTTTCAGTTGGAACTGACGGCCCTGGGCGCTGATCTGGTCGTGCAGGCGGCCGCGGTGATGCGAGGACTCTTCGAACAGTTGTTGAGACCGATTGGCGGACGGACCGGAAAGCGACAGATCGCACTGATTCGGACGCTTGAAGTGCTTCTTGACGAGGCTGACGGCCTTAACCGCGCGAACGAGACACGGACTCCAGGCGTCTCGCGGCAGCATCCCCGGCCGGTGAGAAAGTCCGTGACTCGGTCAGCTCGGTAGTTCGGTAAGTCGGACACGTCATCGCCAAGACCTGGGTCGTCGTCATCGCGAGGCGCATCTTTCAGGCTCCGGCCTCTGGTCCCCGCGTCAGCCAAAGCCGACTGGACAGTTCTCGCCAAGGCCACCCGCTCGAAAGAAATCCTCGACAACTCGCTGGAGCCCGTCTTGCACTGAGAGCACTCGATGGCGGCACGAGCGCTCCCCGAGCTTCCCTGGACGGAACTGCTGCGACGCACCGTCCGGGACACGATTGACGACGACTGCTTCGCACTCGCCGCGCAGTTGTCCTACTACCTGTGCTTGGCCTTCTTTCCGGCGCTGCTGTTTCTCTTGGCCTTGTCGAGTTTCTTCTCGCTGCATGTCGCCACCGACGATGTCGCAGGCGCCCTAGGCCCCTTCGTCTCCCCAGAGCTCCTGGCGTTGATTCAGGATCAGATGCGGCGGCTGGCGGACGCCAACGATGGCGGGCTGCTCACTGTCGGCGTCTTGGGCGCGCTTTGGGGCACGTCGACGGCGCTCGTGGCGATCGTCTCCTCCGTGAACCGCGCCTACGACCTTCCAGAGACGCGCCCCTGGTGGCGCGTCCGGCTCACCGCAGCGCTGTTGACGCTGGCGTTGGCGGTCATCGTGATCGCGGCCGGCACGCTCGTCATCGCCGGTCCGACGATCGCGCGGCTCCTGGGGCTTGTGGATACCAACGCAGCGATGTGGGTATGGAATGTCGTGCGCTGGCCGGCCGCGTTCGCACTGGTCGCCTTCGCCATCGGCTTGATCTACTACTACGCGCCCGACGCGGACCAGGATTGGCTCTGGGTGACGCCAGGTGCCGTCGTGGCCACGATCCTCTGGCTCGGCTCCTCGCTGGCCTTCAAGTTCTACCTCGCGGCGTTCACGGACTATCAGGGGAGCTACGGCGCCGTCGGAGGCATCATCGTCCTGCTGCTCTGGCTCTACCTGTCGGGCCTGGGCATCCTGATTGGGGCCGAGCTGAACGCCGAGATCGACCGCGCGATGCCGTACGGCGCAGCCCCCCTCACGGACACGGCATCCGGCCGCCGCGTCATCGGCGCTCGCGCCGGTCGGCTCTTCGAGCGCCTGAAGGATGCGCCGCCCAGCCGGGCCGAAACGACGCATTCCCGGTCAGGGCCGCCCAAGGGTCAGCCAGCGTCCGAGGGCATCGTTCCGGGGCTCGCGTTCACGGCGATCGTGCTGGCCGTGCGCGGAGCGAGACGAGTGCTCGGGAAATCGTCATGACGAACGCGGCTGATCGGCGGTCGGTGCGCGAGCTCCTCGCGGCCATTACCAACGACCTCCTTCTGCTGGGGGCGCAGCTGTTCGGCATCGCCACCGTCGAGGGGAGGGTGGCTGCCGGCGCCGCCCGCAATGGCGTCGTGGTGGCGATCCTGGGCGCGGCGCTCCTCGTCTGCGGCGTACTCACGCTGGTGAGCGCGCTCGTCCTGGTGATCGTGGCGCTGGGACTGTCGCCCTGGGCGGCCGCCCTCGCCGTTGGCGTCCTGCTCACCCTCGGCGGCGCCGTCGCTCTCCATGTCGGCGTCGACATGGTTCGCCACGTCCGTCTGCATTTTCCGCAGACGCGCGGCGCCATTACGGAGGGGCTGTCATGGCTGAAAAGCCTCCAGCGGTGAGCGCGAAGTCGCTGACGGAACTCCGCACGGAGTTCGACACGACGCGCGCGCGCATCGCGGCGCACGTCAACGAGATCGATGCGCGGCTGCGCACACAGGTCCATACCGTCGTCGGCACCCAGCACCCAGCCGGGCTGTCCGACGCAGCGAGCCTTCTCGACGTGGTGCGCCTTGTGAATGGACTCAAGGGTTCGGCGGCAGTGGTGGCCCTGGCCGGCGCGGTCGCCGGCTTCGTCGTGATGCGTCGATGGGCACCACGCCGTTCCAGTGAACCGGATGGTCGAGATCGACCGACGGCGTGACTACTTCGGTTGGATTTTCGTGATCTTGTTGCCCTGGATGCCCAGGCCCGCCATCAGCCCCTTTTGTCCGAAGACAAGCGCGTAGATGTCGTCTTTGAGCGTGGTCGTCGTCGTGGTTTTTGCCATGCCCTCGTCGACCATCACGACGCTGGGCCCGACACCCACCTCGAAGCCTTTCGCGCTGTCGAGCTGTGCGAGGGCGTTCGCGTTCATGAAGAACATCGCGTAGCCGTATTGCTGCCCGCCGGCCTGGAGGCCAAACGAGGCGCCGGTCGTCTTGTAGTAGGCGGCCGCCTTTCCTCCCTTGAAAAGCGTTCCCTCTCCGTACTGACCCCCGATGCCGAGACCGGCCTTGGTGATCTTGGGGAATACCAGCACGGCGAGCGCCTTGGCCCGCAGCGATTTCGCCACTGGGGCGCTCGCCTCAAGTTGCGCCAGGGCTGCTTGTGACTGGCTGGTGAGCTCGCCGGCCGCCGTCTTGCCCTTCTCCTGAGCGATGGATGGTCCGCTGACAAGAACCAGTGCAGTGGCAAGTAGTACGGCGAACGAGAGCATCCTGATTGTCACTGGCGTTCTCCTCTGGGCCTGTCGCGTCTTCGCATCGTGGGTCTGAAAGTGTGGGGGCGGATTGTTCCACGGCGAGCCTCGATTGAACAGCTCAGGAGGACGTCGATGCTGAGTGCTCGAGCACGTAACGACCCAGCTCAGTGGGCGCGACGCCCGCGGACGTC
>Ga0173480_10000046_pt1 | contig 29038 bp, 27 predicted proteins | sample NitcycUS209509C1_FD_122622 | JGI IMG/M metagenome (GOLD analysis project Ga0173480, IMG submission 122622) | Soil microbial communities from Arlington Agricultural Research Station in Wisconsin, USA - Nitrogen cycling UWRJ-S209-509C-1 (version... | ecosystem: Environmental > Terrestrial > Soil... | reverse complement strand
TGGCTCTCGGAAGTCGGCTTCGAGACGCTCTATTGGGTGCCGTTCCTCCACTGGCTGAAGACGGCCTATCACGTCGATCCCTCGCGCGTCGTCGCCGTGTCGCGCGGCGGCGTCGGCGGCTGGTACGAAGGCGTGGCCGGCCGCTACGTCGAGATGTGGGAGGACATGGAGCCGGCCGAGTTCGCGCGGCGCAACGCCGCCCGCGGCGTGACCAAGCACTACGAGCCTGGCCCGCTCGATGAGGAGATCCTGGCGTCGGTGGCGCGGCGCCTGGGCACGCGCGATTTCGACGTGCTGCACCCGGGCCTGATGTACCGGCTGTTCACGCTCTACTGGTCGGGGCAGCGGGCGATGGGGTTCATGGACGCGCACGCGCGCTTCGTACCGGTGAAGGCGCCGACGATCATCGATCCGTCGCTGCTTCCGTCCGAGTACATCGCGGTGAAGTTCTACGCGGCGCGGTCGCTGCCTGACACCCCGGAGATTCGCGAGTGGCTGCGCCGCACCGTGGCCACGCTCGCCGAACGGCTGCCGGTAGTGCTGCTCGACACCGGGCTCGTGCTCGAAGACGACCACGCCGACTATACGTTCGCGACGCGCGGCCGCGTGATCAGCGCGCGCGGCTGGATGACGCCGCTCAACAACCTCGGCGTGCAGACGCAGATCGTCGCCGGCGCCAAGGCGTTCGTCGGCACCTGCGGCAGCATCGCGTGGCTGGCGCCGCGGCTTGGCGTGGACACGTCGGCGCTCTTCGTCGATCCGAAGTGGCTGCACGCGCACCTGGCCGTGGCCATGCGCGCCTACCACCGGCTCGGCGCGGGCCGCTTCTCGGTGGCCGATCTCCGGGCGGTCGATCCGCTCGGCGCCCTGGCCCGCACGTCTGGCGAGGCGGTGGACTCGCGTGCCTAAGGATATTGGCACCGCCGGCATGACCGTGCTCTTCATCGCGCGCCACTTCACCTACTTCCGCAACTTCGAGTCGGTGATCGCGACGCTCGCGGCCGGCGGCCACACGGTGCACCTGGCGGCCGACCGCGAAGAGGCGCTCGGCGGCCGCGAGATGGTCGACCGCCTCGCGGCCCGCTTTCCCCAGCGGGTGACCGTCGGCTTCACGCCGATCCTGCAGTGGGGACGCTACCGGCGCCTGTCGAGCGCGCTGCGGCTCGGGCTCGACTACCTGCGCTACTCGGATCCGCGCTACGAGGCGACGCCGAAGATCCGCGCCCGCGCCTACGAGCGGACGCCGCTGGCCGTGCTCGTGCTCGCGCGCCTGCCGTGGCGCGGGCTGGTCACGCGCCTGTTGGAGCGGCTCGAGCAGGCCGTGCCGCGCCAGGCCGGCGTGGACGACTTCATCCGGGGGCAGCGGCCCGACCTGCTGCTCATCACGCCGCTCATCGAGCTCGGCTCGCCGCAGCTCGATTACCTGCGCTCGGCGCGGGCGCTCGGCGTGCGCAGCGCCCTCTGCGTCTGGAGCTGGGACCATCTGTCGAGCAAGGCGCTCATCCGCGTCGTGCCCGACAAGGTCATCGTCTGGAACGAGACGCAGCGGACCGAGGCCGAACGCTTCCACGGCATCGCGCCCGATCGCGTCCTGGTCACCGGCGCGCAATGCTTCGACCAATGGTTCGACCGCACGCCGGCGCGGGATCGCGCCGCCTTCTGCGCGCGGGTCGGCCTCGACCCGTCGCGGCCGTTCGTCCTCTACGTCTGCTCGGCGCTCTTCAAGAACAGCCCGCCCGAGGCCGGCTTCGTGCGCGACTGGCTGGCGGCTCTCCGGCAGTCGCCGGATCCGGCGGTGCGCGGCGTGGCGATCCTGATCCGCCCGCATCCCCAGCGCGTCGAGGAGTGGCCCGACGACGCGGTGGCCGAGTTGCGAAGGGCCGGGGCGGCCTTCCACGGCTCGAACCCCATCGACCCCGAGAGCCGCGCCGACTACTTCGACTCGATGTACCACGCGGCGGCGGTGGTCGGGTTGAACACCAGCGCGCTGGTCGAATCGGCCATCGTCGATCGGCCCGTGTTCACGGTGCTCCTGCCGGAGTTCCGCGATAACCAGGAAGGGACGTTTCACTTCCACCACCTGATGCGCGTGGGCGACGGCTTCCTCAACGTGTCGCGCTCCCTCGCCGAACACGCCGCGCAGCTGGGGGCGGTGCTGAACGGGGCCCCGGGCCGGCCGAACCGGCCGTTCGTCGAGGCGTTCATCCGGCCCCGCGGTGCCACGGTCGCCGCGACGCCGGCGTTCGTCGACGCGCTCGACACGATGGCCGCCGCGCCGCCGCTGCGGCCGCAGCCGGTGCCGGCATGGGTCCTCGCGCTTCGTCCGGTGGTCTGGGGCCTGACGCTCGCCGGCCGCCTGCCGCTGGTGGAACGGCTCTACTGGAACCCGGTGAAGCGGCGCGAGTGGGCCGACAATGTCGAGAAGATCGACCAGAAGCGGGGCGCGCGCCGGGCCAAGCGTCTCGACAAGGTGTCGCGCGTGATGCGGAAGCTCGGACAGCAGGTGGTCGTCCGGATGAAAACGGCCGCGAAGCAGGCGCTCGGCGCCTTCGGCAGCCACTCATGACGTCGTGGACCGTTGCGGCCTATGCCCTCGCCGCCGTGCTGGTGACCGGCATCGCGCTGTGCATGTGGGGCGTTCCGCTGCCGCTCACCGACAACCTGCTGCTCATCCTCGACGCGCAGCGGACGTCGCTCGCCGACGGATTGCGCACGGCGTTTCTCGATCGCGGCGTGCTGCGCCCCTTCTACTGGGCCCACTACAAGGTGCTCTACGAGCTCTCGGCGGGGCGCTACTACCTGGCCTTTCAGGGTGTCCACGTGCTGCTCTTTGCCGCAACCGTGCTGCTGTCGGTGGCCGCCCTCCGGGTCCGCAGTGCGGCCGAGTGGGCTGGCGCGGCGACGGCGCTTCTGGTGCTGCTCGGGCTGCATACGTTCGGCAACCTTCTGCGCGAGCAGCCGATTCTGGTCGTGACCTGCAGCGCGCTCGCCTTCGCGCTGGCGTTTGCAGAAACGCCGTCGCGGTGGCGCGACGGCCTGGCGGTCGTGAACCTGATCGTGGCGATGTTCATCGTCGAGATCGGATTACTGGTGTGGGTCGTTCACGCCGGCGCCTGGCTGTGCGGCCGGCGCGGCGTCTCGCGCCGGGCGCTGGCGGCGCTGAGCGCGGCGTTCATCGCCTATTTCGCGCTGCGTTTTCTGGTGCTGCGCGCCGGTGCGCCCGACATGTTCCCGCGCGATACCGGCTATGGTTTCTCGATACTCGGTGTGGACGACCTGGAGCGCGCGTTCGGCACACAGCCGCTCGTGCTGTATACCTACAACGTGATGGCCTCCGTGGGATCGGTGCTGTTCTCCGAGCCTCGCGGCGGCGTCTTCGAGTTCATGAGCCGTTTCGAGCGCGGCGGCCTGCGGCCGTGGATGTGGATCAGCGTCATGTCCTCGGCGGCCACGACGGCCGCGATCGCCTGGTTTCTCGCGCGATCGCGCTGGCGCGGCGGCGTGGCCGCGATGCCGCGCGCGCAGGCGCTGGCGATCGTGGCGGGTCTGGTCATCGTCGCGAACGCGGTCATCAGCTACCCCTATTCGCGCGACGTGACCATGAGCCCGGCGGGGCTCGCGTATGCGCTGGCGGCCGGCGTGGCCGTGTCGGCGCTGGTCGAGCGCGCGGCGCTGATGCGGGCGCCGGCGCGGGCGGTGCTCGTTGCGCTGCTGGTCGTCGTTTCGTCGGCGTGGGCGGTGCGGACCGTCGGGCTCACCTACAGCCTGCGAACCACGGCGTTCGTGTTGCGGAACGACTGGGCGGGCGCCGACGCCTGGCTCCGCGCAGTGGGGCGGCCCCAGACCGATCCGCGCGCGCTCGCGCTCGTGCGCGTGCTGCGGCAGCAGGCGCTCGATTTCCGCGTGACCAATCCTGTCGTGGCGCAACCGTTTGCCGAAGCGTGGCTGGGGACGGGAGTCTATTGATGAGCGCTCCAACACCACTGCGCGGCGTGGCGCTGGTGGCGGGCCTCCCCGCACTCGTGCTCGCTGCGGCAACGGTCGTGCTGTCGGGGCTCGGACTGGCGGGCGCGAACCCGCTGTGGCCGCGCACCGAAGTGACCTTTTCCGAGGCGGCCGCGGCGCGGGACAAGGCGAGCGTGATGCAGTGGCTCGACGAGGGCCGAGATCCGTATCGCCGGTATCGCATCAGGGCGGGGCTGCTCGGCGAGGACGCGCTCGATCTGACGCCGATGGAAGCGGCGATTCGGGAGAACCGCGATGAAATCGTCGCCCTGCTGCTCGAACGCGGCAGCGCGACGGCGAACGCGGCGGGCCTGTGCGGCTGGCTGCGACAGGCGATCGAGCGCGGCTCCGAGGCCATTCCGCCGATGCTGCGCGCGGCCGATCCCGATCGCGCGGCGGCCTGTGCCAGCGCACCGGAGACTCGCTGATGGCGCCTCCTGCCGTCCTCGAAACGCTCGGCACCGGCCGGTGCCTGATTATCGGCGAGGTGGCGCTGTCGCACGACGGTAGCCTCGGCCTCGCCCACAAGTTCGTGGACGCGATTGCCGATGCCGGCGCCGACGCGGTGAAGTTCCAGACCCATATCGCCGCCGCCGAGAGCACGCCGGCCGAGCCGTTCCGCGTCGAGTTCAGCCGGCAGGACGCGTCGCGCTACGCCTACTGGAAACGGATGGAGTTCACCGCAGAGCAGTGGCACGGTCTCGCGGAGCACTGCGCGGAACGGGGTGTGATCTTCGTCTCGTCTCCCTTTTCGATCGAGGCGGTCGATTTGCTCGAGCGCATCGGCCAGCCGCTGTGGAAAATCGCGTCGGGCGAGGTGTCGAATACGCGCCTGCTCGACCACGTGCTACGCACGAGGAAGCCCGTGGTGCTCTCCACCGGCCTGAGCCCGGTCGCCGAGACCGACGCCGCGGTGGCGCGGGTGCAGGCGGCCGGCGTACCGGTGGGCGTGCTGCAGTGCACCACGGCCTATCCGTGCCCGCCCGAGCGCATCGGGCTCAACCTGCTGCCCGTCTACCGCGAGCGCTACGGCGGCTGGGTGGGGCTGTCGGATCACTCGGCCACCATCTATCCGGGCCTCGCCGGCGCCGCGCTCGGCATCGACATCCTGGAGCTGCACGTCGCGCTGTCGCGCGAGATGTTCGGCCCCGACGTCGTGGCGTCGGTGACGACCGGCGAGTTGCGGCAGCTCGTCGAGGGCGTCCGCTTCATCGAGCGCATGCGCGCGAATCCCGTCGACAAAGAGGCCTCGGCACGCGATGCCGAGCCCCTGCGGCGCCTGTTCACGCGGAGCGTCGTGGCGCGCCGGGCGCTGCCTGCCGGTACCGTGCTCGCGGCCGCCGACCTGGCGATCAAGAAGCCGGGCACCGGTCTGCCGCCCGAGCGGCTCGCCGACTTGATCGGCCGCACGCTACGGCGGCCTGTCGAGGCCGATCAGTTGCTGGCGACCGACGACGTGGAAGGCTTGTGAGGGAACGTGGGGGCCGGCGTTAGCCGGCCCTGGGCCGCCTGAAGCGGCCCTTACATCGAGAGATACCTGTTGCCGAAACGAAAAATCTGCGTTGTCGTCACCGCGCGACCGAGCTACTCGCGCATTCGAACCGCCCTCCGCGCCATCCAGCAGCACCCCGATCTCGAGCTGCAACTGGTCGTGGCGGCGTCCGCGCTCCTCGAGCGCTACGGCAACGCGATCCAGGCGATCGAGCACGACGGGTTTCCGATCAGCGCGCGGGTCTACATGGTCGTCGAGGGCGAGAACCTGGTGACCTCCGCGAAGTCGACGGGCCTCGGCCTCGTGGAACTCGCAACCGTGTTCGACAACCTGCGGCCCGACGCGGTGGTGACGATTGCCGATCGCTACGAGACGCTCGCCAACGCCGTGGCCGCGTCCTACATGAACATCCCGGTGGTGCACATCCAGGGCGGGGAGGTCACGGGCTCGATCGACGAGAAGGTGCGCCACGCGGTGACGAAGCTCTCGAACCTGCACCTGGTGTCCACCAAGGCGGCGGCCGAGCGGGTGATTCGTCTCGGCGAGGAGCCCGCGGCGGTGGTCGTGACCGGCTGTCCGTCGATCGACATCGCCGCCGAGGTCGCGGCCGCGCCGGCAATGGATTTCGATCCTTTCGTGAAGTACGGCGGCGTCGGGCCGACGACCGACCTTTCGAAGGGCTACCTCGTCGTGATGCAGCACCCGGTGACGACCGAGTACGACGCGGCGCGGGGCCAGGTGGAGGAGACGCTCTACGCGGTGAAGGATTTCGGCCTGCCGGTGCTCTGGTTCTGGCCCAACGTCGATGCCGGCTCCGATGGCACTTCGAAGGGCATCCGCGTGTTCCGCGAGCGCGAAGAGCCGGCCAACTTCCATCTGTTCCGCAACATGTTCCCGGAGGACTTCCTGCGGCTGCTGCTGCACTCGACCGCCATCGTCGGCAATTCGAGCGTGGCCATCCGCGAGTGCTCGTTTCTCGGCGTGCCGGCCGTCAACGTCGGCTCGCGCCAGCAGGGGCGCGAACGCGGCGCCAACGTGATCGACGTGGGCCACGATCGCGTCGCGATTGCCGGCGCAATCCGCGCGCACCTGTCGCGCGGCAAGGCGGCGCGCGATCATCTCTATGGCGACGGCCGCGCCGCAGCGCGCATCGCCGACTGCCTGGCGACGGCGCCGCTGACTGTCGAAAAACGCCTCACCTACTGACGCAGACCGGGAGACCGATGCAGACGACGATTCCCGACGATCGCCAGGCGCGCATTGCCGCGCTCGGCTACGCCTACGCCGCCCAGCCGCAGGAACGGACCGCGCACTGCAACCTGTGCGGCGCGTCGGTGCTGGTCACGCTGACCCATCGCGACCGCTACGGCTACCCGGCGCAGGCCGCGGCGTGCGCGCGTTGCGGCCTGGCGTTCCTCAACCCGCGGATGACCGCGGCGGCGTACGGCCGTTTCTACGATGGCGTCTACCGCCCGCTCGTGAGCGCGTTTCACGGTCGCCTGATCGACGCGCAGACGATTCAGGCCGAGCAGCAGGAGTACGCGCTGGACCGCGCGGCGATGATCCGTCCGTTCGTGCGCGGCGCCGGGCTGCGGGCCATGCTCGACATCGGCGGGTCCACCGGCGTCGTGGCCGGACACTTCGCCAGGGAGTTCGGCCTCGAGGGCACGCTGATCGATCCGGCGCCGCTCGAAGTGGAGCAGGCGCGCGCCTTCGGCCTCGAGACGATCACCGGTCTGGTCGAGGAGCACGATTTCGGTGCGCGGCGGTTCGACTTCGTGATCGTCTGCCAGACGATCGATCACCTGCTCGACATCTCGGGCACGTTGCAGCGCGTCCGCGACCTGCTGACCGACCGCGGACAGCTGTTCGTCGACATCGTCGACTTCCGCGCGGCGTATCTCCGCAACTGGTCGGTGGAAGACGCCACCAAGATCGACCACCCCTACTACCTGACGCAGAACACCATGGAGGCCTATCTGCGGCGGGCCGGCTTTGCGATCGTGAAAGTGGACTACGCCGCCGATCACCTCCACGTCAGCTATCTGTGCCGGCTCGCGCCGCCCTCGCCCGACGCCTTGCCCGATCCGTCGGCCGTGCGCGATCTGTTCCGGGAACTGCGTTACGTGCAGAACGGTCCGCGTCCGAAATGAGCGGTGTGCCGGGCGGCGTGCTGGCCATCGTGCCGGCGCGCGGCGGGTCGAAGGGCGTGCCGGGGAAGAACGTGCGCCTGCTCGGCGGCCGCACGCTGCTCGAGTACACGGCGGCGGCGGCGCGCGACGCCGCTGTCATCGACCGGATCGTAGTCTCCACCGACTCCGAGGAAGTGGCCGCCGCGGGACGCGCCGCCGGTCTCGAGGTGCCCTTTCTCCGCCCGGCCGCCCTGGCGCAGGACGACACGCCGATGCTGCCGGTGATCCGCCACGCGATCGACGAGGTGACACGCGCCGGCTGGACGCCAGAGCTGGTGGTGCTGCTGCAGCCGACCTCGCCGCTGCGGCGCCCCGATCACGTCGCCAGGGCGGTCGATCTCCTGCGCAGTTCCGGCGCCGATTCGGTGGTGACGGTCGTGGAGGTGCCCAAGCACCTGTCGCCCGACTACGTGATGCGCATCGACGGCGGAGTGTTGCGGCCGTTCCTGCCCGAAGGGGAGCGCGTGACGCGCCGGCAGGACGTGCGGCCCGCCTACTCGCGCGACGGCACGGTCTACGCCTTCCGGCGCGACACCCTCGATCGCTGCGGCAGCATCTATGGCGTCGACTGCCGGCCGCTGATCATCGACGCGCGCGAGTCGCTCTCGATCGATACACCCGAGGACTGGGCCGCCGCGGAGAAGATCCTGGAGGCCAGGTGGGTCAGGTAGGCCAGGTGGGTCAGGTGGGGAGTGCGTTCGTAGAGGGCGGTCTTCAGACCGCCCTGCGGTAATGGTTTCCGCCTTGAAGCAGCTGGTACCCCATGCGCTCCGGCGCAGCGTCAGCGCGCAGGTCGCCCGCATGCACGCCGCCCGGCTCGAGCGCGACCTCGGGGTACTGGCCGCGGGGAGCGAGACGATCGTGGCCGGGCCCTGGCTCGGCGAGGTCGGGTTCGAGCTGTTGTATTGGGTACCCTTCCTGCGCTGGTTCGCCGAGCGCTTCCAGGTGCCGCCCGAGCGCCTCCTCGTCGTCTCGCGCGGCGGCACCGCCGCGTGGTACCGGCCGTTTGCCGCCAACTACCGCGAGACGTTCGACTACCTCACTCCCGAGCAGTTCCGGGCGCGGCACGACGAGCGGGTGGCCGCCAACGGCGAGCAGAAGCAGACGCAGGTGCTCGCCTTCGAGCGCGACCTGCTGCGCGAGCTCACGCCCGACGTGCAGCACCGGTCGATGCTCCATCCGTCGAGCATGTACGGACTGTTCAACCCGTTCTGGTGGGGTCACCTCGACGAATCGTGGGTGCACGCGCACGGCCGCTACGCGCGGCTCACGCCCGACGCGGCCGCCGGGTTTCCGCGGCCGTCGGGTCCGTATACCGCGGTGAAGTTCTATTTCAACGAGTGCTTTCCCGCGACCGACGAGAACCGCGCGTTCGCGCGGCGCACGCTGCAGGCTCTGGCCGAACGGGGCCCCGTGGTATCGCTCGCCACCGGCCTGCGCCTCGACGACCACGACGGCGACGATCTCCAGGCGCTCGGCGTCCAGACGCTGCCGCCGCAGCTCCACCCGCGCGACAACCTGGCGGTGCAGACGGCCGCCGTGGCCGGCGCCTCGGCGTTTGCCGGCACCTACGGCGGCTTCTCGTACCTGGCGCCGTTTCTCGGCGTGCGCGCCACCGCGTACTACTCCAACGTCAATGGCTTTTCGCCGCGGCACCTGCTGATGGCGCGCTCGGCGCTCGGCGTCCTGGGCACCGGCCGCCTGCTCGACGTGGCGCCAATCGGCGGCGCTGAAGCCCGATCGGCGGGGCGAGAGCCCCACCCTACGAAATGAGCTCCCTGACATGAGCATTCAACACGTACTCGTCACCGGCGGCGCCGGCTACATCGGCTCGCACCTCGTGGACGGTCTGATCGCACGCGGCTATCAGGTCACGGTCCTCGACAACCTCGAACACCAGGTGCACCGCTCGGGCACCTGGCCGTCGTACGCGAATGCGAAGGCCCGCTACGTGCGCGGCGACGTCCGCGACCGCGGCGTGTTCGAGCCGCTCGTGCTCGAGGCCGACGCCGTCGTGCACTTCGCCGCGGCCGTCAGCATCGGCCAGAGCATGTATCAGGTCGACCGCTACGTCGACGTCAACACGCGCGGCACGGCGCTGCTGCTCGACATGCTGGTCAACCTCAAACACCACGTCCAGAAGGTGGTGGTGGCCTCGTCGATTGGCGTCTACGGCGAGGGCGCGTACCGGTGCGCCGTCCACGGCACCGTGGCGCCAGGCATCCGGCCCGAATCGCAGCTCGCCGCGCACGAGTGGGAGCAGCGCTGCCCGGTGTGCGGCGCCTCCGTCGAGTCGATTCCGACGCCTGAAGACAAGCCGCTCTACCGCGACAACATCTACTCGATGACCAAGTACCACCAGGAAGAGATGGTGTTGCTCATCGGCAAGACCTACGGCATTCCGGCCATCGCGCCGCGCTTCTTCAACGTCTACGGGCCGCGCCAGAGCCTGAGCAATCCCTACGCCGGCGTCGCCGCCATCTGGTTGAGCCGGCTGTTGAACGGCAAGCAGCCGGTCGTGTTCGAAGACGGACAACAGCTCCGCGACTTCGTCTCGGTACACGATGTCGTGGACTGCCTGCTGCTCATGATCGAGAAGCCCGGCGCCGACTACCTGCCGGTCAACGTCGGCTCGGGTGAGACCGTGACCATCCTCGACATCGCGCGGATGCTGAACCGCATCCTCGGCACGTCGATCGAGCCGCAGGTCACCCGGGCCGGGCGGACGTTCGACATCCGCCACAATACGGCGGACATCACCCGCGCGAAGACGCTGCTTGGCTTCCAGCCGAAGGTGCCGCTCGAAGACGGCTTCCGCGAGCTGGTCGAATGGGCGAAGACGACGCCCGACGTCGCCGCCGATTTCTTCGACCAGGCGCTCGACGAGTTGAAGCAGAAGGGGTTGCTGGCCAGGCCGTGATTCTGGATTTCGAGGCGCTCAAGGACTACCGCGGGCAGGTGGCGATGGTGGACGGCGCCTTCGACCCGCTGCACCACGGTCACATCGCCTACTTCAAGGCCGCGCGCGCGCTGGGCGTGCCGGTGCTGTGCAACGTCGCATCCGACCGCTACGTCCGCAGCAAGCATCGGCCCCTCCTGACCGAAACGCAGCGCGCGACGGTCATCGACGCCATCCGCTACATCGACTACGTGCACATCTACGAAATCGATACCGAGACCGTCTTGCGGCAGCTGCGCCCGCGCTACTACGTCAAGGGAAGCGACTGGCGCGAACGCGGCCTGCCTCCCGAGCAGGCCGTCATCTGCCGTGAACACGGCATCGAGATCGTCTACCTCGACACGGTGCTCGACTCATCGAGCCGCCTTCTTCAACAGTTCGCTGATCAGGACAAGCAGAGGCAGCAGAGCCAACAATGACCATCACCGAGTTCGAAGCCGCCGTCCTCGCGCAGAAGCCCACCGGGCAGCAGCACTACGACGAAAACTACTGGCTTGGCGAATGGCGCGCCGGCGACAACAACTACTCGCTGGAGACGCGCCGCCGCATCGAGGCGAAGAACCCCCAGCTCATCAAAGACGTCTTCCGGCCGACGCGGGTGATCGACCTCGGCTGCGGCCCCGGCGCGCTGATGCATCTGCTGCACGAGATCGGCGTCGAGGCGGACGGCATCGATTACAACGAGATGAGCCCGAAGCTGGCGACGCCGGAGGTGAGGGATCGCATTTCGATCGGCGACGCGACCGACTCGTCGATCAAGGAGGACGGCTCGTATGATCTCGTCCTCTGCCGCGAGGTGCTGGAACACCTGACAGTGCTCGAGGTGAAGAAGGCGGTCGCCAATATGGTGCGCCTGACCTCGAAGTTCATCTACGTCACGACGCGGTTCCATCCGCATCCGCCGACGCTGCTGGACTTCAACACGAGCGACGATCTGGACCCCTCGCACATCACGCTGCTCAACAAGGACATGCTGCGGCTGATGTTCGTGCTCGAAGGCTGCCGCTCGCGACCCGACCTCGAAGAACGGATGGACTGGGGCAAGAAGGGCCGCGTGCTGGTGCTGGAGAAGGTGGCCCGGTAGGGCTGGGCCGGGTCTGCAGACCGCCCCACGTGCGACGAGAGTGATGGCACGCGCGCCGAGCCGGCTCGCCGTCTTCGCGCTGGCCGCGGTGCCGGCCTCCGCGATCGCGTACGACATCTGGCGGACGCCGATACAGGTCTGGGACGCGATCGAGGAGATGCTCGACGCGCATCGCCCCGAGGGCGCGGCCGCCGTGCCGGAGTGCACCGGGGTACAGAAACCGTGGACCCGGTGAGATTGAACACCACGAAGTGGGCACTCGCCGCCGCCACGGCCGCGGTCGTCACGGTGCTCTGGCGGATCCAGACCTTTGTCGGTTTCTCCAACGACCACTACGTGCATCTGGCGCGGGCGCAACAGATCTTGCTCGGAGCGTGGCCGGTCCGCGACTTCGTCGATCCCGGCATGCCGCTCATGTACCTGGTGTCGGCTGGCGCGCGCGCGCTGTGTGGTGGCGCCCTGGCGACCGAGTTCGCGGTGGTCGCGGCCGGCTTCGCGGTGGCCGCCGCGGCCACGGTGCTCTGTGTACGGCGGCTGGCGCCGTCGCTGGCCATTGCCGCTGCCGCCGTGCTCCTGCAAATTCAAGCCTCTCCGCGCACCTACAGCTACCCCAAGCTGATGTTGTACGGGCTCGCGGCGCTGGTGATCATCGCCCTCGCGGCCCGGCCGTCGCCAAGCCGTATCGTGTTCGCGGGCGCGGCGATTGCCGTCGCATTCCTGTTCCGGCACGACCACGGGCTCTTCATCGGCGTGTCGATGGCGGCATGCCTCCTGTTCGTCAGCCTTCCGGACGCCATGGCCGCGATCCGGCGTCTGGCGCTGCTCGCGGCGACCACTGCCGTGGCGCTGCTCCCGTGGCTCCTGTTCATCGAGCGCTTCGAAGGTCTGGCCGCGTATCTGCGATCGGGCGTCGAGTTCTCGGGGCGTGAAGCGGATGCGACGTTCCTCCGGTCGCTCCCGCGCTTCGATCTCGCCGGTCCAGCGGTCTCCATGGCCAACGGGCAGGCGTGGCTGTTCTACCTCTACGTGGCGCTGCCAATCGTCGCCCTGGTGTTGGCGTTCCGGCGGCGCGGGCGCGAGGCGTGGCCGGGAGAATCCGCCGCGGTCGGCGCGCTCGCCGTCATGGCGGCCGTGGTCGACTGGGGCTTCCTGCGCGATCCGCTGCCGACCCGGCTGGCCGACGCCGTGCTGCCGATCTGCCTGCTGGGAGCGTGGCTGCTCGGCCTCGCGTGGCTGCCGCGCCGGTCGTCGCTGGTCACCACGGTGGCCGCGCGCGGCGCGGCGATGGCCGCGGTGGTGGTGACCATCGGGGCGATGTGGCCGGTGGCGGGGACACGCGACCTGCTGGACCGAGCGGGTGCCTACGACGACCAGGAGGCGATCGTGTCGAACTATCACGAGGTGCTCGGCGCGCTCGGGCGCCGCGAGCACGATTCCTACAGCATGCCCAGCCGGATCTCGGGCGGGTTGGTCCCGTTCTTCGACTATCTCGACGACTGCACCGAGACCGGCGATCGCCTGCTCGTGACCGGGCAATTTCCCGACGTCTTCGTTGTTGCCGGACGTGGTTTTGCTGGCGGGCAGATCGCCTACATGCAGGGGTTCTACACGTCGCGGGAGGAGCAGACCCGTACCCTCGCCCGGCTGCGCCGGGAGCCGGTACCGTTCGCGCTCCTCGTGCTCGACAACCAGCCAACCTTCGAGCGTGACTTCCCCTTGATCGACGCCTACCTCCGCGAACGCTACGCTCCGTTGATGGACCTGCCGATTCCCGAAACCGCCGGCGTGCGGGTGCTGGTGGATCGGCACCGTGCGCCGCGCGGCCGGTTCGCCCAGACCGGATGGCCATGCTTCAAGTGACCGCCGGGGGAGTGGGCGCATGAGCGCGGCTGCTGGGATCGGCAACCTCGGGAACAAAGTTCTCCGCCGGCTGCGGGCGACCCCGAAACCGCTCATCCGTGCGTGGCGGCGGCGGGTCCGGGCGGCGGAGCACGAGCAGTTCGCGCGTGACGCCGCCGACGTGGGCGCGGAAATCGCCCGCGTAGCCCGCGGCACCGGACCGATTCTCGCCGGGCCGTGGCTGGCCGAGGTCGGCTACGAGGTGCTCTACTGGGTGCCGTTCGTCCGCTGGTTCCAGAATCGGTACGCCGTGCCGCGCGAGCGGCTGATCGCCGTGTCGCGCGGCGGCCTCGAAGCGGCCTACGACGACCTCACGTCGACCTATGTGGATCTCTTCGACCTGATGACGCCGGCGCAGTTCGGCGCGCGTAACGCCGAGCGGCGGATGTCGCAGGAGGGCGGCGGGCAGAAGCAGTCGGACCTCAGCCCGTTCGACCAGGAAGTGATCCAGGGGGCGCGCGGCCTCCTCGGCGCCGCCGATGTGACCGTGCTCCACCCGTCGCTGATGTTTCGCCTGTTCCGTCAGGTCTGGTACGGCAACTTGCCACAGGACCTGATGTGGACGCACCTCCGCCATGTGCGCGCGGCTCGCGCCGGCCCGCGGCCGGAGGGGCTGCCCCGCGAATACATCGCCGCCAAGTTCTATGCGGGGCCGGCGCTGCACATGACCGACGCGACGCGCGAGGCGGTGCGGGCACTGGTGGCACGCGCCGCCACGGTGTCGCCGGTGGTGGTGCTGGACACCGACCTGCCGGTGGATGAGCATCGCGACTTCGACCTGCGCGGCATTCCGAACCTCACGTTCCTCGGCGCGCGCCTGACGCCGCGCGACAACCTCGGCCTGCAACTCGACGCCATCGCCCACGCCCGCAGCTTTCTCGGGACCTGCGGCGGCCTGGCGTGGCACGCGCCGTTCCTCGGCGTGCCCACCGTGGCCGTCTACGAGGACGACCGGCTGCTGACGCCGCACCTTTTCGCGGCGCGCCAGGCCGGCGAGCGTGCCGGTGCCGCCGATTTCGCGCCGCTCGATCTGCGCGCGCTCGTGCTCACCGGACTGCTCACCGCGGCCACGGCGGTGCCTCGACTAGAATAGGTTGCCGATGCCGATCAGCCGTGACGTGACTCTCGATGAGGGCGTCACCATCTTTCACCGCGACCTCGTCAACCTCTATGGCTGCCGGGTCGGCGCGCATACCAAGATCGGTGCCTTCGTCGAGGTGCAGAAGAACGCCGTCATCGGCCAGCGCTGCAAGATTTCGTCGCACAGCTTCGTCTGCGAGGGCGTGACCATCGAAGACGACGTGTTCGTCGGCCACGGCGTCATGTTCATCAACGACCGTTTCCCGCGCGCGACGGCCGATGGGCGCCTGCAGACCGAGGCCGACTGGTCGGTGGTGCCGACCCGCGTCTGCAGGGGCGCGTCGATCGGCAGCGGCGCCGCCATTCTCTGCGGTGTCACCATCGGTGAAGCGGCCATGGTCGGTGCCGGTGCCGTGGTCACACGCGACGTGCCGGCCGGCGCGACGGTGGCCGGCGTGCCCGCGCGGCTCCTGGCGCGCTCGAGCGACGCGGGCCAGCAGGCATGAGCAGCGTGGTTCGCGTCGGTGTCATCGGTTACGGCTATTGGGGCCCGAACCTCGTGCGTAATTTCGCCGAGTGCCCCGGCGCGGCCGTGGGTGCAGTGTGCGACGCCCGCCCCGAACGTCTCGCGCTGGTGCAGCGGCGCTATCCCGCCGTCGAGGTGACGACATCCGCGGAGGAGCTCGTCTCCCGCGCCGACATCGACGCGGTGATCGTCGCAACGCCGGTCGATCGGCATTTCGAGCTGGCGCTCGCGGCGCTGCGCGCCGGCAAGCACGTGCTGATCGAGAAGCCGATGACCTCCACGAGCACCCAGGCGCGGCGGCTCATCGACGAGGCGGCGAGTCGAGGCCTCACGCTGATGGTGGACCACACCTTCGTGTACACCGGCGCGGTGCGCAAGATGCGCGAGATGACCGCCGCGGGCGAGCTCGGCGACATCTATTACTACGACTCGGTGCGCATCAACCTCGGGCTCTTCCAGCACGACGTCAACGTGCTGTGGGATCTGGCGGTGCACGACCTGGCGATCATGGACTACGTCCTCGGCCAGACCCCCGTGTCGGTGTCGGCCACCGGCCTCGCGCACGTGGCGGCCCGGCCGGAGAACATCGCCTACATGACGATGTTCTTCCCCGGCAGCCTGATCGCCCACGTGCACGTCAACTGGCTCTCCCCGGTGAAGATTCGCCGCACGCTCCTCGGCGGCAGCCGCCGGATGGTGATGTTCGACGACCTCGAGGCCAGCGAGAAGATCAAGGTGTACGACCGCGGCATCTCGCTCAACCCGAGCCCGGAAAACGTCTACCAGATGCTGGTCGGTTACCGCACCGGCGACATGTACGCGCCCCAGATTCCGCTGAGCGAAGCGCTGAGCGTCGAGGCCGCCCATTTCGTGGCGTGCGTGAGCCAGGGGACGCGGCCGCTGACCGACGGTGAGGCCGGTCTGCGGGTCGTGCAGCTGCTCGAAGCCGCCACCGAGTCGATGGCGCACCAGGGCCGCCTCGTGAACGTGGGCCGCCTCGTGAACGCAGGGAGCCTCGAGCACACGTGATTCCATTCGCCGACCTTCAGGCCCAATACCGCGCCCTCAAGCCCGAAATCGACGCGGCCGTCCTCGGCGTGTTCGAGAAGGCGCAGTTCATCCTCGGCCCGGCGGTGGCGGCGTTCGAGCAGGACTTTGCCGCCTACTGCCAGACGCGGGAGGCGATCGGGGTCAACAGCGGGACGAGCGCCCTGCACCTGGCGCTGCTGGCGGCCGGCGTCGGTCCCGGCGACGAAGTGATCACGGTGCCCTATACGTTCGTGGCGACGGTCGCGGCCATCGAGTACGCGGGCGCGAAGCCGGTGCTGGTGGACGTCGAGCCCGGCTACTGGACGATGGACCCGGCCAAGGTGGCGGCGGCCATCACGCCGCGCACGAAAGCCATCATGCCGGTGCACCTCTACGGGCAGGCCGCCGACATGGATCCCATCCTCGACATCGCGCGGGCCCACGGGCTCACCGTGATCGAGGATGCGTGCCAGTCGCATGGCGCCGACTACAAGGGCCGGCGCTGCGGCTCGATGGGCCACCTGGGTTGTTTCAGCTTCTACCCGGGCAAGAACCTCGGCGCCTATGGTGAAGGCGGCGCGGTGGTGACGAACGACGCCGCGATGGCGGCCAGGATCCGCCTGCTCCGCGCCTGGGGCGAAGAAGTGCGCTACGAGCACAAGTACCGTGCGTTCAACTACCGCATGGACGGTGTGCAGGGCGCGGTGCTTGGCGTGAAGCTTCGCTACCTCGACGCGTGGACCGAGGCGCGCCGCCGCCATGCCGCCGAATACGCGCGCCTGCTCGCCGGCACGCCGGTCGGGCTGCCGGTCGAGCGGCCCGGCTCGCGCCACGTGTACCACGTGTTTGCCGTGCAGCTGGCCGATCGCGACGCCTGGCGCGCCCGGCTCGCCGAGGCGGGCGTGCAGACGGGCATCCACTATCCGATTCCCGTGCACCTGCAGCCCGCGTATCGCGACCTCGGCTATGCTCACGGCGACTTCCCGGTGTCGGAGGCGATTGCGTCCGAGGTGCTGTCTCTGCCGATGTTCCCCGAGATGACGCCCGAGCAGGTGGGCGAGGTGGCAGGAGTGCTGCGCGCCGGCCTTCCGGCCGCGGCGACGCGCGGCTGATTCGTTCATGCCCGACCCCGCCTCGGGCACCCGCGTCGTTCCGGCCGTGCATGGCCGGCAGGCCATCCCTCCCGATCCCGCCGACGAGATCGCGCTCGCCGATCGGCTGCGAACCGAGCGCTCGCGCGCCGAACTGCTCGACCTCGCAGCCCGCCACGCGCACGGCGACAGCGAGGAGGACGCGCGCATGCGGCGGGCGGTGTGGCGGGCGCTGGCGCGAAGCTTCGGCCACGGTGTACGGATCGGGCGTGGCGCCATCGCCAAGCATCCCGAAACCTTCGAGATTGGCGACGGCGTCGTGATCGGCGAGCAGGCGTTCATCCAGGGCCGCTTCGACGGCCGCTGTGTGATTGGCGACCATGCGTGGCTGGGGCCGCAGAGCTACTTCGACGCCCGGGACCTGGTGATCGAGGAGTATGTCGGCTGGGGCCCCGGGGCCAAGGTGCTCGGCTCCCAGCACACGGGCCTGCCGTCCGACGTGCCGATCGTTCAGACCGACCTGCGCATCGAGCCGGTGCGGATCGGCGCCTGGGCCGATGTCGGCGTGAACGCCGTTATCCTTCCCGGGGTCACGGTCGGCAAGGGCGCCATCGTCGGCGCCGGCGCGGTGGTGACGCGCGACGTCGAGCCATTCGCGATCGTCTCGGGTGTCCCGGCACGTTTCGCGCGCTGGCGCGAGGGGCACGAGAAGACGGAAGGGGACAGGTAGCGAACCAAGTGGCACAGCCGCAGCGACCGGCCGTCGTGGTCACCGGCGGCGCCGGCTTCATCGGATCGGAACTGGTGCGCCAGCTCGCCGCGCGCGGCGAGCGCGTGATCGTCGTGGACAACCTGGTCAACGGCAGCCGGGCGAACCTCGAGGACGTGCTGTCGCGGGACGTGACGCTGCTCGAGGCCGACATCCGCGACCTGGCCGCGGTGGCGCCGTCCCTGCGTGAGGCGCGGGCCGTGTATCACCTCGCCTGTCTCGGCGTCCGTCATTCGGTGCACGCGCCGCACGAGAACCACGACGTGAACGCCACGGGCACGCTGCGCCTGCTTGCGGCCAGCCGCGACGCCGGCGTGCCGCGCTTCGTCTACGTGTCGAGCTCGGAGGTCTACGGCACCGCGCGGTGGGTGCCGATGACCGAGGCCCACCCCACGTTTCCCTGCACGGTGTATGGCGCTTCGAAGCTGGCAGGGGAGTGCTACACGCGCGCGTTCCACAGCACCTACGCGTATCCCACCGTCGTCGTGCGCCCGTTCAATACCTACGGTCCCCGTTCGCACCACGAGGGCGACAGCGGCGAGGTGATTCCGAAGTTCATGCTGCGCGGGCTGGCCGGCCTTCCGCTGCTCGTCTTCGGTGATGGCACGCAGACCCGCGACTTCACGTTCGTTGCCGACAGCGCGAGCGGGATCATCCTCGCGGGGGAGCATCCCAACTCGGTCGGGCAGACGATCAACCTCGGGTTCGGTGCCGAGCTCTCGATCAACGCCCTCGCCTTGCAGGTGGGGCGGACGATCGGGCGTCCGGTGACGGTGGAGCGGCATGAGCCGCGCCCGGGTGACGTGCTGCGCCTGTACGCCGACATGAGCCACGCGCAGGCGCTCCTCGATTACCGTCCGCGCGTGACGCTGGAGGAGGGGCTGGCGCGGCTCCTCGAGTGGTATCGCGCGCAGCCCGCCACGCCCGAGGAGCTGCTCGAGGGCGAGATCGCGCGGAACTGGGTGCCGGCGGAGGAGCGTGGCTGAAGGCACGCCCGGCAACGGCCCGAAGACCGCCGTGAGCGGCCTTTCGCTGATTCCAGTCGCGCGCCCCTGGCTCGACGAGCGGGATGCCGACGCCGCGCGCCGGGCGATTCTCTCCGGCTGGGTGACGCAGGGTCCCGAGGTCGCGGCCTTCGAGCGCGAGTTCGCCGCCGCGGTCGGCGCGCCGCATGCCTGCGCGGTGTCGAGCTGCACCACGGCGCTGCACCTGGCGCTCGTCGCCCTCGGGGTCGGCCCGGGAGACGAAGTGGTGACCGTCAGCCACTCGTTCATCGCGACCGCCAATGCCATCCGCTACTGCGGCGCGACCCCGGTGTTCGTGGACGTCGAGCTCGACACCTTCAACCTCGACCCCGGCGCTGTCGCCCGCGCGTTCTCCGATCGCACCAAGGCGCTGCTCCTGGTGCACCAGCTGGGAATGCCCTGCGATCTCACGCGCCTCGTGCCGATGGCGCGCGCGCGGGGCGTCGCCGTCGTCGAGGACGCCGCCTGCGCCGCCGGCAGCGAGCTGCGCTGGGACGGCGAATGGCAACGCGTCGGCCGCCCGCATGGCGACGTCGCGTGCTTCTCGTTCCACCCGCGGAAGCTGCTGTCCACCGGCGACGGCGGCATGCTGACGACGGCGCGCGCCGATCTCGACGCGCGGTTCCGGCTGCTGCGCCAGCACGGCATGAGCGTGCCGGACACCGTGCGCCACTCGTCGAAGGACGTGGTGTTCGAGTCGTATCCGGTGCTCGGCTTCAACTACCGGCTCACCGATATCCAGGCCGCCATCGGCCGCGAGCAGTTGGCGCGGCTCGCGACCATCGTCGCGCGCCGGCGCGAGCTGGCGGCGCGCTACACGGCGGTCCTCGCCGGACTGCCCGATGTGTCCACGCCGGCTGAGCCCGCGTGGGCGCGGAGCAACTGGCAAAGCTACGCGGTGCGGGTGCGCGGCGATCAGCAGCGCGCCGTGATGCAACGGATGCTCGACGACGGTATCTCCACGCGCCGCGGTGTGATGAACGCGCACGCCGAAGCCGCCTATCCGCCGGGCAGCTGGCGCGCGGCCGGGTCGCTCGGCCGGAGCGAGGAGGCGCAGCGCACCGCCATCGTCCTGCCACTCTTCCACCAGATGACCGCCGGCGAGCAGGACCGCGTCGTGGGGTCGCTCGTCCGGGCCGTGCGCGCCACCGGCTGACGCATGCTGTCGGTCCTCACCCCCGCGTTCAACGAGTCCGCCAGTCTCGAGGCGCTTTACCGGCGCATCGCCGACACCATGGCGGGCCTCGGCCTCGACTGGGAATGGCTCGTCGTGGACGACCACTCCCGTGACGACACCTTCGCGGTGGTCGAGCGCCTGGCCGCCGGCGACCCGCGCGTGCGCGGCCTCCGGCTCGCGCGCAACGCCGGGTCGCACGTGGCGATCGCCTGTGGCCTCCACCACGTGCGCGGTGACGCCGCGGTGATGATGGCCGCCGACCTGCAGGATCCGCCCGAGACCATTGGCGCAATGCTCGACCACTGGCGGCACGGAGCGCGAATCGTGTGGGCCAGCCGTCGACAGCTGCCGGGCGAGCGCGCGCACGCGGGTTTCGCGGCGTTCTACTACTGGGTCATGCGCCATGTCGTCGGCATGACGGCGATGCCGGCGCGGGGCGCCGACTTCTTCCTGATCGATCGGCTTGCCATCGACGCCTTCTGCCGCTACGACGAGCGCCACGTCAGCGTGCTCGCGCTCGTCACCTCGCTCGGATTCGAGCAGGCGACCGTCGAGTACGACAAGCAGCCGCGCGTCGCTGGCCGCTCGGGGTGGACGCTGGCGCGCAAGCTCGCGCTGGTGGCCGACTCGGTGGCGTCGTTTACCGTCGCGCCGATCCGGGCCGTGGGCGCCACGGGCGTCGTGCTGCTCGCGGCCGCGGCGGCGACGGCCGTGTACGGCCTGGCCGGCGGCCACCGGCTCACCGTGCTCGCCGCGGTGATGGCCGGCCTCACGGGCCTCCAGCTCCTCGGCCTCGGTATCGTCGGCGAGTACGTCTGGCGCGCGCACGACGAAGCGCGCAAGCGCCCGCTCTACCTCATCGAGCGTGCGGCCGGCGTGCATCGTCCCGAGCCCGTGCCATCTGGCGCGCTCGCGCGATCCGACGGGAGCTCCCCGTGCCTGTGATGGCGGCCAGGCCTGCGGCTGGCCGCGGCCGGCTCGTCGCTGGTCTCGCGGTGCTGCTCTTTGTCTGGGTGTGGCTCTTCCGCTTCGCGCCGCTCGGCGGCGCGTTCGGCGGCTTCGACAACGATCATTTCCTGCAGTTCTCCTACGCCAAAGCGGTCGAGGCCGGCGCGCAGCCGCTGCGCGATTTTCTCGACGCCGTGCATGGCGCGCGGCCGTCGCTCACCTACGAGCTCTCGGCGGCGGCGCAACGCGCGCTCGGCGACACGTTGCGATCGGAGGCGCTGTTGACGGTAACCGGCGTGGCGCTCGCCTCGGCGGCCACGTTCCTGGCGGCCGCGGCGCTCGCGCCGTGGCCGTGGGCGCTCGGCACGGCACTGCTGGCCGCGTTCGCGTCGCCGAAGCTGTACAGCTACCCGAAGGTGCTGGCGCTCAGCGTCATCGCGCTCCTCATCGTCACCTACGCCCGCCGCCCGAGCCGCCGCATTCTCGCGGCCATGTCCATGTGGACCGCGGTGGCGTTCCTGTTCCGCCACGACTACGCCGTATACTGCGGCGTTGGCTCGGCGGCCGTCGTTGCGGCCACCCACTGGCGCGACAGCCGGACGATGACGCGGCGTCTCGCCGCCTTCGCTCTCCTCGCCGGGCTCTTGCTGGCGCCGTCGCTCGTGTGGGTCCAACGCTACGCCGGGCTCGTCGAATACGTGCGCAATGGGCTCGAAATGAGCCGGAGCGAAGACGAGCGCACGCGCCTGAAGGAATGGCCGCATCCGGTCCTGACGTCGCCCGTGACGGCCGCGGCGCTGCTCGATCGCGAGGAGAACATCAACGCCTGGCTCTACTACCTTTTCCTGGCGCTGCCCGTGACGGCAGGGGCGATGGCCATCGTGCTCGCCCGAGCCGGACAGGAGCCGCAGCGCGCGGTCGCAACCTTGGCGCTGGCCCTGATGGCCGTCGTCGTGTGGCGCACGTTCCTCCGCGGCAACCTCGGCGCGCGCTTCGGCGAGATGGCGCCGCTCGTGGCGGTACTCGGCGCGTGGCTGGGCGGTGTGGCGACGCGCGGCGGCGGATGGACGAGCCCAGGGCGTCTCGCGTCCGCGGCGCTGGCTGCCGTCGTCGTCGTGATCACCACCGCCTGCATCTGGGTGCAGCAGAGCGTGGCCAGCGAGCTCGCTACAGGACGGCTGCTGTCGCACCCCGCCGCTCTCGTCGAGCGTCTCGAGCGGGTTTCGGCAGAACTGAAGGGGCTGCCCGCCGCGCTTCGCGGCACACAGGGGGCCGACATGATGGCGGCCGCGTATCTCAACCAGTGCACGCGACCCACGGACAGGATCTTCTTCGTGACCTATGCGCCGGAGGTCCTGGCGTTCTCGGAGCGCCGCTTCGCGGGTGGACGGGCCACGGTCGTCCCCAGTTTCTACAAGGACCCTCTCTACTCGCGCCGGACGTTGGCGTGGCTCGAGGCCGAGTCGGTGCCCGTCGCGCTGGTGGACAAGGCCGACCGCTCCGGGGCGCTGTTGAGCGTGCCGATCCTGGACGAGTTCCTGCGACAGCACTACGACGAGGTGGGAACGTTTGGCCCCTGGCGCGTGCTCGTCCGGCGCGACCGCGCCGCAACGGGCACTTGGGCCGGCGGGCTTCCGTGCTTCGGCTGAGGCCGGTCCGCGTCACTGGCGCAAGCCCTATCTTGTGTAAAATGAACAGTCTGGTGACATTCCTCGACGACGCGCGGCCGTGATCGACTGCATCGCCGGCTACCATCTCAACCCCTGGACGTGTGGCATCGCGAAGTTCAACGCGATCCTGGCCAAGCATCTCGACGTCGAAGTCGTCGGCATCCGGGCCGTCGAGCTCGGGAGCTACGAACGGCCGCTGCTGTCGCTCAAGCTGTCCGAGTTCAGCCCGCAGGACGCGGCCGACCTCGACCTTTGGGCGTCGGCGCACCGGGGCCGCTTCGAGGTGTTCCTGCACGCCTTCGACGGCACCGCGGTCGAGCAGCGGCTCGTGGCGGCGGCCGCGCGGGTCTACGTCGGCAACACCGAGCTCTTCTGGCAGCTGTCGCCGCTGCGGCCCGACGTGCACGAGCTCTTCTGCCCCGGCACCATCCTGAATCCCCAACGGTTCATGGCCACCGATATCTCGGTGTTCACCTTCGGGATGGCACACAAGATCCGCGTGCCGCTCTATCGCCGGCTCCAGGGGCTGCTGGAGGCCACCGGGCTGAGCTACTCGGTCTATGTGTCGACGGCGCTCCACGAGAACACCAGCTTCGACGGCTCGTTCGTCGTCACCTTCGAGGAGCTGCAGTCGATCTTCAACGGCCAGGTCTATTTCATGGGCTACCTCTCGGACACGGCCGTGTTCAACCATCTGCTCGACAACACGTATCTGGCCGCCTTCTTCGAAAAGGGCCTCCGGGCGAACAACACCACGGTGAACGCCGCGATGGAGTGCGGCTGCACCGTCATCACCAACCTCGACGAGCACTCGCCGGCCGGGCTCTCGCACATGAAGAACGTGGTGGACATCCACCAGTGCGACAAGCTGCCCACGCGCGAGGAGAGCGAACGGATTGGCCGGGCCGCGCGGGAAGCGGCGCTGGGCGACTACGGCTGGGACCGGCTGGTGTCGCAGCTGCGGGCGGTCGAGCCCGTGGCTGCTCGCGGCGCGGCGCCGCGGCGCTAGCCCGCCGGCGCCTGAAAGGGCGGCCGCGATGCCGCCAGGAGAAACACTGTGGCAGTCACGCTCAACATCGGATCGCGCGAGATCGGGGATCACACGCCCTGCTACGTGATCGCCGAGATCGGACACAACCATCAGGGCAGCCTCGAACGCGCCCGCGAGCTGTTCCGCGAAGCCAAGCTGGCCGGGGCGCATGCGGTGAAGCTGCAGAAGCGGCACAACCGCGGCCTCTACACGCGGACCGCCTACGACAAGTCCTACGACAACGAGAACAGTTTTGGCGCCACCTACGGTGAGCACCGCGAGTTCCTGGAGTTCGAGCTCGAGGAATACCAGGCGCTGCAAGCCTACGCGAAGGAGCTCGGCGTCGACTTCTTCGCCACCGCCTTCGATGTGCAGAGCGCCGACTTCCTCAACGGGCTCGACGTGCCGGCGTTCAAGATTGCGTCGGGCGACTTGAAGAGCACGCCGCTCCTCGAGCACGTCGCGCGGATGGGGAAGCCGATGATCATCTCGACCGGCGGCGCCCAGATCGACGACGTGCAGCGGGCCTACGACGCGGTCATGCCGATCAACCCGCAGCTGTCGATCCTGCAGTGCACGGCGGGCTACCCGGCCGCGTTCGAGGAGCTCGACCTGCGGGTCATCGCGACCTACCGCGAGCGTTTCCCAGGCGCCGTCATCGGCTTCTCGAGCCACGACAACGGGATCGCGATGCCCGTGGCCGCCTACATGCTCGGCGCACGCATCATCGAGAAGCACTTCACGCTCAACCGGGCGATGAAGGGCACCGACCACGCCTTCTCGCTGGAGCCGGTGGGCTTGCGGAAGATGGTGCGCGACCTCGACCGCACCTTCAAGGCGATGGGCGACGGGCGGAAGAAGATCTACGAGAGCGAGCGCGCCCCGATCATCAAGATGGGCAAGAGCCTCGTGGTAGCGCACGACCTGCCGGTCGGGCACGTGCTCACGGCGGCCGACGTGGTGATGAAGTCGCCGGGGGGCGGCATTCCGCCCTACGAGATCGACGCCGTGCTCGGCATGGTCACGACCAAGGCGCTGCACGAGGACGACTTCCTGTCCTTCGACGTGCTGGCGAAGAAGCGCCCGCAGCTCGCGCGCTCGTGAAGGAAGGCAGAGGGGCGCCCCGCTTCAGCCTCGACGGTCAGGCCGCCGTCGTGACCGGCGCCTGCGGCAAGCTCGGCCCGATCTGGGTGGAGGCGCTCGCCGAGGCCGGCGCGCGCGTGGCCGCCCTGGATCTCCCGGGCGCGGCGCCGTCGCCGGCGTTTGCCGCTGCGTGCGAGCGGTTTCCCAGCGCCATCCACCGCGCCGCCTGCGACATCACCGACCGCGCCTCGATTGAGGCCGCCGCGCACGAGGTGACCTCAGTGTGCGGTGTGCCCTCGGTGCTCGTCAACAACGCCGGCATCGACCAGCCGCCCGACAGCCCCGGAGGCCGCCACGCGCTCGAATCGCTGCCGATCGACCCCTTCCGCCGGATGGTCGAGGTGAACCTCCTCGGCACCTTCCAGGTGATCCAGGTGTTCGGCGCGCTGATGGCGCAGCACGGCGGCGGCTCGATCATCAACATCGGCTCGCTCTACGCGTCGGTGTCGCCCGACGCGCACTTCTACGATCACCTCGCCGGCAACGCGCCCTTCATCAAGTCGCCGGCCTACGGCGCGTCGAAGGCCGGCGTCGTCAGCCTGTCGAAGTTCTTCGCCACGCATTGGGCGGGCGCCGGCATCCGCGTCAATACGCTGTCGCCCGGCGGCGTGCTCGGCGGACAGGACGAACAGTTCAAGGCGAAGTACGGCGCGCGCGTGCCGATGCGGCGGATGGCGGAGGCCGAGGATCTGAAGGGCCCGCTGGTGTTCCTCGCCTCGCCCGCGTCGTCGTATGTGACCGGGCACGAGCTGCGGGTCGAAGGAGGCTTCACGGCGTGGTAAGCGCCGGCGGGGCGACAGGACCGTTGGACACGCCGCAGTGGCACGGCGTGGGCCGTGCGGTGCTGGCGCTGGCGGCGCTCTGGGGGCTGGCGGCGTTCGCAGCCGGGTCCCAGGCCCGACGGGTGATCCCATGAACGACGCCGTTTCGACCCCGCAGAACGCCGGCCGCGCGCTGCTCGAGCTGCCGGCCACGATTCCCAACGCCATCGGCGGCATGGAGGCGCCGGCCCTGGACGGCCGCACGTTCGCAAAGGTGGACCCAGCCACGGGCGCATTGCTGTGCCGCGTCGCCCAGTCGAGCGCCGACGACGTCGAGCGGGCGGTCGCTGCGGCCAGGAAGGCCCAGCCGGCCTGGGCGGAGCTGACGGTGGTCAAACGCGGCGACATCCTGCGCGAACTCGCCATCCTGATGCGGGCGCACCGGACGACGATCGCGGAGCTGGTGGCGCGAGAAACCGGCAAGTCGAAGAAAGACGCGCTCGGCGAAACGGATGCCGCCGTCGAGATGGGCTTCTTCGTGGCCGGCGAGGGGCGCCGCTTCTACGGGCAGACGACCACCAGCGCGGTGCCCAACAAGACCGCCATGGTGGTGCGGCAGCCGCTGGGCGTTGCCGGCCTGATCATCGCCGCCAATACGCCCATCGCCAACGTGGCGTGGAAAGCCTTTCCCGCGCTCCTCTGCGGCAACGCGGCCGTGCTCAAAGCCTCCGAAGACACGCCGCTCTCCGCGTGGGCCTTTGGCGTGCTGGCGCGCGAGGCCGGTGTGCCCGCCGGCGTGTATTCGACGATTCACGGATTCGGGGAACAGGCCGGGGCGCCGCTCGTCGAGCATGCCGACGTCGCCGTCGTGAGCTTCACCGGCTCGTGCGAGGTGGGGCGCTGGATTGCCGAGACGGCCGGACGCCGGCTGGCCAAGGTCTGCCTCGAGCTCGGCGGCAAGAACCCGCTCATCGTGTGCGACGACGCCGACCTCGCCAACGCCGTCACCTGGACGGTCGGCTCCGCGTTCAGCAACGCCGGCCAGCGCTGCGCCGCCGGCAGCCGCATCCTGGTCTTCGACGCCGTCTACGACCGGTTCAAGGCGATGCTCGTCGAGGCGGTGGCCAAGCTCAAGGTCGGCACCGCCGACAGCGACGATTTCGGTCCGGTGATCAACGAGGAGCAGATGCGCAACATGCTCGCGGCGCTCGACCGGGCCAAGGCGGCCGGCGCGAAAGTGATTACCGGCGGCGGCCGGCTCACCGGCGCCGGCTACGACGGCGGCTTCTTCGTGGCCCCGACGGTGCTTGAGGGGGTGTCGCCCGGCGATGAGATCTCGCGCTCCGAGCTCTTCGGGCCGATCACCTGCCTCTACCGCGTCGGTAGCTTCGACGAGGCGATCGCGATCGCCAACGAATCGCCCTTCGGTCTCACCGCGTCGGTCCACACGCGGAACCTGGATCGGGCCATGACCTTCCTCGGCCGGATCCAGGCGGGCGTGGCCGTCGTGAACGGCGGCACCTACGGCAGCGAGCCGCACCTGCCGTTTGGCGGGCTGCGGCAGTCGGGCAACGGCTGGCGCGAAGCCGGCACGCAGGCGCTCGACGTCTATTCCGACCTGAAGACCATCTACATCAACCACAACCCGCAGCAGGTGTGATGGGCCGCCCAGGCCCGGCGGGTCCGGCGTCCGCTGCGCTCGCAGCACGAGAGCAGACGTGTCGACGGTAGGTACGGGGATTTCGTCCTCGACGGGCGACGGTGCGGGCCCGTCCGTCCGCGATCGTCGCTGGTGGATTCCGGGTAGCACCCGCTCGGGCGACATTGTGGCGGCCGGCCTCGTGTCGATGGTGCTGCTGCTGGTGCTCTCGGCGGCGAGCGGACAGATCGAGGTCAATCACGGCTACGGCTACGACGGCGCGGACTACGTCGAAATGGTCAACAACGGCGTGGACGAGGGCACGCCGAGTACACGGCTCCGGCCGCTCGTCATCCTGATCGTCGCGGGCGTCGACCGCCTGATCGAGGATCCGATTGCCAGCTTCCGGGCCGTCAACGTGGTGTTTGCGGGGCTGCTCGGGTTGCTGCTCGCCGATCTCTGCCGCCGCTACGGGGCCTCGCGCGCCGCCACGGCCACGCTCGTGCTGAATCTCGGCCTCTCGATCGCGACCGCCAAGATGTTTGCGTTCTACCCGACGCTCATCGATCTTGGCGCCTACGTGTTCATGACCGCGGGCGTCTCGGCGATCGTCACGGGCCGGCGCCCGCTCATCGTCGCGACCTGCGTGCTCGCGGTGCTGAGCCGCGAGTTCGCCGGCGTGCTGGTGCTCTTCGGCCTGGCGCGCGATCTGCGCCTGCGGCGCTCGCTGCTTGCGGCGGCGGCCACCTACGCGCCGGTCGTCGCGGCGATCGCGTGGGGGCGGTGGTTCGCGGCCAGTCATATCGAGGAAGGTGAGACCGCGAGCGCGCTCGGCATGGCCTCGCTGCTGTCGTCGCTGCGCGACAACCTCGCGTGGTGGCTCGACCCGCAATACGCGGCGTTCTGGGTCTACTTCGCGCTCACGCTCTTCGGCGGCGTGAGCCTCGCGCTGCTGCTCGCGCCGCGTGCATGGTGGCGCTGCCTGCGACGTGAGCCCGAGTGGCTGACGATCGTCCTGCCCATTGCCGCCGTCACCGCCGTCGGCTACATCGACATGTGGCGCTATTCGGCATTCGTGCTGCCCGCCGTGCCCGCGTTGTGGGTGTGGGGCGTGTCGGATCTGCCGCCGGCCGCCGCGCGGCGCCTGTTCGTGGGCGTGACGCTGGCGACGCTCGTGACCCAGCGCCCGTGGCAGGCGATGGACGTGGCCAGTTACTTCCGCGACTGGTTTCCCTACTTCCTCGTCGTCGAGACACCGGACACGGCGGCGGCCACGTTGTGGCCGCTCTGGACCTGGCGTTTCGCCGCGACCGGCGTGCTCGTGCTGGTGCTGCTCTGGCTGGGCCGGGCCCCGCGCGCCGGCGCCGCGCCTGCCGGTGCGCGTCGGTGAACGGGCCCCCGGGCCCGACGCGGCCGCGTCGGTGGCTGATCGAAGCGGCGGCCCTGCTCCTGTTCCTGTTCACCGTGTTCTACCGGTTCAACACCCTCGGCGGCGCCCTCGGCGGCTTCGACAACGATC
>Ga0173480_10000043_pt1 | contig 29336 bp, 48 predicted proteins | sample NitcycUS209509C1_FD_122622 | JGI IMG/M metagenome (GOLD analysis project Ga0173480, IMG submission 122622) | Soil microbial communities from Arlington Agricultural Research Station in Wisconsin, USA - Nitrogen cycling UWRJ-S209-509C-1 (version... | ecosystem: Environmental > Terrestrial > Soil... | reverse complement strand
GGTCCAATAGCATACTGTCAAAAACATTATGATGAGGCTGAGTATAAATGACCACTATAATCAAATGCGATTCATGCAAGCAAGAAATAGTTAAAGACAATACCGAGCATATCTGCAATGCGTGTCAGGTTAATCGTGACCCTAAGATGTGGAAAGCAAATAGACATGGAGAGGACTGTTCATTAGAAAAGGAGAATAAGAAATGAATTTTGTTTGTCCATTTTGCAACAGTAATTATAAACGCTTTTGGTATTTCTACAAACACATCTACAGGTGCTATTATACGAAAAAGGAGGATAAGAAATGAGTTGTAAACACCGCTATGTTATTCACTGTGAAATTCAAGGAAAACATAATATTTGTGAGAACAGATTTTGGTGTTTCTACTGTAATAAAGAGGAGGATAAGAAATGACTTGGCAAATGGGTTCTCTCATTGCTAGTTTTCCAGAGTTTTCCAGATTTAAATATGATTTCTATTGTAAAAAGAGAGAAGTAAGACGTGAGATGATTCCATATGGAAAGAAAAGCAAAGCAACATTTGCAGGATATGGAGTAAGGTGCGATGGAATCTGGGATGATTTTTATGCTGATGCTTCTGAGAAATGTCAATTCAGGATTCCATTACAAAAGAAATTGACAAAGATAATGTATCTACAGGTGGTTGAACATGCCACACAACATCCATTCCATAAGATTACCGGTCATACAGATTATGACTATCCGGTGGATGTAGACAAATGACATATTTTGGATTCTCAGTATCGTTGAGTTGTAATTTGGAGCATCATGAGGATTGTAGAATAGGAGATTGTGAGTGCTGCTGTCATGGGTTTGAGCCGGAGTGGGAACCTGATTGATAAAGATAGATTGGTTGAAGTGCGATAATAAAGAGTGTGATAAGGTAGCATTCACAACAATGACAAACAGACTGTATGAAGTAAGTGTTAATGTCTGTTCTAAACACGAATTAGAATTTGATTTGAAGATGTGGGATGCACGTCCTCTAGAAGGCAACTATACTACATGAAATTGATAGACTTTCAGCAGATTGATATCATGTGTGATAAGTGCAATCAGGTCACAAGCCTAATGACCAAAAACGATATATTCAACCTCATACGAACTGGAATTACTAAATGTCAGCATTGTGGGAATCCGTTGCAGCCCTATCCTCCGCGCCACCCCTCTCCCCCTCCATAGAGTTATTAACTGCTTCTTTACGACTTCATAAGGGTTAAATCATGAATTAATTAATTAATTAATTAATTATTAACTATTTATTTATCCCTTATATATTATTTTTTTATCAGTTATTAACTATTATAATAGAAAATGATTTTAAGGAGTTAATAACTACACACAGCATGGGAGGATTCAACGCTATTCAATCCTTCTCCTACAACATGAAGGATAGGGAATATATCGTTAGAGCAGAGCAAGCAGCAAAGGACCTAGGATTGTCATTCTCACAATATATGGTTCGATGCATCAAAGCAGATATCGGAGAACTACCACAAAAAAAAGTATTGGGACCGGTAAATCCCAACACAAACGAAAGCAACCAAGAAAGCGCAGACGAAGGATATAAGGGTATCCCGGCAATCAACTCCGATAGAAGGGATATCCTAGACTACGTAAAACAGGTCACCGAGATTGGAGAATTAGGTAAAATACAGGGCAATGGGAAATTCATGCATGACTTATCAAAACAAAAGATACAATTGATGAAAGTGCATAGTGTAAAATGACTGAATACGAATACAATCTCACATTCACTGTAACTAAATACCAAGAAGTATCATATGAAACTCAAAAACATACAAATAAAAAGACAATAGACTTCTTGTTTCTAAATTTCATGAAAGAACTAGTTGAACAAGAGGTTCAAGAGATGAGTTGCTATGTCTCAGAGAAGGAGAAAATAAACTGATTAATTGGCATCATTGTGATTGTTGTGAGAGCAATCATAATTGTGATGGGGATGGTTGCATATGCTATTGTCATTCATGTAGAGAGTCATATAAGAAATGACCAATACATCAGAGTTTGAAATAGAATTACTTAAAGAGAAAAACTATACCATATCTAATCTAAACAATATGAAAAATCAGATATTAACTATAAAATATATTGATAATGGAAAAGTCTTAGACTACTACAATCAAATTGATATGATAGTATTTGCTATTGAGAAGGAATATGAAGAGAAGAGAAAGCATGGACATCAATGACAAATATGAAAGACAGAGATTATTGGCTCAATTAGAGATAGTAGACACTCAGATAGAAGAAGCACAGAAAAGATTGGATTACTTGATACAGAAGAAATGTCAGATTATCAAAGCAATACCTGATTGCATGGACATTGATTCGTCACCGTGACAAACCTTTTATAGTATCGTCACGTAACTATACGGGATGAATGAATCGTATGGATGGAAAACATATCGTCTGCATGACAGGACGATAAATTTGGTAAACAAACTTGACAAGAGGAAAGAAATCAACGGAAGAAAATCAAGTCCTAATGCCAAGATTTTTGATTTGTTAACTGAATTGACAATTTTTAGGGAGAATGAGAAATGATAAAGAGAGTTCCTACATCAATATTTGTAAGTAAAGAAGAAGCATTTGCGGTAGTTCAATTGTTTGGAATATCAAAAACATCAGGTGGTATACTACAAGAATTTCTAAAGATGCTAGGAGACAAGTATGGGTATGATTGGACCACATGTGAGATAGCGCCCAGTGGTGAGGTCATACAGGTAGTGCAGGATAAGAACGATAGAGATGTTGGTGTTGGAGGAGTTTCCTAAATGAGTGTGTTTGACAGACCGTTTATTGAAATAGCATCAACAAGTGGTGATACATCAAACAATCATGTAACTGTAATCAATATCATAGGTGCTGAGAAACTAGATGTAAATGAGTTATTAGAATTGGTAGAGAAATTAGCACAATCAGGACATGTATACTTTCATGGATTGAGTGAGAGAACTAAAAATTGAAGAAAAATAATAATGGAATAATCAACCTTAAGGAATTAAAAAGACATTGGGAAACCAATACAATACTGTCACTGATTATTGTTAGTGCATACTGTGTTGGAATATACACAGGTAGCGTTCACTGGGATGAGATATACAGTGGATATTATGTAACAGAGCATACACTACCTGAACCTGTCATAGCCAACACAGATGTTGATACACTGGATACAGAACTAATGGGAAACCCCACTAGTGGATTTAACTTTACAGGTAGAGTGATTGCAACCAATGCACCTGTCAATCAGTTTGAATGCAGTATCAATGGTTTAGAGTGGGGTCCATGTGACGGTGGGGGTGTGGAGATAGGAGGTAACATTGTCACATTTGAAGTGAGAGCAGTCAATGGTAGCCAAGTGGATCATACTCCTGCTGCATGGATGGAGGATGGATTGTGATGAAAAAAAGAATCACTGTAGATGTAGATGTTGAACTCAATGATAGTTTTTGGGATCAATCTGATCCTGAATGGTTGAAAGAAAGTCAGGAACTAGTGGTTGATTATATAGAAGAAATGCTTACAGCATTACTTCAACCTGAAAAGATGGATACTGCGTATGATGACACTGTGATAGTAGGACCGGTATATGAAGAATTTGGAAGAGACAAAATAAAAAATAAAAAAATACCATTCAAAGAATATGTAAAATATATAGCAATAGAATCACAGATAGCGAATACAACAATATCACCAATTAACATTGAAAAATTAGATGAACAGATTAGAGAAATGTATTCCAAATTTCATATAGAGGTGAATGTGAATGAGTGATATAGAACCTACACTGAATAACTATGGTGCATACTATGCCATGAGGTCTGCACTTGATATGGGTATTCCATGTATGTGTGGAGAGAGACTCAGTAGTGACTTGGAGATGTATGAACACAGTGGTGGCATATTGGTTCCTGAAAGGGTAAAGAGACAATGGGTCTATGTCACATGTGATAAATGCATGTATCAGAATTCACATCAGAAAATACTACAGAGAGCAAGGAGGATATACAAAGATTGACATATAAGACAAGATATATGGTATCAGAATTCCTGCAAACAGATTCAGAATGCAAGGGAATCAAAATCACAAATCGTGATGCAGTGATAGACCATCTAGTTCGGCTGTTTGAATTGTGGGATTCATGGGACCCATACGATGATGACTTATTTATTAGATACTATGTCCAAGGATATGCAGCAGGAGTGCAGAGTCAAGCGAAATGAAACCAATGATTGATTGCATAAAAGAGTATCATAAAATGGTGAATCTAGGAATAACTGAAGATACATTCCTATATCTTTTCAGCCTTCGTCCATATTCTACATATGATATAATGAAAAAACTACCTCAAAAAATGGCTTATAAAAATGTCCATACAAGAGTAAGACGATTAAAGGAATTAGGTTTAATTGATTTTTATGCAAATAAAGATGATGGGCGTGCAGCAATACTATATCAAATAACAGAAAGTGGATTAGATAGACTGAAAACAATCAGGAGATGTATTAGAAGTGGTTAAAGTAGAATTAAGTAGAAAGGATATCAATACTATACTTTGGTATCTCATGCCACCTGCTAACCTGACTGAACGAGACAAATTAATTGATAGATTAGTAGAGGCAAAGAATCAGGATGACAAACAGAAATGAGTAAAGGAATAACCGACACACCAACAGATTTTCAATGTCCTGTATGTGGGACATTTTATGAGAACGCTCAGAAACTACTGGATCATTTTAATGAATTTCCGGATAAGGATGATCAGCCTCATACATTTGGACTAAAGAAAATGTTTGTCTGTATGTGTTATAACATAAGTCGATTAGGATACACTAGACAAGTCGTAGCAGATACAAAATCATTTGAACATATAAAATATTATTCGGAGCATCCAGAAAAGAAATGAATGAGTCACCTCAACACTTTGCAGGTAAAGCAAGGATGGAGAAAATTGTATTGGAGGATGGATGGACCATCTACATCAGGGATGGTCAGGACAGTTTTCCTTTACACACAGAATTAGGAGACAGAGAATATCATCCTGACCTGATGGCATGGAAGGATGGTGTTGGATGGGTCATATTTGAAATTGATGGTAAGAAGGGTCACTTCACAGAGAGTGATTTGCAAAAGATGAAACTCAGAGACTCTGCATTCTTGGCATTCGGAATACGAACTGTTAGAATAAAAACAAAGGATTTGGTAGGTATGAAAAAACAGACCGATGAACTAATATTGCAAGATACAGATTATCAACTCGCAGTGCAGGTGGAGAATATACATTGAGTCATACCACACAATGTAAAGGATTCAAACAAGCAATAAAAGACCGTCTAGTAGACATTTTGTTAGATGGTAACAGATGGTGTATCAATGATGACAACATTTATCGTGATATATTTTGGTGTCCTTTTTGCGGTCAGAAATTGGAGATAGCAACAAACGAAGATGCACGAGCATGTAATGATTTTAGAAAGGAGGATGAATTTGACCCATTATAAACAAAAAAAGAAATTGGGAATAACACATCATCCAGAAGATCAACCTCTAGACCTGAACAAACTATACGAGAAGGCAAAAAAGAAAAAGAAAGAGGAACAAGATAAATGACCTGTCTTAATTGCGGTCATGGTCCAAGTTGGCATGAAGAATCATTCTTAAATTATCGTAATGGTTGGGATGAACCTTGGTGGGAAAAAAGAAAGATTCCATGCACACATCCAGATTGCCAATCAAAAACTTTAGAATTTCCACCAAAGTGCATAAAGTTCAAAGGTAGTGAAACGTGGTTACGTGAGGGACATGATGATAATTATGAATTTCCACAAGAGCAGGTAGAACGATTGAGGAAGTTGAAAGAGGAACAGAAACCACAGATAGTAGTTGATAAGGATTTCCATGAGTTATTTTGCAGGGTAATGAAAGAGGAATTGGATAAGGATTGTAATTGTTTTGGAACTACATCGGAGATAAGAAAGAAATGACCGTCACCTGTCAGGGCTGTGGAATAGAATTAGAGAATTGGGATGAACTCAGAAAGCAATGGTATGAAGTGTCTACCGGTAGACCACACACCATTCCCAACTGTCCTCAAAAAGAGAAACTAGTTGCAGCACTAAAAGCAAGGAGAGAGAAGATGAAATCAACTGATAAGAATGTAGAAAAATATGCAGTCCAAATGATATACTGTGACAAATGCGGTGCAACATATTCCAGTGTGCTAAAACGATGTCCCCAGTGCAAGCGCAACTTTGTAAAATCTTTATTCTTACCAAAGAAATGAAAAAACATAGAGTTTACCTAGTATTGGGTGATGATGATTATCCATATGGGATATTTTCTACATGGAATAGAGCGTATAGTTGGATAAGAGCAGAATTAAAAGCAGGAACAAATGAGGAGAATCTAATTGCATTCTATAAATCACATCCAAAGGATTTAGGCAATTTTGATATTGAACCCTTCACTGTAGATGAGAGATATGGTGAGTCACACTAGCGATTCTCCGGATTTTGAACCAGAGACTTATACTGAAGTAAGACAGGAATTAGAATTAAAAAAAAGAAATCTGGGACTCAATGTGAGAAAAGTAAAGGAGCAATATGTAGAGGTCCTCAGACTCGAAGATAAACTGGACCACTTTCATGAGAGTAAACTATGTCCTTCATGTTTTGTTGCCGGTTGTAGGGAACACTGCAATGCATGTGGTGGCAAGATATTATTCTCAAAGAGTGATAAGGTATTGATGAACAAAACCAATGGCAAGATATGCATACTCAATCCAGATGGGACAGAGCATAGGCTGTGTTCAGTCAAGCCTCCATATGGAATCCCTGAATTAGATGAGGAGTGGCTGATTCAATATAAAGCGCAGGATGTCAAACAGATAGCAGGAACACGGGTCTGGGTAGACAGACAGCAATACTACGATAAACGTCATCCTTAATAAAAGAAAACTTTAAATAATATTTCTTTCTTTCTTTTTTTACGATGAGCAAAGACAGATTTGTTATGAAGGAGCAGGATGATACATGCACATTCAAGACATACAAAACGCTATTAGGATTAGCAAGGAAAAAAGCAGTGGATGAAAAAGTTTCACTGAAAATGCTATTGAATGTAGGATTAATATCTACCCTAAATAAAACAAAGAATGAGATGGAAAACATTTTGATTAAAGCAGAGAAGGAGGTGAAAATATAAAATTGAGTTTAGCAGGACCGGAACAACAACAGGAATTATGGACTAATGTAATCAACAAAACTACAGGACAACCATACAAGACTATATGGAACTGTGCAAGCATTCAGCGATTTGAAAAGGAAGAACCAGAACTAGCCAAGAAACTGATTGCAGCATTTGAAGAATGGTATAAGAATGATGCAAACAAACAACTTCTAAAATGGGATGCTAACAACAAAGATGGATGTGGATTCAAGTATGCAGATGGTGAGTTTGAATACAAGTTACTAGAGTTCAGTAAAGACGGAAAATCATGGAGAACATTAGGCAAGAGAAAAGTTAATGCAGGTGGCAAAGGAGGATACAGCAATAGACCATTCACATTACTCAGGACAGTTAATGTGCAGTTGGTAAGACTAGAGCAACTATCAAGCATACTGAACACACAGGGAGAATCAGACAACTATGAAGTCAAATACATAAAGACAGATGAGCAAGGAGACTTGTTCATGTTAGAGAAGAAAGAGTCATACACTCCACAAGCAGTAACGACAACAGCAGCAACAAAGGTGGACAATAATAGTGAAGAAGGGACAACAGAAGAAAACGCAAGTTAGGAGTAATAGGGGTTCTAAAACCCCCTCCCACCATAAAAACACGGGGGTCACAATTAGAGAAGATATGATACAGCATAAACCCGGTGGTCGTGTTGAGATTCAAGTGTCACCGGAAGTCATGGACAAGATTCTTAATCCCCCAGAACCTGAGAAGGTAATGGAAAAAATGGAAAATTTAGGTATAAAGAAAGCAAGTGAATTGACAGAGGCTGACAATCTCAAGTTTGAATTAGGCAGACTCAGAACATTCTTTGTTACATGGGATACATACGTTGAGCATGAAGGGAATCTTTATCTAGTTCAGGTGGACCCATTAAACAAGATGGTAAAGTTTCTAGCGCACGGTGGAGACCTTGGACCTAAGAATGAGAAACTTGTTGAACAGTGGAAGAAGGATAACGGTCCATATAATTTTGAAGGGGGATATATTGCAGAGGAGAATATACCGCGATGAATGATATCACAATAAAATGCACAAGATATGCAGAAATAGAAAATGATTTTATAAAATTCTATATTAAAGATGTTGATGACAATCAACCAATACAGGTAATACAGAATCTAGGACCTAACTTTGATTCAATAACATGTATTGACAAGGATGCAGTGGTTACAAAATTCTATATATGCAAGATACAGGGAACAGAGCCACCGATACAGGATGGGGATTGGAAAGTCAATCAGTTAATAGTCAGTTATTCACATAAGGAGACGTTGTAAAAAATGGTTGAGAGTTCAGTAAAAAATAGAGACCCAGAAGTTGAATTAATCGCAGCAAGTCAGTCTGGAAAATGGTCTACAATAAAACTAGGCATACACGAACAAGCATACATCCTAAAAGGAATATTAGAAAGAATCCAAAAGGCAGAGAACATCGCAGACAGGTCAGATGAGGACGAGACATCATATCAGTTTAATCTAAAGTTGTTAGAGAAACTTGAATACTGTAGAAACGCAGCACTCCCCCAATAATAATAATAAGAAAGAACCTATCATCAAGTATGGGTTCTCTGATGACACACTAAAGAGAGTAAAGAATGTTTCAATCAATTTCAAGGACAACAGTAACTTGGATGTTGCAGGAGGAATTGATGATACGCATTATGACAGGGTGAATATACAAAAGAGTTGTGATGAGATATACATCACTCTCTTTGTTAATGATAACGAGTTGAGAAATGAATTATATATTAACATGGATGATGTGAAAAATATTATAGTGAAACATTTTCTAAAACAAGAATTAAGCGTTCAACATATAGTTAAAACAATAAATGAATCAAAGAAACTTAAACCTACACCAGATAGAATAGGAGTCATCAAATAATGATTCAATTCTTCAAAAGTGAACCTAGAAGGCATATTGGAGGTGCTGATGTGATTGAATACAGACAGGGTTACAACAGAGAGATGCAGAAATTCTACATACAATTGTTTGATAGAAAGTCTAAAGATACTATAAGAATATTCATGACATCAGAGGAGTTTCAGACATGGAAAATTAATAGTAATTTGTTATTGAGTCAACATAAAGGAGAATCAAAATAACAATGGATGTCAAGATTCACGGTCCACCAAAGAAAATAATTACACCGTTAACGTTTACTGAAGCCTTTGCAAACAAACAGGGATTGATAGACAGGTATGAAATGCTATCACACAGAAATGCTAGAATGAAACAACAGATAAAGGAAAATGAGTTAATCTTAAAAGAGATAAAAGAAATGATAGGGACTATAGATGGTATTACTAAACGTAGATGATAAACAACTATCAATTCTGATTGATTCGCTTGATTGTCTGATAACACATTATCATGAATATTCATATGATTTACCTGATGTGATAGCGATGGCAACCACTGCTGTAGAATTTATGGAAGCAAGAAAGGGTGCAGTGAATGCAAGCCATGGATCAATCAATGACAAGGAGAACAGCAGTGATTATGATCCCAATATGGACCCTGATGCAAAGATGCCCGGTCATCACTGGGTTATGGGTAAGGGATGGATTAAGAATTGACTTGGTGTAATAGTTGCACTATGGATTTGTATCATGAAAGAAACTGTGATTGTAAATGTCATTTTAAGAGAGAAGATGAAGAGTGACATTCAATCCAATAGCAGATGCACCAATAGAATGTCCCACCTGTGGAACCCTGACATTTATTCAGAGGAAGGATGAATCAGGACGGTTCTTCTATTGCAGAGTCTGTGACAAGACAATCTACTTCTTTGATTTTAGATGTCCTGTATGCAAGAAGATGAATACAATGTATGAAAAACCATTGATTAAAGTATGCTATCAATGCGATAACTGTTTTACAATAGTGATATTCACTGAGGTAATAGACAAGGGTGACAAATATGATGTTAAATGGAAATGGTATTCAGGTAAATACAAAGACATGGTAGTTCAGAAACTAAAGAAAGAAGAACGAAAGTGAAATGTATTAATTGTGGTAAGACATTGCCTCCTTTGTTAGAATATGGATACTGCTCTTCATTCTGTAGATGGGATTTTGAGGATAATAAGAAATGAAATCATTTACAATTACAATGATGGAAGATACTATGAAAGTTTATTGGAAAATTTGTTGGAAATACACTTGTTCAACAGGGGAGAATAAGAAATGAAAATTAGAAAGAATTGTCCTGCATGTAATTCATCATTATTTTTTAAACATAATATTGAAGGTTATTATAAATGCAAAAGATGCGGTTACATAAATGCAAAACCCGATCAAAAAATACGCCAATGACAATTATTGTGAAACATGTGAAAAGTTTTTCCCCGGAAAAACACAAAAGAAATGTCCTAAATGTGGACAGATATTAAGGTATAAACCACGAATTAATGTGAGTCGTAGAGAAAGAGAATACGTTAGATACTGACTAGTTAGATTCTAACCATTGGAACATATTTCACCCTATCATCCCTGTGACGTGGCAATGACCTGACTCTGTTGCCACAGACGTTATGATAATATCCTACACCTGTCTTGCTGTGATGGTATTGATCTGGTTGAAGGTATTCCCCACACTTTTTGCAATATTTCTGACCGTCATTGTAACGCGTGACCACCAATCTACAGCAATATGCTTTTATATTTAAACATATTCTGGTAGTTGTGGGTAAATTACTTACCGTCCCAATTTTAGTGCTAGCCACGATACTCTTAACATCCCAATTTGTCAGCGCTGTTACTTTTACACAGAAAGACAATGAGGCAAAGGAAGAAATTTTCACAAGCCTATCGAGAAATGTTAACAGTTCGTATTCACAATACAAAACGATTATTGCCGAAAAGCATGATAACACTTCAGTAGTCATCTATAATCAGACTGAGGCTCCACCCGTCGTGAACGATACAGTGCCTCCTACTGATAATGAGACACAGCCTCCAATAGACAATGAGACTCAACCACCAGAACCGACATGTCCTCCTAATCAAGTATACAATACTACATCACAGAAATGTGAAGATGTTCCAGTAATACCTCCACTACCAACAGACAAACCATCATTATCAGTCAACATATCAAAGACATTGAGGGTAGCAACAGTAGGAGATATTGATAACAATCCCGGACTTACGACTCAACTAAATCTAGCAGCAAAATATCATGCTCAAGTATTGGTAGTAGTAGGTGATTACGGATACAAATCATGTCCACAAGTCATAGACAAGATACATGCAGCAGGATTTGACAAGAACAATGCTGTCATAGTTCAAGGAAACCATGACTGCTCTGATGATACAAGGGAATTCAATGGATGGGGAGATAAGAGTCCACTTTATGGAAACACTAACTTCCCTGACGTTAATGGCAAACTCTCAGTATTTGCTATAGATGGCAATCAAGCGTTTAGTTGTTCAAGCACTCAATTCAAAGAGATGAAGCAAAAGATTGAATCATCTGATGCATGGTATAACATCCCTGCAATCCATCAACCATTTGTCACTGCCAAGACAGACCATGGACCTAACGGACAATTCTCATGTTGGGACCCAGTGTTCAGAAACAATGGTATTGACTTGGTATTACAAGCACACAATCATAACTATCAGAGAATAGCAGTGAATGGCATTGATTATCTAACAGTAGGAACAGGAACCCATGACGGTCCTTCATCAATGTATCCAATAGAATCAAACAATTGGAATGGATTTGACTGTCAGAAATGCATTGATGACGTGAATGGCATAACACTTTTAGACTTCCAAATAGATGATCCACATGTGAGAAATATGCAGGGATGGTTCATCAGTAACAGTGATACTGTTAAGGACAAATTCAATTAAGGTGATATGAGATGGCAAAGAAAATAAAAATTACAGTTGCAGATACGAAAGACAAAGAACTAGTTAGTTTCTATTCAAAGAATCTAACAAAGGCATTAAACAAACTTCCAGTAGGAACAGAGACTAAATGGTATGCTCAGGAAAATGATTTTGGGAAACAATTTGTAGGCAACTATGTTACTAAAAGTCCTGCAAATGAACCAGAAGAACCAACAACAGAACCAATACAATGTCCACCGGGACAACACGAAGAAAATGGCAAGTGTGTTGATGATGTAGTTATACCTCCCCCATCACATCCATGTCCACAGGGACAGCACTGGGATGATGCTCAGGGTAAATGCGTTGATGACACAGTAACACCTCCTCCTGCATCAGGAACACTACTCTATGATTCAGATGTAGATATTGATTGGGCTGCAATGGATGGTAAGAAGATAGAGATAGGCAAACCATATGGAGACCCAACAAAGCCGGGAACAAAATACATCAGAATGAATGCTAGTGGCAGTCCGAGAATAACATTCAGGGCAGCAGACAAAGCCCTCATATTGGAACACGATGGAGATTTTGGAAGAGCCTACTTTGGAGTCATTAACTATGCATCCAGACTAGAGGTGGAAATGGTATTAGACTCTTGTAATAACAATGGTAGTCTCAAAACAAGAAATATGCATCAATACAATGAATATCTTAGAGCAATAGGTAAACCAGAAGTAAGCAAACCTGTAGGTGGTGTAGGCAATGCATGGAAATGCAGTCAGGTAGTAAATGACCTTGAGATAACACATGGCGATCAGGGAGACGGTCTAGCAGATAAATCATTATCACCTCAACTAGAAGCAGGTAAAGCATTCAGAATAAAGTTCAGTCAGTTCGATTCAACAGAATCAGGTAAGATTCACATCGTAGACGAACTTGATAGAATGGATGGTCAGGGATTCAAGGTAGTCAACGAAGGAGATGCTGATGCACCTAGTCAGTTCTTTGACAAAGCAGCGTTCATGAAATTCTCTGAATTCTGGTTAAGATTGAATGCCAAAGGTGGAGGCAAACTGATAGCCAAACATATCAAGATGTATGCTATATGAGTCTATTATCCTGTCCTAGTTGCAGAGGTGAATTAACCTTTGTTACTGAGGATGCGGATAATGAAACATTAGCATGTCAGGGATGTGGGTTTTTAACTCCCACAGACGAATTTTTATGCTGTCAGTAACTTCCTACAGCACAGTGATGAATCTCGTAGTCTTTAAGTTCTCCACCTAAATCCATTCTTTTATCTAGGCATTTGTTAACATCATCAGATGTTCCTACATATGCAATTGATTCCTTGAACTCTTTCCATTCACCTTTAGTTATTTCTCCCTTACATTCATCATGGTCATAGCACTTTGATATCTCACAGATTGAAGCACTGCCTTCTACCATCTTGTTAAATTTTGATTCAGACGGTGTATTATCACCATGATTAGTTCCTCCCCATTTCAGAGCATCATCACCTTCATACTTTATATCCTCACATTTTACTGCAAGAACATCGTTGTTACCACCAAGTAATACCAAAAAGAAATTGGCAGCAACCACTCCTAAAATTAACAGATTTTTGTTCATCAATTACCCTAAAAAATCTATTGTATTAAAGGATTATTAATATAGAATTTTGATAATTCTTTATTAATTTATGAAAAATATAATTATCTTATTGTTTTTATAATAGAACCCTAGATACTCTAGATGTGGGTCAATGCGTTTCATGTGAGAGAAATTCAAAATTAAAAACCCTTGAAGATTACTATGAGCCATGCAGACCTAGGAAACTATGCAAGGAGTGTTTCAAATGGTATTGCAGGATATTCCATGTGAAAAGAACATGGTGATTACTCCGAGACCTCCCATGCCAAATCGCGAGATATATCAGGTGCAGAGTATGCTACAGGTGGGACTCCTCCTGAATCGAATTTTATCAGACATGTGTTAGAGCCATCCACAGGATTGTCAGTATTGCGCCACACATTGAGTTCATTTATCACATCAGCAGTGTGTGCAGAATACTCTACCATCAATCTATCTCCATTCTGCCATGCATAGTTGTTCGTAAGATTCTCAAATGTATAGTCAGTCTTGGAAGTTGATACTAGCGCACCGTCTAGCGTTCCACCGGTATATGTATATGTTACAGCCACCTCATCATCTGTTCCCTTTCTTAGGACCACTGTTACAGGACCTGATGTCAGTGTCCCTGTCCTTGATAGTTTAACCTTGACTCTCTTTGGCTTCTTTCCTATGAGGTATGCAAGACTTCCGTTAGCAACTATCCCTACACGGTAACGTTGCTGATGTAGGTTTGATGCTGAACTATTGTCATCTACATCATAGAATATGTTAATGTCAGTAGTGTCCTGACCAACGTTACAAGCATCCAGTGGGAATGCTATGATGTTATTTTTGAATATCCAATCCCTAGCAATTGTCCCTGTAGTTGGTGGTTCAGGTGGTTCCCCTCCATCTATTGTCCTTGTGGGGTCAATCTCTCTTACTGAATATTTTCTGAATTTGATTATCGGTCCATCCCATCTCAGGGTCATGAATGCACTATCCCATGTCATTATTTCATCGTCCACGTCTGCATCACATTCGGTTGCTTCATCACCCCATCCTCCTGTATCAACAGTCTCTCCAATCTTTGTGAATGAGACTCCATCACCTGTGACATCAAGCCATGCTTCCATCTTGACCCATTCTTCAGTTCCACTTGATGACTTTACAATGTAAATTATATACTTGCATGTAACCCACTTGTTAAATATAGAACCCAGACCATGCTTCTTTACCTCACCCCTGCTTTCGTAGTGGACATGCCACTGCTCTTTGAACCACTGATAACAACCAGACTCATCACCACTAGGCGCTAGGAAGAACCTTACACCATATGCTGAACCAGAACAATCGACAGTGTTACTATTATGAGAACCACTAGGACCTTTGATTATAAATCTTGAATCCTGATCCTCATGGTCTGAGCAAAATATCTGTGCTGTAACCTCAATTCCTTTCATATCCCAATCTTTCGTAGAGAATGCATATCCTCTACCTTTGGCAGTGGAGTGATCTAGGTCAGGATTACTTGCTTCTCTGAGTGAACTGTCTGCTGCCACATGGAGTCTGACCTGACCGTTATTTCCAACTTCAAATCCATCTGTATTATTACCTCCGTCTACAATATCATCTTCTAGGTCTCCTGCTGCTCTAGAGTCCTGTGCAATCTCATCAACACTATCTCTGCAATACCACTCTCTCCCACCCTGCCTTGTAGGATAAACCATCTTTATTCCAAATTGATCTAGTTGATTAGCCATTGACTATCACGTATGAGTTAGGGTAAACGTCTTGAGTAAACTATCATCGTTCTTGTAGAATTTGAATGTAATTTTCTTTCCTGCACTTGAGAATTCCATATACAGATAGGCATAGTCATTATCGTTAGAATACATCACATAAGATGGAACTGAGTCTATTGAGTAGTGTGAACGCCCACCTGCTCCTGACCCAATGTAAAGTTTACCATGATTGGATGCGCTTTTGCTATAAGAATAGTTCGGATCAGTTCCAGATGCTGTTGGATTACTCGGAGAACCTGAGTTATATTTTAATAACTTTGTATGCCAAATATCATGATTATGACCTGTGAATACTGCATCTACACCGTTTGCATCAAACAATGGATCATATCTGTCTCTGCCACCTGAATTGTTACCATGATTAGAACTAGGTCCGTATAGAGGGTAGTGATTGAATACAAATATCCATTCTATAGCAGAGTTAGCCTTGAATCCTTCCAGTGCTGACTTTATGAAGTTATACTGTGTTGAACCAACAGAATCTGATACGGTCTGATTTTCACCTGATTCCATGAAAATCATACCTACACCGTTGAATGTCAATTTACCATATGTTTTACCCTGCAAATATGGGTAAGCATTGATCAAATTATTGAGTGTCTCTGGTTGATCCTCTGATTCATCTCCGTCATGATTACCTATTGTTATTCCAGACTTTGACCTGTATGAACTTGTGAGTGTTAAAAAGCATTGACTTCCATCATCGTATGCCAAATCTCCATTGAATACTGCAAACTCAGGACCCCTGTTCTTTATCCTTGTCCACATGTTACTAAAGTTAGAACTACATGAGCAATCAGCCAATACTACCATTTCAAAGTTTACTCCTGTATCAGGGTCAGGGTCAGGTGTTGGAGGTTCTGTGGCATCATCACTGCTTATCTCTACTCTCATCTTAAACTCATCGTTGGGAAATACTTCAGAACCGGGTTGAACTGTATACCGTATCCACACATTGATGAATTCTCCTGCTTGCAAATCACCAAGCGAAATACCACCCGACCTGTTGAGTGCTGCAATAAAATTGATATTGCCTCCTGTTGGTGCTGTAAACTCGTTGGCAACAGCAGTCTCTATAACATTCTTTGATGATTGCGCCTTTGAATATAATGCAAGCGAATCACCTGATGTTGTATCATACACCATGTAGAATACAACATTACGCATGTCCTCTGTGAGATGTTTATTCTTGATTGCCACACATCTGTATAGCGTTACACCTGATGATGCTTCTGATTCGGTAATACGTCTGAATAATTTATGAAGTTGGTTTGATACTACTTCAGTGGAACTTACATTGCCACCAAGACTTGCATTGGGGTCTGTATTGGATGACCCTCCTGTCAGGAACATTCCAATGTCTGATGTAACAACACTCATCCGTAGGTCATCGTCCCTATCTGAACATTAGTATCTTTGAGTCCCTTCTCACCTCTTTTCTCATAATATTTGTTAATATCTTTTAGTTCAACCTTGGGAATTTTTAAATCATAAACATTCTTTGCACTGCTTCTGAGTTTATCATACTGACCGTTATATACGGGTAGGTCCATTATCGCTTTTACTTCTCTATGAAATTTTACTCCCGGTATAAATGGGACTTTGTTATCCTGAACAAGTCTCGGCTCCATCCTTGATATCTCCTCATCAATATCTTCCATGGTAGTCCTTCTATCTTCAGGGATTGTAGGGTCATCACATGCTGCATAATGGACAGTTATTTCATTGTTGATTTTATCATGTTCTCCGAATGTGCAGGAGATTCCTTGCTTCTCAGGTCTATATGCATTAATTTCTATAGGATGTAATCTGTATCTCACTGATTTATGATAGACTCTAGAAGTCATTTTACTAGAATACCCTGTGATTTCCTAGTATCTTTAGCCACCATAGGTTCTGTTTTATCTCTACTGTTCCAGTAGGTAATTTTATTCCCCATCTGAACAGTCTGTATGGTTCTGTGGTCCCATCGTCAGCAACGTTTGTTGATGACGTTGCATTTAGAACATTGCCATAATATACATTGCATTCAGTTGCAGGTATATGTTCTAAGAGATAATTTTTCACACTCCCCGGATTCAATGGCATTGTGGTAGGTGTGATTTCCAGACTAGCGCTACTACCATTTGCATTTAACAATACCCAGTTAGTTCCATGACCATCGCATCCTTCTAATGCCATCTGTTTTCTGCTAGTGGATGGTGAATTATTAATAGAATCAATGCCGATTCCAGTCCTTGCTAGGATATTGGAATTAGCATTTAAACTTGAATTGAATTGACACATTATTATATTAGACCATTCAAACATCACTCCACCGAGTATACCGGTGACATGCGCACCTGTTGTGTTTCCTGTTGCTGCTTGGTGGTAAACATCAGGTGATGCTTGTATGAATGAGATGGACCCTCCACTACCTGTTACAATATCCCATACAGATGAAGGATCAGGTGATACAGTAAGTAGACTAATTTCTGCAAAATCACGTATGTTGGCTATTCTGATATCAAGATATTTTCCACCTTTAGCATCAGTATCTGCACTGTGGTCGTGTTTATGGAACACAGGTTCAAACCCAATTCTATTAAAGTCAGTATCATAATCAACATAATACAATACATTTTTTATCAGTCCTGATGATGTATTGGTAGGACATACTAGACCAAGTTGCTTTGTTGTTGCTAGCGCTACTATATTGGTCCCTGTATCTCTTAGAACACCTTTAGCATTCATACGTGAAGGTGAATAATCCTCATCATCCTCAAATACTACTCCTAGATTACTCATGTTGTATCGTATCCCGTGCTATCAAAACCGGTTGAATCGAATCCACCGGAGTCCACTGTATCATTGAACCTTGAATATCCTGCTACTGCTAAAGAACCATATTCTATAGGACTTATCGACCTTGCATTATTCCAGATATTATCCATATGGTCAGAACTAAAAACAAGATTATACCATCTTGAATCGGCAATACGTATTCTTGCTTTACCTGAATTCTGACTTGTTCCAATGCCTATGAATGTGTCAAGAGAATGTGATGATGGGAATGTCGGTGTTTCGTTTGCAGAATCAGTCTGGGGAATGTTGTTTATCCTCATTGCCATAACGTTTGAATTTGTATAAGTCAGACATGCTGTATACCATTGATTTTCTGTTATACTGTTTGTAGCACTAATGAAATTCCTTGTTGTAGATGAACGCCTCACAAACCATTTGAGAGTGGCATCGTTTGCATCAATCCTTACTATTACTCCATTGTTACCAGAACTATCATCTACCTTGAACCATAACGCAGGTGATTCACCGTTATGAAAACTCAGTTTTTCTACAAGGAATTTGAAATACATTGAAAATCCAGTGGTGTTTCCTGTAACCCTCATCTTTGCTGTATCTTTGACATAGAAATAATCCAGTATGTCAGGATTGCTATTTATTTTAGTGACAATTGTTCCACCCTTAACTCCGTCATCAGGTCCTTCACATAGTTTGGGATTGCCTACAGGATACGTGTAGTTCTGTGAGAATGAATAATCCTTAATCTTACGTGCTATATGGTTGAACCTGCACCAATATTTGAGTAAAACACCGTCTGGTTCAAATGGTCCTTTGTAGTGTATCGTCTTTGGTTTTAGTTTTGTAAAGAAGAATGGGTCCTGTAACAATACAGTATCCTCAGTATGTGCTGATATTATAGACGGTCTCTGTCTCTCAGGTTTGAACAATTCATTTTCTGCAATACTCTGTTTGTTCATCAATGCTTGGAATTTTAATGATGATGGATTAGGAGCAGCACCCCTGACAAGCATCCATGTAGCACTCATGTTGTAGTCTCGGTCCTCACTGCTTGTAATACGGTATTATGAGATGCTTGTATGAATGTGATTTCAGGTATCTGATGCAATGGTGGATTCACTACCACTCTGTATTCCATACGTCCTGATGTCTCCTTGTCGAATCCTGCAAACTCACTGATATTATTCTCAGGAACACCGGGAGGAAATGCAGCAGTGGATTTCAGAACAATGCCATCGGAGTTCAGGTCCCCTGCAATCCTGACATCCACTCTTACCTTTTCATTCTCAAGTCCGGGGTCAGCGAATGTGGGTTCTGTTGTTCCAATTCCTGCACCCATGAATGCAAAGTAGTCAGTCGATTCACCGGAAGCAAATTCAGTATATCCGGTAAGTCCATCCCACATGACAAGATTATGATTCTTCCTTATCTCATGTGGTTCAAATATGTCTCCTTTTCTAAAGAAGGTTCCTGACTTTTGGTCATTCCATATTCTATCTAACTTGTTTTCATAATCTTCCATCAGTCTATGTTTTATTGCTTTGAGGTGTCTGTAGATTTCAGGATATCTTTTCCTGCAATGCTTTATCTCATCACCTAACTGTCGTAGTTCCTTCAGGTAGTTATGAACTGGGATTGAATCTTTCTTGTAATCCCACAGTGCAACGCGCTCTACACCGGGGACTTTGATATAATCTAACTTGATGTTAGCAGATAAAACTCTATAACGGTCTAAGAACATAGTATCGAATCCCCTATTAACTTCTCACTGTGGTTCACGTAACCAACTGCTGTCAATTCAACAAAGTATGAACCAAATGGATTCTCTGGATTATGACCTGATGCTGAATATTTTACATTGTTAATCTCAGCCATGACATTGGAGTTTGATGTGATTCCTGCCGATGGATAAATTATGTTAGCAAGTTGTAATGGATAGAATAACTTGTTAGGGATTGAGAGTTGTTTCTTCTCATAGATTCTTTTGAGTTTTGCACCGTATTGCAGGAGAGTGTTTGCATATCTGAATCCTGTTCTCACATCGCTTATCCATGGTGCATTTACCCTGATTTCTACAGGTCTGTTCGGTGTATACTTTCGTATGGATATAGGGTCTGATGCCTCTATTGTTGTTCTATTTGATACAAAGAATGAGTATCTGTATACAGGACCTTTAGCATCAGTTCCCCACCCTGTTTCAAATGCTACTTTGTCAGGATTTGGTTGCTGTGTAAATGGTTTCTTTGTTGCAGAGTATCTAGGGACAGCAGCAGTAGATGTAGTTATAAAATCAGAATCATGATACCATTGAATCGTGCTATCTTCTGTTTCACCACGTTTGAATAATATTATCCAGTGTAGTTTGCTCTGGTCAATATTAGATACAAGGTATTCCAAATCAATTTTATAGACTACAGTTGGTGCGTTGTCTATCTGGTCGTATGGAATATTGAATGTGGCAACCTTCTTTGGTCCGGGTTCATCGTTTCCGTTATCCTCACATATTAAACCTTGAACTCCTGTAAGATTGTATGAATCATCAACGCTGCTCCTACCTGTTCCTGTCTTGGATAACAGAAATGCAAGGTTGAATAGTTTTGTAGAGCCGGGTCTGAACTGGACTGCAATATCTTTGTTAGAAAGTGATGTGAAGTTAGTAGTTGTCTCTCCCGGTGATGTGCTTACTATCTCATCAGTATTTATTGTAATGAATACCCTATTGAAGAATCCTTGGTCTACTTTCATGAATCGTTTTGAGGACCATCCACCAAAGTAGTATGATGTAAAGTCAGCATTATCATTAATCCTTGTTGGAAGTTTTGTGATAGGGTCAACTTCCCACTGTCTGATAGTTATTCCAGAATGTTTGACATGTGGAGGTCTCATGAACACATTCTTGTCAGGGTCAACATGGAATACTGTTCCACTTGTTGCTGCAAAGTTCTCCATGATAGTTGATGCTGTTGCTAGTGGATTGTTGATTGATGGCATCACAACTTTTATGCTGTTGGCAATAGCATCGAGTATAAAACCCCCCCGTGCTTCTAAAGTGGGGGAGTTTAATATTGGCAATACATCTGTTGATTGAAATGCCTTGAGTGCAAGATTATCTATTCTAAAATTAGGGTCTGTAAGTATGGTTTGAGAACCTATGATATCCTCTTTATTAGCACTCATTATCATATTAATAAGTGTATAATTCAGGATTACTCCCATACCCAGACCTCCAAAATGATATAATATCTTGTTCCCTATCGGGTAACTATCTTCTATATCATCTATGATTCCATACATTATATTTTTATAATCTGTTTGTTTCTTTGCTGCTTGAATTATAGCAACGCATCCACAATCAATTGTATCTTTTATCACCTTGTCTTTTGTATCATCAATTGTAAAATGGAAATCTCCTGTTGTCCCTACTCCCAGATTCACATCTATGTCTGTCAATACAAAAGGTGGATTTGATAAATTGAATGAATCGTATTCATATGTTGTTGCTGACTCATCAGGTTTCTTTATTATGAGTTTATACTTTACAGGGTCAAGATATTCCTCTGCGGTAGTGAGCATCTGACTGCTCATGATTGTGGGAACATCCCTGTATCTTCAAGAGGTATTTCTCTCATCATTTTTGTAATTAGTTCTCTGCCAATGTATACGGGCATCTCTACATACAGGACTCTAGGACTTCCACTTCCACCACCACTTGATATCTGAGGATTGTTAGAAGGTGCGCTAGGTCTGATGGATGAACCCGGAGGTGTAATCTTCACATGCTCATTCTTGTGAGCATGTATGGTAGCATCCTCTGTTAGATACATATCCATACCATGCTGTGCAGAGAAATCACCAACACGTTTAGCCTTAATAGTAACAGTAGCAACCATACCATCAATCTCATCAACTCTTTCTTCCACCTCATCGGCTACTTTCATAAAGTTCCCTGATGAACTATGGTCTCCCATAAAGTCTACAATTGGTCTAAGTTTATCAATAGCAGCAGTCTGTTTAAGAACATCACTTGCTGCCTTCATATACTGTCTATGGTCCCCTAGGAAATCAACTATGGGTCTTAGTGCATCTATCTGTGATACTGCTTTAAGGACTTCCTGTCCTGCTTTAACAAATTGTCTATGGTCTCCTTTGAAATCTACTATTGGTGCAAGAGCATCAATTTCTGCTACATCTGCTTTTACCTGTGTTACTGCTTCATTCCATTGAGTCAGGTCAGCACCGATTGCAACATTACCCATCTTGTCATCATCAGCACGACTCTCCATGAATGGGACAGGCTCATCAGAACCGGGAACACCACTTACATTATGGAATCCATTGCCTCCTCCACCGCCACCACCTAACTTTATAGCCAATATTCCCTTAGCCAACTCTCTATATGCTTCTGTTAGAGGTTCAACATAGGATGTTCTTTGAAGTTCTAATGCACCAGAAATAGCATCAATCTGAACCTTTATCTGTCTGTTTTCTGCAATCTTTTGCATTTCAGGTGTTAATTCCTTCATACTATCTGCTGTATCTCCCGTAGCATCACCAAGGTCTTTCATTCCTGTGTGTTCTGCAACCCATGCTTGCAGTATCTTTACGTCATTATCATCTAGTTTACCATCTTTATTCAAGTCCTTTGCCTTCTCTACATATTCTCTCCATATACTGAGTTCTGCATCAGTCAGACCATTCGCTGCTAGGTCTATCAAAGGACCTGTTATTGTTGCTTCTATATCAACATCTGAGGTTTTCTGAAGTGCCTCACCAAGTTCTTGTATATCATCTATCATATCCTTTACTGCGCGGTCCTTTTCTTTTGGATTGAAACTGTTCCATGCATCAGAATATAGTCCTATTTCTGTTGTTGTTTCGTCTAATACATTTGTAAGTTCGGCTTGATCTTCAACAAATCCATGAATATCATCACGCAATGATTTTGGAAATAAATGTTTGATATCTTTCCATGCCTCTTTCCAATCCTTACCACCTTTGACAGCAGCATCAATTACCTCTTTTACTGCTGCATTGGTTTCAGCAAATGCAGTATTCATAATATCTGCTACTACTTGTGCATGAGCGCCCATGTCATCCTGTGTTGTTATCAGTTGCAACATCTGTTCTCTTGTTAGAGTAATACCCTGTGGTAGGTGTTCTGCAAATTGTGCTGCTAGCACTTCATTATCTTTTTTGAGTAGTGCAGACTTTGCTATCTGTTGGTCAATTGAGTCTATGAATGCGAGAGTTTCCGTTCTTGCTGCAACCTGTCCTTTCTGTATATTCAGAGTTGTTCTATCCGTGTCATTCAATACATCGTTCAGGGTTTGTTCACTTGTTATCAGGTCAACAATCGCTTGATTTCCTTCATCCATCGCTTCTGCTAGTGCTGCTTGTTGAGTTTCGTTTAGTTTGAGACTTGCAGCAGTAGCAATTAATCCTAAAGTATATGCCTTTTCTTCATCAATTCTTTTCTGACCAATATCAGATAATTCTGACATTCTATTTGCGTAGTCAGCATTTGATTCTCCTGCTTTCTGTGTTGCTGTTGCTACACCGAATGTCTCTGTTACTATCTGTTTTTTGATAGCAAGTGCCTCTTGTTCTACTCTATTCTGCTCAGCCTCAGCATCAGTATCCTTAGTTGTTGCATTGAAACTTTCTTCAAATGCTTGTGCGTTTGATTTCAACACAGTCTGCAAGTTCTCCTTTGCTATAATCTGTTTTTGTGTTGTTGTAGCATCATCTTTTGTAGCAGCATGATAATTCATGTAATTATTTTTGAATATCTCATATGCATCTGCAACTCCAACAACACTCTTCTCCAATTTCCCATCCTGCCACATCTTGAACCTATCTCCAATTGGTAACTTGGCAATCTCAGCAGCCTCATTCTTTAATCTCTCTGTTTTCTGTGCTAATGCATCCATATCATCTGCACCTGTTGCAACTGCTGCAACTTCATTTGCAAGATTATTGAATTGTTCTGCGGCTAGTGCTGCATCATCTTTTGCCTGAACTATTTGTTTATCAAGTGCTGTTATTTTTTCAGTATCAGCAGGTGCTTCTTGGAACATTCCTCCAAATCGTCCCTGTCTCCTTACATCAGCAGGTTTAGTAGGTGTGACTGATGCTTCCTTCTCTGCTTCAAGTCTATCAACTTTCATTTGTGCGAGTATCATCTTTTGTTTTGCTGCTAAAACATCAGTGCTATGCACAATTCCTCCTACTGCATTTTTAACAGAGATAGCAGCAGTATCAACAGCATCACCCATACCACGTCCCCATTCCAATGTGTTTTTACCTGATTCATCGAATGCTGTATTCATATCTCCTAGAGAACCTTCTATCTGGTTGGTGTTTGTCTCAGCAGCCTCTGCTGTATTCATAAAGTGTTCTGCAATCAAACTGATTGCTGTAATCGCTAAACCAACACCTGTTCCTATTAAGAGACCTTTCATTGCAAGAGACAGTCCTCTGGTTGCTACTGCTGCACCTTCCATTGGTGCTTTTAGATTACCTATACCCTGACCTAATAGCAATGATTGCTCTCTGGTCTGAGCCATTACTGCACCTCCACCACTGAATGAACTAAAGAAATTCTTGATTGATGGTATTACGCCACCCATACTTCCCCTTAGATTTGCTACGAGTTGAACTATTGAACCACCTGCTGCGATTGCTTGTGGTCCTACCTGTGATGCAAATGCACCCCATGCCTCATTAACGTCCTGTTGCAGGTCTGCATTTCTCTCCTGCGCTACTGCTAGTTTGCTATGACCATTGGTTATTCGCTCATCAAGTATAGCCAACTGTTCAGCAGAAATATTACCTTTAGCAACAGCATCAGCACGTCTTTGAGTTAGAGTAGCAATTGTTGTTTCTAATGTAGAGACTCTTGTTGCAGCAGCATGTGCGCGAATCTGAACCTTCTCTAATGAATCATAAGCATTGTAAACTCCCCAGATGCTAGCGGTTGCTACGGAGAATGATGTAGCATTCTGTGAAAATGCTGTTCCTACCTGTGTAAGTTTTGCACGGAATCCTGTAACCTTAGTATCAGCATTGGTTACAGAGTTAGCAAAATTTCCAAATGCATCAGCACGGAATCCTTGTTCCATTTGCTTTACGCTAGACGTAACCTGACCTGTGGATGTCCTCATAGCATCCATAGTCTTGACTATCTTTGTTCCAGATGCTATTACTGATTCAGCATTCTGAGCATCATAACGAACAACGATAGGAGCAGTATCTGCCAATTATAAAATTAGTTGGCTAGATGATTATCTAATAACCAACCAATTAACGCTGTGCGCCACCATATCTTGTCGGAAATCCAAACTTCTGTTGTCTCCCACTAGGCTTTAGTCTTTGTCTGAATGATGAAATTGTAGTGCTATCCTTTGAATATACATATCTGGTCCTTCCACCAACTTTCATTTTATACAGATATTTGTGAGAAGTAGAACCCTTTCCTGAAGTCCTTGGAGCAGTTGGAGGCTTGACCTTCTCACCCTTGGTGATGGCTATAGTGTATTTGAGTAATTCTGTTTTCAGTAACTTACCTCCCATAATAGCAGCAGGTCTAAAGAAGTTAGCACCGGGAACACGGGTTCCGTTTTTCTTTGTATATCCGTATTCCACAGCAGAGGCATATGGAGCAACTGCTGCAACCTCACCTGAAAGTTCATTGTTCATGTAGTAGACTATTGAATCTCTCAGTCTACCGGTCCTTACAGGTGCTGCTGCCTTTGCTTGATTTGCAACAATAGAACAAACATAATTTATTACCTCACCAATCTCATGGTTCTGTAATCCTATTTCGACATTCTTCAGTCTAGCAATGTTCTCTTCAACACCACTGACCTTTATCGTAAACACAATTCAATTGTCCCTCATATTGAGATTTAATAACCACGTCTACCTTTACGATGTTCACTCTTTATTTTCTCAAAATCATTAGCAGCATCCTGATTCTTTGCTTGTTTATCTCTGAGTCTCAACAACTCTTTATTAAATAAAGGCATCAGCGCATCTATTTCTTCATAATGTTTGTATCCTAGTTCCCATGGGACCTTCTCATAGCGAACATACAATCTTGCTAGTTTGAGATACCAACGGGTCCTAATAGATGGTATTGTTATATCTTTGCTTCTAAACCAATCTCTAAGGACCCTTCTTATTTTGGGGACTTTACTCCCCCTTTATACAGAGCAACCTCTGAATAGTTTATGATATCATCAAATACGATTGATTTGATATCCTCATCAGTTGCACCAAAATATGCCTTGAATACTGCAACCCAGTAATCCTGAACAGCCTTTTGCCATCTTGCATGTTTATTCTGCCATGTCCTATTTGATGCATACTTTGAATAAGAGTCCTCCTCTGTATCAGGATGTATTCGTGTGTTTGCTATTATCCTGTCTACTCTAGCACCTTCTTCAATTAATGCAAAATGTGTATCCTGTTTTTCTCCTTCTAAAAATATGAACTCATCTTTTTCCTGAATAGTTGCTGATACATATTTGAATTTCTTTGTTGTTGTCATGATTTGTCCATCATTATCACGTTTCCAAATCATCTTCTGAATGGTAACTCCATCAGACCTTTGATGTTCTTCTATACGTTCAACAACACGCATCTTTATATCGAATACCTCTCTCTCCGATTGTTTTATTTTCCATATCTTTCTAGCATATACCTGATATGCATCATGTTTTGTAAGTTGGTCTCCTACTTCTTTTATTGATGGAAGTAGTTTTAACGCATCGAAAATATCCCTTACGTCATCAGCACTTGATAAATCAAGATTAGGTATACTGTCTAAATCTGGTTTGTCAGGTTCTTTAGGTTCTGGTTCTACGCCCTGTCCTAATTCGTCTATTAATTCATCTTCTGTCTTGGCATCCTTCTCACCCTCTCTAAACTGTGCTAACTGTTTCTTTACGTCTGAACTCAATAAAAGAGAGTTGAAAAGTGTGGTAAATAAAGTTTAGGAGGCAACAGTCAGTGCTGTTACATCTATTGTTTTTGCTACTCCAACTAGAGATTCTTTGAATATATCTCCTGTTCCTGCATCTGTATCAGTTGAATACGAGTTGAATTTGCATGAGCCTAGAGTTATCAGTATTGGTGTAGTGAACAACTGCATCGTGATTGTTCTTGCAGTCATTCCCTTTACATCACCGATTAATGATGAGTCTTTTACCCATGTATCAAAGTTGAATGCAATACGTCTGAATCCAGACCTGATAGTTCTTGGAGGTGCAACACCAAGAGGCATTACTTCTAATGCGTTTCTTGTTATTTCGATTGTTCCTTTCTCAATATCTCTTGCAGCAGCATTGTAAAGGAAGGGAGTAGCAGAACCTGAAGTGAGGTGAGTCCATGGACTCGTAGTAAGAGCAGGTGCATAAACTGATGATGCACCAATAGCAGTATCAGTTGCTGCTTGTGTAAGCCAGTCAGATGATGACATGGCTTTCATGACACCGGTTACTGTTACACGTTTGTCTAGGTTGATTGTGCATCTGTCAGCAACACAGCCATAATAGATTTTAGTATTAGCAACATTGTCAATCCTTCTGCTCCATAGGATTGTGTTACCCTTATCAATTGAACCTGCGCCACCACCGGCAGGTTGAGTAAAGTATCTCAAAAATCTTGTATCAATAAGTAACCAATTGAGCGTAATCATGTTATGCTCTTCTAACTTTTGGTCATCATAGATATCTTCGATACCAAGTAGAGGAACTTCCTCATGTCTCATTGGAATACCTTCAGTTAACTTTGAAGCAATACCTATGTTCTTCCATGTTCCGTTTGCAACCACAGTTCCTTTGGTTGTCTCTTCTAATGACTGAACTTGCCTTGTTACGTCTTGAGTAGTTGAAACTTCATAACTCATTTATATCTAATGTAACTGTCTATCCTGATGATATTGAGAATCAAATTAGTTATTTTCTCATCGGAGTAATCCTATGTAATCATGCCCGTTACACTTCCACCTGTAGGTGATGTAGGTTTAGCAAGAGCGTTATCTGGTTCTCCTGACACTACTGATGTCACTGCTGATGAGTTGGCTCATGGTATGAACTATGGTTTTCAGCAATTAATACTATTTACAGGTAAGAAAGATTGGAATGGGACTGAGGATACAAAGGACCAAGCAGCGCGTGTGGTAGAACATTTCTGTGCATCTTGGGTAAAGTCATGGTGGCGTGACCCTGATAACAAGTCTCAGGAATTATTCAACCGTGCAAAATCAATGTGTGTTGCTATAATGGATAATATGAAGATGGTAGGTGCTAATCCACCAACTGACAATTCGTATACATCAGTTGCTTACACATACAGGACAGCAGCATTGAATGAGGATGCACCACGATACAAATCACCAAGGACTGATTATTAGTAATGTCATCAGACTATGGTGTAACATCTACATTCCCACTATCTGATATAGATGATGACCCAGAGATACTAGCAACACAATTCTTCATGAATATATGGGATGATACAAAATGCGGTATTGCTAAGGCTGACATTGATTTTGGGTATGAACCTGACCAGAATACAAGAAAGAAATATTCTGTAAAGTTTGAAGAATTGATAACAGATGTAACTCATCCTGACTTTCCAGACATGTATTCACGAAATGAAATATTCATGGACTGCAAGATAACAGAGAAAAGTGGAAAATTATACAAGACTCTGCAACATGCAGGACATGGGAGATACAAGATTAGAAGATACGTTGAGCGAGTGGTTAATCAAAATAATAGAGGAGGAATGCCATCACAGAAAATAAAGCATCTGTATCTGGTAGGTGGAAGAAATTTACCTGAACCAGAAAGGGTTGATTACCATTCTGCTGCTGTGACTTTTATCATGCAGGTGTTTAAAGTCACCACGGTCTAGTTTTTGATTTAGTAGACCGTTTCTTACTTTTCTTTTTACTGACCAATCTCGTCCCTTAGT
>Ga0173480_10000042_pt1 | contig 29502 bp, 21 predicted proteins | sample NitcycUS209509C1_FD_122622 | JGI IMG/M metagenome (GOLD analysis project Ga0173480, IMG submission 122622) | Soil microbial communities from Arlington Agricultural Research Station in Wisconsin, USA - Nitrogen cycling UWRJ-S209-509C-1 (version... | ecosystem: Environmental > Terrestrial > Soil... | reverse complement strand
GGCGGGGCGCACGCTCATGGCTTACGCGTTCGGTTTGTTGCCGTTCGTGCTCATCCGCAGCGTGGTCGCAACTTTCTTTGCGCGTGGAGATACGGCGACGCCGGTGAAGGCGGCTTTGATTGCCGCCGCGGTCAACATCGCGTTCAAGGTGCTGCTGATGGGGCCGCTCGCTCAAATCGGTCTGGCGCTGGCGACGTCGATCGGCGCGTGGATCAATCTCGGGCTGGTGCTCTGGTTTGCCGCGCGCGCCGGTCATATGCCGCGTGACGAACGCTTGCGCCGGTCAGTTCTGCGGTTCGTCCTCGCCGGCGTCGTGCTCGCGGCAGTGTTATGGGTGTGTCATGCGCCTGTTGCAGGGTGGGTCGGGGATTGGCGCGGCCTGCGTGATCTTGCCACGCTCGGTGTGCTCGCGATCATTGGCGCCGTTGTCTATGGCGGGATCGTCGTGATTTTATTCGGTGGTGGATGGCTTGCCGCTTTTCGCGGCAAATCACATCGATAAAAAGCATTATTTTCAAGCTATTGCCGAATTGCCGAGGTGGACATAGGTCACTGGCGACGGTATTGGGACTGCCCGCAATCATTGCTGTTGGCTGCAGGAATTCATGAATTCTCGACGGCTTGTTTCATCATTTTTCTTGATGCGTCGCGTCGCAAGGCTTGCGTTGCCGCTCGCGGTTGCGACTTTCGTCGCGAGCTGCGGAGAGCGGCAGCAGCAGGGCGGTGCGCCACCACCACCGACGGTGACCGTATCGAAGCCGGTCAAGCGCACTGTTTTCGACTATGACGAATATGTCGGGCGTTTCACCGCCGTTAATTCGGTGGAGGTGCGCGCGCGCGTGTCGGGTTATCTCGACAAGCTGCATTTCAAGGACGGGCAGCTCGTCAAGCAAGGCGATCTGCTTTTCACGATCGACAAGCGGCCGTTCCAGAACACGCTCGACCAGGCGCGCGCCAATGTGGAGCAGGCGAAGTCTAACCTGGCTTTCACCGAGGCGGACTACACGCGCGGGCAACAGCTCGTCAAAGACAAGACCATTACGGACCAGACTTTCGAGCAGCGCGCACAGGCGTACCGCAACGCCAAGGCTTTTGTGAGCAACACTGAAGCGGCGGTGCGACAGGCCGAGCTCGACATGGAATTCACCGAATTGCGCGCACCGGTCAATGGGCGCATTGGCGACCGCCGCGTGTCACCGGGTAACCTGGTCACCGGCGGCACGAGCGGCAACACGACGCTGCTGGCGACCATCGTTTCCACCGACCCGATTTATTTCGAATTCACCTTCGATGAGGCCTCGTATTTACGTTACGAGCGTCTTGCCAAAGACGGCGGACAGGACGTCGCCAGCCGCAACGCCAGTGTTCAGGTGGCGCTCAAGCTCATCGACGAGAGGGACTTCGACCACGAAGGCCGCATGGATTTCGTCGACAATGTCATCGAGCGCGCGACCGGCACGATCCGCGGCCGTGCCGTGTTCGCGAACGCCAACGGCGTGTTCACGCCGGGCATGTTCGCGCGCGTGCGGGTGCCCGGTTCGCCGCCTTACGAGGGGCTGCTGGTCCCCGACATCGCCATCGGCACCGAGCAGGCGCGCAGATACGTCGTCGTCGTCGACGATCAGGACACCGCGCGGATCAAATACGTGACGCTCGGCCAGCTCACCTCCGACAATCTGCGCGTCATCAAGGGGGGCATCGGCGGCGACGATCGCGTCGTTGTCGACGGTCTCATGCAGGCCCGCCCCGGCACCAAGGTCCACGCCGAGGAGAAGGGCACGAACCCGGCCGCGCCGGCACAGGCGGGAGGTCCGCCGCAGCAGTCAAAAAAATAGCGGGCGGCGCGAGCGCATGCGCATATCTCACTTCTTCATCGACCGGCCGATTTTCGCCTCCGTGGTGTCGATCATTTTCGTGATCCTCGGCGGGGTGGCGTTTTGGCGTCTGCCGGTCGCCCAGTATCCGGAAATCGCGCCGCCGACAATCACCGTGTCGGGGCAGTATCCGGGCGCGAGCGCGGACGTCGTCGCCGCGACCGTCGTCACGCCGATCGAACAGCAGATCAACGGCGTCGAGAACATGATCTACCTGTCGTCGAACTCGACCGGCGACGGCCGCTTCACGATTTCGGTCACCTTCGAGCTCGGCACCAACCTCGATATTGCGCAAGTGCAGGTGCAGAATCGCGTCTCGATCGCGCAGCCGCGACTGCCGATCGACGTTCGCAACATCGGCGTCACCGTCAACAAAAGCTCGCCCGACCTGATGATGGTCGTGCATCTCTATTCGCCCGACAAATCGCGCGACACCCTTTTCATCTCGAACTACGCGACCATCGAGATCACCGACGCAGTGACCCGCGTCGACGGTGTAGGCTCGCTCATTGTGTTCGGCAGCCGCGATTACGCGATGCGCGCCTGGCTCGACCCCGATCGTTTGCAATCGCTCGGCCTCACAGCAAACGACGTCGTCAACGCGCTAGCCGGGCAGAACGTGCAGGTCGCCTCGGGCGTGCTCAACCAGCCGCCGATGGACAAATCCGGAGCCTTTCAGATCTCGGTGCAGACACTCGGGCGTCTCACCAGCACCGAGGAATTCGGCAACATCGTCGTCAAACAGACTGCCAACGCGGTCGTGCGAATCAGGGACATCGCAAAGGTCGAGCTCGCGGCGCAGGACTACTCGACCAATTCCTATCTTGATCGTGACCCCGCGATCGCGATCGGCATTTTCCAGCGGCCGGGCTCGAATGCGCTCTCGACGGCGAAGAATATCAAGGCCACGATGGACGAGCTCGCCAAGCGCTTCCCGCCCGGGCTGAAATACGACATCGTCTACAACCCGACCGAATTCATTCAGCAGTCGGTCGACGCGGTGCAGTCGACGATCGGCGAGGCGATCATCCTTGTCGTCCTCGTTGTCATTCTATTCCTGCAGACCTGGCGCGCCGCCATCATTCCGATCGTCGCCATTCCGGTGTCGCTGATCGGCACGTTCTTCTTCATGGCGATGTTCGGCTTCACGCTGAACAACCTTTCGCTGTTTGGGCTGGTGCTGGCCATCGGCATTGTGGTGGACGACGCGATCGTCGTCGTCGAGAACGTCGAGCGCAACATCGAGGCCGGCCTCTCCCCGCACGACGCCGCCGTCAAAAGCATGGACGAGGTGGGCGCGGCGCTGATCGCGATCGCGCTCGTGCTCACCGCGGTGTTCGTGCCGACGGTATTCATCACCGGCATCTCCGGCCAGTTCTACCGCCAGTTCGCGCTGACCATCGCAGGCGCAACCTTCATCTCGCTGATCGTCTCGCTCACGCTCTCGCCGGCGCTCTGCGCGCTGCTGCTCAAGCCCAAGCACCAGATCGCCGACGGGCACTGGTGGAGCAGGCCGATCCGCGGCTTCTTCCGCCTGTTCAATCATTATTTCGACAAGCTCACCCGCGGCTACGGCTGGCTGTCGGGCAAGCTCGTGCGCATCGCCGTGCTGATGCTCGTCGTCTATGCCGGCGTGATCGCCTTCGGCCTCAACGAGTTCCGCAAGACGCCGGTCGGCTTCATCCCGCAGCTCGACCGCGGCTACCTCATCATCATAACGCAGCTGCCGCCGGCGGCCTCGCTCGACCGCACCGACGAGGTCAACCGCAAGGCGACCGAAATCGCGCTCTCGATCCCCGGCATCGCGCACGCCGTGAACATCGTCGGCTTCTCCGGCGCGACCTTCACCAACGCGCCCAATGCCGGCGCCGTCTTCGTGACGCTCGACCCGTTCGAGAAGCGCGCGCACGACCCCATGCAGTCGGCCGCCGCCATCCAGGGCCAGCTGTTCCAGAAACTGTCTTCGATCCGCGAGGGGCTCATCTTCGTCGCAGCGCCTCCGCCGGTCTCCGGCGTCGGCAATGCCGGCGGCTTCCGCATGATGGTTGAGGACCGCGGCGGCCGCGGGTCCCAGGCGCTGCAAACCGCGGTCTACGCCATGATGGCGCGCGCCGCGCAGACGCCCGGACTGCTGCAGGTCTTCTCGCTGTTCGAGAACACGACGCCGCAGCTCTATCTCGACATCGACCGCACCAAGGCGCAGCTGCTCGGCATCAACGTGCCCGACGTGTTCGCGGCGCTGCAGATCTATCTGGGCTCGTCCTACGTGAACGACTTCAACCTGTTCGGCCGCACCTATCGTGTGGTCGCGCAGGCCAAGAGCGACGCCCGCGCCAATACCGACGATGTGTTGAAGATCCGCGTGCGTAACAGCACGGGCGAGACGGTGCCGCTCGGCGCCTTCACGACCGTGCGCACGATTACCGGGCCCTATCGCGTGCCGCGCTACAATCTGTATCCGGCGGCCGAGCTCGACGGCGCGGCGGCCCCCGGCTTCAGCCAGGGTCAGGCGATCAAGATCATGGAGCAGCTCGCGGCGCAGACGCTCCCGCAGGGCTTCTCCTATGAATGGACCACGCTCGCCTTCCAGCAGATCCGCGCCGGCAATACCGCGATCTTCGTCTTCATGCTGGCGGTGGTCTTCGTCTTCCTGGTGCTGGCGGCGCAATTCGAAAGCCTGACGTTGCCGCTCGCGGTCATTCTGATCGTGCCGATGTGCCTCATCGCCTCGATCGTCGGCGTGGTGCTGCGCGGGCAGGACAACAACATCCTCACCCAGGTCGGCTTCGTCGTGCTCATCGGCCTTGCCGCCAAGAACGCCATCCTGATCATCGAATTCGCCAAGCAGCTCGAGGACGGCGGCCGCAACCGTTTCGATGCCGCGGTCGAGGCGGCTCACCTGCGCTTGCGCCCGATCCTAATGACGTCCTTTGCCTTCATTCTCGGCGTGACGCCGCTGGTCTGGGCGGTCGGCGCGGGTTCGGAACTGCGCCAGACGCTCGGCACCGCGGTGTTCTCCGGCATGATCGGCGTGACGTTGTTCGGGCTGATCTTCACGCCGGTCTTCTATGTGGTCACCCGCTGGATTGCGGTACACTTGGCGTCTCGCCGTGGGCAGCAAGAGCCTTCCAAACGATCCACGAAAGCTGACGGCCGCAAATGACCATGAAATTCGGATTCGGCCAGCCGCTCACGCGCAAGGAAGACGACACACTCCTGCGCGGCGCAGGGCGCTACATCGCCGACGTTGCGCCTGCGGCGACGCTGCATGCGGTCGTGGTGCGCTCGCCGCACGCCCATGCCCGTTTCCAGATCGGCGATCTCGGCCGCGTGCGGGCAATGCCGGGCGTCCGCCTGGTGCTGACCGCCGAGGACATTGCGCATCTCGGCCCCTTGCCCACCCCGGGCGTGGTGCCCGACGTCGAGATCAAGATTCCGACCCATCCGATCCTCCCGCGCGAAGTCGCGCGCTATGTCGGGGATTCGGTCGCCTTCATCGTCGCCGACACGCTGCCCGCCGCCAAAGATGCATGGGAGGCGATCGAGATCGACTGGCAGCCTTTGCCTCACGTCACCGGGGCTATCGACGCGCTGAAGAAAGGCGCGCCGCAGGTCTGGCCCGACCGGCCCGGCAATCTCGCCTTCGAGGTTGCCGTCGGCGACGCAACCGCAACGAAAGACGCCTTTGCAAGAGCCGCAAAGGTCGTTGAGCTCACCATCGTCAACCAGCGGCTGGTGACCAATTATCTCGATACCCGCGGCGTGGTCGCCGAGTACGACGGCAACCGATTCACACTGACGCTCGGCAGCCAGGGCAGCCACATCATCCGCGACATCATCGCCGGCGACGTCATGAAGCTGCCGCCAGAGAAGATGCGCGTCGTTACGCCCGATGTCGGCGGCGGCTTCGGCACCAAGCTGTTTCCCTATCGCGAATATGCGCTCGCCGCCGTCGCCGCCGAGCGCCTGCGCAAGCCGGTCAAATGGGTGTGCGAGCGATCCGAACACTTCCTGGCCGACAGCCACGGCCGCGACAATATCTCGACCGCGCGGCTTGCCGTCGACGACAAGGGCCGTTTTCTCGCGCTCGAGCTCGACATCATCGCCGACATGGGCGCCTATCTGTCGGCCTATGCGCCCTATATTCCCTGGCTCGGCGTCGGCATGGCGACCGGGCCTTACGACATCCCGGTTGCGCATGTGCGTCTGCGCTCGGTCTACACCAACACGGTGCCGGTCGATGCCTATCGCGGCGCGGGGCGGCCGGAAGCGTCTTATCTCATCGAGCGCGCTGTCGATGCCGTCGCGCACGATCTCGACATCGCGCCTGATGTGATCCGCCGCCGGAACCTGATCAAGCCCAAGGCGCTGCCCTACAAGACCCCGACCGGCAAGGTCTACGACTCCGGCGACTTCGCCGGCACGCTGGCGCGCGCGCAGGAGCTTGCCGACTGGGACGGCTTCAACAAGCGCGCGGCGCAGTCGCGGCGGGCCGGGCGCCTGCGCGGCATCGGCATTGCGACTTATATCGAGGCCTGCGGCAACAACGGGCCCGAGACGGCAACGTTGACACTCGACCGCGACGGCGGCGTGACGCTGCTCATCGGCTCGCAGTCGACCGGGCAGGGGCATGCGACGTCTTACGCGCAGCTGATCGCGGAGCGGCTTGGCCTCCCCCCGGAGCGCGTGCGCATGGTGCAGGGCGACACCGACCGCATCAAGAGCGGGGCCGGCACCGGCGGCTCGAGTTCGATCCCCGTCGGCGGCGTTTCTGTTGACCGTGCCGCCAAGACGCTGGGCGAGCAGCTCAAGGACATTGCGTCCAATGCGCTGGAAGCGAGCGTGAGCGATCTCGAGATCGCCGATGGCGCCGTGCGTGTGGCCGGCACCGATCGCGTCACTTCGTTCGCCGATCTTGCCGTCCATCCGAGCGCATCGCCAGAGAAGCTGCGCGCGGCGGAGGAATTCAGCGTCGAGCCGCCGACTTATCCGAACGGCACGCACATTGCCGAGGTCGAGATCGATCCCGATACCGGCGCGACATCGATTCTCAATTACATCGTCGTTGATGATTTCGGCGCTACGCTCAACCCGCTGCTGCTCGCCGGCCAGGTGCATGGCGGGGCGGTTCAGGGCATCGGGCAGGCGCTGATGGAAAGCACGGTCTACGATCCGGTCTCCGGCCAGCTGCTCAGCGCCAGCTTCATGGACTACGCGATGCCGCGCGCGGGCGATGCGCCGGACTTCGTGTTCGAGACACGCAACGTTCCGTGCAAGACCAATCCGCTCGGCGTGAAGGGCGCGGGCGAGGCGGGCGCGATCGGATCGTGCCCGGCGGTTATGAATGCGATCGTCGACGCGCTCTGGCGCGCTCACCGCATCCGCCACGTCGATATGCCTGCGACACCGCAGCGCATCTGGCAGGCGATCCGCTCGGCGCATGCGTCCACCGCCGCCTGATGCTGTTCACGATTTCGTGATCGCCGACCGCGTTTAAAGGCGCCGGAATATCCTTGTGAGACAAATGTTTGTCTGAGGGGGTGGGGCCAGCCAAAAGACCCAGGAAAGAGATTTGCCAATGGGACGACCTGCCGGAGCGGCTCTTGCCGCCGCATTTCTCGTGCTCGGAGTAGGCGCGGTGATCGCACAATCCGACCCGATCGCCACACGCAAAGGGCTGATGAAGGAGAACCAGGACAACGCAGAGATCGTCGTACGGATGATGCGCGGCCAGGCGCCCTTCGATGCGGCCAAAGTCGACGCCGCCTTTGCGCAATGGACCGACACCGCGCAGAAGCTGCCATCGTTGTTTCCGGACAACTCGAAGAGCGGCCAGAAGACCCGCGCGGCGCCGAAGATCTGGACGTCGAAGGCCGACTTCGATGGCAAGGCGGCCGCATTCGGCAAGGTCGTCGCCGACAATCGCGACAAGGCCAAGGGCTCGGTCGACGCCCTGCGCGCCGCCATTCCGGCCATCGGAAATGCGTGCGACGCCTGCCACAAGGATTATCGCCTCGCGAAGCAATAGTGGCGAGCGCGGTCGTGCAAATGTGCCGGCGTGACAGGGTCGCGCCGGCACGTCGATTTGTATATGACTGCAGCGGGGCGCGGGCGCAATGAAGAAAAGCCTGATCGCACTGGTGTTGCTTGCCGCCGGCGCGCTCGCGCTGGCCGCGTGCTGGATACTGAGCGCGCCCGTGGTGCCGCAGATTGCGCTGTCGGCTCACAATCCCGATGTCGCGAATGGCCGCACAATGTTTCTTGTCGGCGGCTGCTCGTCATGCCACGCGGTGCCGAAGCAGGACGATGCGACGCGACTTGGCGGTGGTCTCGCGCTGCCGACAGCCTTCGGCACGTTCTACGTTCCGAATATCTCATCCGATGCCAATGACGGCATCGGCCGCTGGACCGAGGCCCAGTTCATCGCCGCCATGCGGTTTGGCATCTCGCCTTCGGGGCAGCACCTCTACCCGGCGTTTCCCTACACGTCGTATCAGGCGATGCGCACGGAAGACCTACGCGATCTCTTCGCCTATCTCAAAACCTTGCCGGCGATTTCCGGCGCCGCGCCCGACCACGCTCTGAAATTCCCTTTCAACGTCCGACGCACGGTCGGCCTTTGGAAACTGCTGTTTCTCGACGATGCCCCGATCAAGCCGGATTCGTCACAGTCCGCGCAATGGAACAGAGGCGCCTATCTGGTGAACGCACCCGGCCATTGCGCCGAATGTCATTCGCCGCGCAATCTTCTCGGCGCGATCATCGCGGGCCGGCGCTTCACCGGCGGCCAGAGCCCGACCGGGCAGGGCGGCGTGCCCGACCTCACGCAAGGCAAGCTGCATGACTGGAAGGTCGAGGATTTCGTCGAAGTGCTCGACACCGGCATGACGCCGGATTCCGACCGTGTCGGTGGCGCGATGGTTGAGGTCGTCGCCAACACGCGTCAGCTCGGCGCCGCCGATCGCGAGGCTATTGCAGTCTACCTGAAGTCTCTGCGGCCGGCGAAATAGCCAGCCGTTACGTGCGCCGGAAGTAGCTGCGTCCGGCATAACTTTCGTCGTAGTGCCGCCAGGAGATCGGGTGATCGAGCGCCAATAGGCTGGCGCCGGTGACCGCATAGACCGCGCATTTCATATCGCGGTCCTTTGCGCTGAGATTCTCGGGCGATTTGGCGCTGCTATATCCGACATAATGCACGCGATGCGCGCTGAAGTCTTCCGTGGCAGCGAGCGCAGCCTGACCCGTCATATAGTGGTCGGGATGATCGCCGGGGTTCAACCTGATATCGACCTCCGGCAAATTGAGGTGGATGACCGGAGCCTGCCCGCGCTCAAGCTCGATGATGGCACGGAGCGTAGACGTCAGGTCGCTCCAGCCCGAGTACGACGCGCTGTCGTCGACAGCGGTGAGTGCCCGGATTTGACCCTGCGCCAGCCGCCGGAGTGATTGATCTCCGGTATCAGCATAACCATCGCCCTCAGGGCTTCCGTCCGGCAAGCGCAGAAAATACGCCACCGTATTGCGGTAGCTCACGCGGCGGATCTGACGGCCGTTGAATGCGGGCGTGGACACTTGCGTATCGTCCGGCGCACGATTGTCTGAATCAGCCATGAAGCGGATCGCGTTCTCAGCGCCGGTTTCGCGCGCGGCGTAGTAGGGATGCTTGCGTCCACCTGTATTTGTTCCGAGGCCTGCATCGCCTGCCGTCAGGTGGATGAAGACCGTCTTCGTGGCGGCATCGAGAACGTCGTAAAACGCTGACGGGTTCATGAAAAGTTGCCAGTCGTCCTCATGGGCCACAAAGTAAAATGCCACGCGCTTTGGAGGGGCTTTTTGGACGCCTGCCGTCTCGGCGCTCGTTTGCATGGCTTCATCCAGTCGCATTGGCGGGGCCGGCACCCGGACGCTGTTCTTGCCACATGTCGTGTTGGCTGCCTTTGACCAAAATCAATGCCCCGGCCCCGGCGCCCTGTTTAGCTCCTCAAGAACAACGGGTTGGCATGCCTGAAACTGACTACATCCGGTGGTTTTCCGACATTCGCCTGAGCGACGTACCGATCGTCGGCGGCAAGAATGCCTCGCTTGGCGAGCTCTATTCGAGCCTGGCGGCGCAAGGAATGCGAGTTCCAAACGGCTTTGCCTTGAGTGCGCAGGCTTACCGCGACGCTCTCACCGCGGCCAATGCCTGGGAGCCGCTGCGCAAGCTCCTCGACGGGCTCGACAGGCGGCGCGTCGAAGCTCTGGCAAAGCGTGCCGCCCAACTTCGCCGGATTGTTTATCGCGCGACCGGCAACGACGAACTCAAGCGCCAGGCTGTTCTGGCCTATCGCAAGCTCGAGGACCAATACGGGCCTAATGTCGCCGTTGCCGTCCGGAGCTCTGCCACGGCTGAGGATCTGCCTTCAGCCAGCTTTGCCGGACAGCACGAGAGTTATCTCAACGTTCGAGGTGCCGACCAACTTTTTGATGCTTGCCGCCATTGTTTTGCGTCGCTGTTCACCGCACGGGCAATTTCCTATCGCATCGACAAAGGCTTCGACCACTTCAAGGTTGCGCTTTCGGTTGGCGTGATGAAGATGGTGCGCGCCGACCGTGCCGTCAGCGGCGTTATGTTTACGCTCGACACCGAATCCGGATTTCGCGACGTGGTGTTCATCACCGGTGTCTATGGGCTCGGCGAAAACATCGTGCAGGGCACCGTCGACCCTGATGAGTTCTACGTTCACAAGCCGACGTTCCGGGCAGGCTTTCGCGCCGTATTGAGCCGGTCGCTCGGCGGCAAGCAACTGCGCATGATCTATGCCGGACGCGGGGGCGGAATAAAAAACGTTACGGTCCCAAACACCCAGCGCGAACATTTCTGTCTGACTGACAGCGAAGTGCTGAAGCTCGCTGGCGACGCGATTGCGGTTGAAGACCACTATTCGAGGATCGCCGGCCATCTTATGCCGATGGATATCGAATGGGCAAAAGACGGCACGGATGGTCAGCTTTACATCATCCAGGCAAGGCCGGAGACGGTCGTATCCCGGCGGCCGTCGACGGAGTTCGAAACTTATTCACTCGAGAGCACCGGCACCGTGCTGGCCGAGGGCCGCGCGGTCGGAGAAAAAATCGCGGTTGGTCGGGTCCGCACGATCGCAAACGTGAAGCAGCTCAAGAATTTTAAAGAGGGCGAAGTTCTGGTTGCCGAGTCGACGAGCCCGGACTGGGAGCCGGTCATGAAAATTGCGGCCGGGATCGTCACGGAACGCGGGGGACGCACGTGTCACGCCGCCATTGTGGCGCGCGAACTCGGCATTCCGGCGGTTGTTGGCGCGACCAACGCCAAAAGGACATTGAAGGCGGGGGCGACCGTGACGGTATCTTGTGCCGAAGGCGAGGCCGGTTACGTCTATGCAGGCGCGCTGCCTGTAAAGACTACCCGGCTCAGCCTGAGCGCGCTTAAGCGGCCTCGCACCGCGATCATGCTCAATCTTGGCAATCCGGAATTGGCCTTCAAGTGCGCAATGCTGCCCAATGACGGTGTCGGCCTTGCGCGCATGGAATTCATCATAAGTGAATACATCAAAGTCCATCCGATGGCCCTGGTGAAGCCTGACAAGGTTGCTTCGGCTTCCGCGCGCAAGGCGATCCAGCGATTGGTCCGCAACTATGCCGACCCGGCAGCCTATTTTGTCGACAGGCTCGCGGAAGGCGTCGGCACGATCGCCGCGGCCTTCTATCCAAAGCCGGTTATCGTGCGTCTTTCCGATTTCAAGACCAACGAATATGCGCGCTTGTTGGGCGGCGAGGGCTTCGAGCCAAAAGAGGAAAACCCGATGCTGGGCTTTCGAGGCGCGGCACGCTATTCGCACCCCGCCTATGCTGCGGGTTTTGCGCTCGAATGCGCCGCGCTCCGACGCGTTCGTGACCAGATGGGCTTGACGAATCTGCGTGTGATGGTGCCGTTTTGCCGGCGCGTCGAGGAAGCAAAACGGGTCATCGACGAGATGTCCAAGCACGGCCTCAGGCGCGGTGATAGTGGCCTCGAAATCTACGTCATGTGCGAAATCCCGAACAACGTTATTCAAATCGATTCTTTTGCCAAGCTGTTCGATGGATTTTCCATCGGGTCAAACGATCTGACGCAGCTCACGCTCGGTGTCGATCGCGATTCAGAAATCGTCGCCTTCGACTTCGACGAGCGCGATCCTGGCATGCTGGAGATGCTCAAGCTGGCGGTCACCGGAGCCAGGCGCAATCGACGCCATGTCGGAATCTGCGGGGAGGCTCCGGCCAACTATCCCGAGATCGCCAGATATTTGACGCAACTTGGCATCGATTCGATCAGCGTCAACCCATCGAGTGTTTTGCGCACCCTCCAGGTGGTCGGCGAGGCAGAATCCGCTTCCAAGGTCGCGCTGGCCGGGTCTTGATCGAATTCGGATGCAGGGGCCGGATGTCAGGCCTTGTCTTGGGTGGCCAAGACCGTTGCGCCTTGTTGCGGCATTGCCGAGGCTATTAGGGCTTGATGACGCGATAGAGCTGAAAACGGTCGCCATCGGTGACGAGACGCAGCCGCGCCGGATCGGGATTAGGCGCTTCGTCATCGGTGAAAAGAATGTAGATGTAGTCGAACTTGGTCCAGTTCAGCCAGAAAGCAGGCATATCCGGCAGGGGATGCTCGGCAGCCAGAATAAGCTGCGGCGTCGATGGGGGCGTCCCGTCATGCAGATCGGCGAAATCGCGGTATTCAGGACGGACGTGCACGACCTGCTTGCCTTCGACGGTGAACAGGGTCGTGACCAACGCCGAGCGCTCGATCGTGGCAATGCAGGCGGCGTGAACAAGGCCGAGATCGCGCACGTCCTCGCCGGCTGACGCATTGGCATAAGCAACGAAGACCTTTGAGCCCCGCGCGATGCGCCGCACCGATGAACGAAACTCGCTCGTCGAGTCCGACAGCTGCGACCAGTTGTAATCGATTTCCAGCAGCCGCAAGGCGATGAGAACCACGAGCAGGCTCAGGAAGCCGCGCCGGACCAGGCGACGGTGCGTGTCGAGGTCGCCGCACGCGAAAAGCATGAAGACCACGCCAAGCGGCACGCGTTGATCGGTCATATAGGTGTCGAACATCACGCGCGGCAGCGCGAAATAAACGACACCTCCAACGACAAGAAGAACCGTGGCCAGCGGATGAAATTGCAGAACCCGGTGGCGTACGGCCCACACCCCGCCTGCGGCCAGGATTGCGATCAATGCGAAGGCCACGATGTCGGAATAAGTCGAAAAGACATAAATCAATCCGTCGAGCTTGCCGCGCTGTTCCCAGGAGGTCGCGGCGACAAGGCGCATTGTGGGGCTTTGATAAAGCAGCGGCGCCACGACTAGAAATGGCAGGCCGCTCAGAACAAAATCTACAATTCTGGGCGGCCAGGGCTCGGACTTTTGCTGCCATAGCCGCAGAGTTTCCACGGAGAGCAGGCCGATGGCGTAGATACCGAGCGCCGACAGATGGCAGAAAAACAAGACGACGATTGACGCGGTCGATAATACGAAGCGTATCGGCCAGGCACGCTCTCTGGTGCTGATCCACGCCGCCAGCGTCCATAGGGCGACGCCGATTCCGAAAATGTAATTCGTCAGACCGACCAGGAAGACGTAGTTGTAGAGCAGCGGGATTGCCAGCAATGGCAGGACCGAAAACCGGCCGACCAGCGCCCGATTGAGCACCACGACGCCCGATATGATGAGCGCGAACATCGCAACCAGAAAAATCTGTCCGGCGAGGTAAACATTCACGAGCCGGGCGAGCGACGGCACGATAGAGTCCATCGCCAGATTGGGGATCACCTGCCAATTCAGTTGGTAAAACATCGCCAGCTGCTGATTGCGCGACAGGTCTGAGATCACATGCATCCGCGCCAGGTGATTCACGTAGTCGGACAGAGGCGGCAGGGGATGCGTCCAGACCGGTATCGAGATCAGCAATGTGAGCGCCACCGATAGGGCCAGGATTTGCGGAACTGAAAAATCCCTCCGGCCCAATCGTGGGGCCTTGCCTTTCAAAACGGATGGCGGAGGTTTTCGGAGCATGCGCAACGCGCACTTTATAGGAGCAATCCGTGAATGCGAGAAGCCGTGATCCCTGTGGGGCGGCATTGCCTTAAAGCGGCCAAGAAAAAGCGGACATCGCTGAGATGTCCGCTTTTAAAGAGATATGCAGAAATTATCCGAGGGGTCACACCGATTCCAGCCAGGCGTCAACATCCTTCCTGACTTGATCCTTCGCGATCCCGTATCGCTCCTGGATTATTCCCTCCAGCTGATCGCGATGACCCTCGATCTTGTCGAGGTCGTCGTTGGTGAGATTGCCCCACTTCTCTTTGACCTGTCCTTTGAACTGTTTCCAGTTACCTTCTACGCGATTCCAGTCCATGACTGACGCTCCTGTGTCTTTTGATGCAGGTATGACTTGGCTTTGGCCGTACCAATAACGGGTCGGTGCCTGCCTCGTTCCTTCGGAACAAACGGACACGTTGACGCTTGTCCGGTGATCACATGGATCGCAGGTCATGCTGACAACTTCGGCTGCAAGGAAAGAACGAAATCGCGTCGATTTATCCAGCAAGGATCTCGCGCGTCATTGGTGCAAGCGTCTCAAAAAATCGAGAGCCGAGATCGAAGCTGCGATTGCCAAGGTCGGCGACAACGCCGAAACGGTCATGAAAGAGCTCGGGGTACCGGGGCGGTAACCGATACCGCGCCGCAGGATCGGTTCCCACCAGCTGTTCTCGTAGGCCACGGGTCGGAATTTGCCGCAAAAATGCCTTTCAAGGCGGCCGCTTCGATGCCTGCTGAACAAACGTCTCCGCTGCCTGTTGGTCTGCAGAGATGAAAAAAATGATGTCCGCTGCCTGGAAACTGCTGGTGGATACCGCGCTGTCCTTTGTTGACGATGAAGCGTTAAGTCGCGGTGCCGCCATTGCTTTCTATGCGATTACCTCTCTTGCTCCTGTGCTTCTTATCATCATCGCGATTGCGGGGTTGGTCTTTGGGCGCGACGCTGCACAAAGTGCGATCAGCGGCCAATTCAGCACGCTGATGGGACAGCAGGCCGCCGACGTGTTGCAGTCTGTGATTGCCAGCGCCTCGACCAAATCGTCGGGTATCGTTGCGACCATCGTCGGGATCGTCATGCTGATCGCCACCGCCTCTGGCGTCTTTGGCGAGATGCAGGCTGCACTGAACACCATCTGGAAAACCCGATCCCGGGAGACCACGCTGTCGCGTCTGGTTCGCGCGCGTGTCACGAGCCTCGGGCTGGTGGCGGCTTTGGGATTTTTGCTTATGGTTTCGCTCGTCGTGAGCGCAGGCCTGACAGTTTTCGCGAGCTATCTGGACCGGTTGCCTGTGGGCACATTGATCCTGTCCGGGCTTAATTTCGCTGTTTCGTGGTTGCTTTTCGCCTTGCTGTTTGGCGCGATCTACAAGGTTTTGCCCGACCGCACGCTCCAGTGGAAGGACGTGATCGTAGGCGCGCTGATGACGTCGCTGCTGTTTAGCATCGGAAAAACGCTCATCGGCTGGTACATCGGCAGCAGCGCGGTCGCTTCGAGTTACGGCGCCGCCGGCGGTCTCATCGTGCTGTTGTTGTGGGTTTACTACTCGGCCCAGATTTTCCTGCTCGGGGCGGAGTTCACGAAAATTTATGCGAATACGCACGGCAGCAAGCGCAGGAAGCCGGTCGTGGATTAGCGGACCACTTCAGGCCTTCCAAGGAAGATCGAATAAGCCTCGCGGGCGCATGAACCAAAACCCATAGTTCCGCGTTGAATTGCGCACGCGCCCGGTGGCAACCGGCCGCAACAGGGAAGACGGACGCAGCTGATTTTGCCGGTTTCTGGCTGCGGCACCAACGCATCGGTACGCGCAGCGTCTAACCTGTTCTGGGCGCGTGCGCCGGATTTTGTCCGATTATTTTGGAGAGTAAAATGTCAGTCGGCACGATCATCCTGATCATTTTAGTGATTGTTTTGCTTGGCGGGTTTAGCGGGCTGGGCGGCGGCCCCTTTTACGGCACCGGCTACTATGGCGGCGGCGGACTCGGGCTTGTGATCGTTATCCTGTTGATCCTTGTCCTGATGGGAAGACTTTAGGACGATATTTCACCGCGGCTGTGCCAATCATCGCCCGAGCGGCGCGCACTGTCAGTGCGCGCCAGCCAATCAGTTTCTGCATAAGTGCGCTTAGCGCGCTGGTTCCATTGCGACAGCGTCGATGACGGTTCGCTTGCCGTTAGGAACTGGACGTCCCGCATTGGCGTTCGCCTAAGGGCGATTTTGCCCTCACGAATGGAGCTTGAGCATGAAACGCACTTTGATGGCAGCGGGCCTTGTGGCCTGTTTCGCCGGGGCGACGGCGTTCGGTCAAACCGTAGGCGTAGGCCCTGCAGACACAATTGTTGTCGAACCCGAACAACGAACTTTGATCAAGGAGTACGTTGTGAAGGAGAAGGTAGCCCCGGTCAGGGTACAGGAGAGGATCGCTGTCGGCGCAAGGATTCCGGCTGATGTGGAATTGAGAGCAGTTCCCTCTGCCTGGGGCCCCAAGTTCTCGAAATATCGCTACGTCTACTCCGATGAGCACGTTTACTTGGTCGAGCCGTCAAATCGCACGGTCATTCAAGTCATCGATTAGGCAAAAGTGGAGAGGGAGGGCCGCTTTCACCGGCGGTCCTCTCTCAAGGGCCAGTAAAGACAAATGCCCAGGCAAGAAAACATCCCGCACGCTGAAAATGTTCAACTCGTGCAGGAGTCTCAGTCACACGGCGGAGCTCCGGGGTTTAATTTTCACTTCAACATCGTCTTGATTGTCGGATTGTCGGTTGTAATTTTGCCTTCCTACCTCGTTTTCCGCTGAGCAACGAACGAGGTCAGGTCAGCCAGACTCAAAAGAAGGCGCTCGGCGGTCGACGTGCGTAATAACGAACGTAAAGGAGAGCAAAGCGGTTGATGTCAAAGGTCCGCCCGCTGCGCTGATGGCCGGCGATGACAAGGTGGAGCGGCGCCGGTATGAATGGGTGACTCGTTGAGCCCGCGATGCATCCATTCAAGGCCATCGGCCTGAAACTGATTTCAGCTCTGCTCTTCGCCGCCATGTCGGCTTTGGTGCGCCAGCTCGGCGACGTCGCACCGATCGGGCAGATGGTGTTCTTCCGCAGCGCTTTCGCGATTCTGCCGGTCATGCTCGTGTATGCAATTCGCGGCGAGCTCGCGACCGCGGTGCGCACGAGCCGTCCGCTCGGCCAACTCGGCCGCGGCCTGCTCAGCGTTGGCGGCATGTTCACCAACTTCTCCGCGCTCACCCGGCTTCCGCTGGCCGATGCGACCGCGATCTCGTTTGCGTCGCCGCTCATCACCGTGGCGCTCGCCGCCATCATCCTGAAGGAGCGGGTGCGCATCTACCGCTGGTCGGCGGTGCTGATCGGATTTTCCGGCGTCATCGTGATGCTGATCCCGCACCTCGATGTCGGCCGCTATGCGGCGATCGGCGGCACAGCCGCGGCGGCCGGCTCGATGTTTGCCATCGTCTCGGCCTTCTGCAATGCGGGAACGGTTATCCAGACCCGGCGGTTGACACAGAGCGAAACGACATCATCGATCGTATTCTACTTCTCGCTGGTCTGCGCGATTGCGGGCGCGTTGACCCTTCCGTTCGCTTGGCATTCGCCCACCCTGCGCGAGCTTGCCGCGCTGATTGCGCTCGGCGTCCTCGGCGGCTTTGCGCACATTTTGCTGACCGAAAGCTATCGCTACGCCGCGGCCTCGGTGGTCGCGCCCTTCGACTACACGTCGATGCTCTGGGCGCTGCTGCTCGGCTACTGGCTGTTCGGCGAGCTGCCCGACACGCTTGTTTATGTTGGCGCGACGATCGTCGCTGCCGCCGGGCTCTACGTCATATGGCGAGAGCGCCAGCTCGGTCTCCAGCGCGCCCGCGCGGCGGAAGGCCCGCCGCAGGCGGCGTGAGGAGCACTACAGCCGGCAGCGAACGATCGCTACTGCAGGGATATGGTTACTCCGCTGACACTGAGGTTAGCCTGAAAGCCAACCTGGCTTCCCTGTAGACTCAGCACGACGCCGTTCGAATTCTGCAGGGTTGCGGCTTTTCCGCCGCCTGCCACGGCAATTCCGGCAGAAGCGGCCGAGTAAGTCCCTGCGATGTCTGCGGCGGTCCGCAGATTGGAGGCGGTGCCGACCAGGTCCATCCCTGACGCGCCGATCGTACCGGCGCTGACGCCGCTGATGCGCAGGGGGTATGTCCGGCCTCGGAAGGTCAAGGTGCCGGAACCGCCGCCAATACCCACAATGAACCCGACACTGGTAACTTTCAGGCGCACTCTGCCCGTTTCCGCGTAGGACGGCGAGGCGACGGCCGCAAAAAAGAGCGCCACTGCCGAAAGCACTGCGCAAAGTCTCGTTGCTTGGAAGACACCAGCCATTTCAACCTCCCGGTCACATTTTCCAAAATCGATAGTGTACGATGCATTTGACGCCTTGATCGCGATCAAAATCAAGTGCCGCGAAGTCGATATTGGGTCCTTAACGAGCATCGTTTCAAGCGATACCATCTTTCGTTGCCCGTTTCGGGGGGGTCGATGAGGCGGCGCAAGATCGGTGGTAAGGTCGCAAAAGCGCGGCGCGTGAAGGCATCACGGCGCAGTGCGCCGAAAGGCGCAGGCGTTCGGGCCGCCGCTGCGAAGGACACGGACGTCGCGCAGATTCGGCGCGAGCGCGACGAAGCGCTGCAGCAGCAGGCTGCGACTGCGGAAATTCTCAAGCTGATCAGCAGTTCGCCGGCCGACGCGCAGCCCGTGTTCGAGGCGATCGTGCGAAGCGGGCTGAAGCTCTTTCCGGACGCCGCCGTATTCATCGCACTTCCCGACGGTGACACGCTGCGGGCTGCCGCCTCGGCTGGTACGGACTCGGATCGCGCAAAGGCGTGGGCGCGCCAGTGGCCGATCCCGCTCACCCGCGAATATATGCACAGCCTCGCGTTTCTTGATCGGACCACTGTGGACATTCCCGATGCCCGGCAAGCGCCGCCCGAACTTGCCACTGGAGCGAAAAACTTTCTGCCCACCGGTTACCGCGCGCTCACGATCATGCCGATGATGCGCGGCCGCAACGCCATTGGCACCCTCAGCGTCGTTCGTTTGGCGCCCGGCAAGCTCTCTGACAGGCAGGTTGCAGCTTTAAAAACTTACGCTGCCCAGGCCGTCATCGCGATCGAGAACACGCGCCTGCTCAACGAGCTGCGCGAATCGCTGGAGCAACAGACCGCAACCGCCGATGTGCTTAAGGTCATCAGCTCGTCGCCGGGCGAGCTTGAACCGGTCTTCAACGCCATACTGGCGAATGCGACCAATATATGCGGAGCGAAATTCGGCACGCTCTATTTGCGCAAGGACGATGCATTTTTCGCGGCAGCATTTCACAACGCACCTCCTGCCTTCATCGAAGCTCGCAAAGACAAGCCGCTCCGCCCCGGTCCCGAAACCACGCTTGTCCGTGCCGCAACAACCAGGCAGGTCATTCAGACTCTCGATGCCACCAAGCACGAGGCCTACCGCCAGGGGGATCCCTTCGTGGTCGCCGGCACGGACCTTGGCGGCTACCGGACAATCGTTTCTGTGCCGATGCTCAAGGACGACGAGCTGATCGGGATCATCAGCATCTACCGGCAGGAGGTGCTGTCGTTCACCGACAAGCAGATCGAGCTGGTCAAAAACTTCGCGGCCCAGGCCGTCATCGCGATCGAGAACGCGCGGCTGCTCAACGAATTGCGCCAGCGCACCGACGATCTTTCGGCATCGCTCGAGCAGCAGACCGCAACCTCCGAAGTCCTAAAGGTTATCTCCAGCTCGCCCGGCGACCTGGAGGCTGTCTTCACGGCATTGCTGGAAAATGCGACTCGCGTCTGCGAGGCCAAGCATGGCTTCCTCTTCCGCGCCGAAGGCGATGGTTTCCAGGTCGCAGCAACATTGGGCGATCGCACGTCCTTCATCGAGCAAATGAAGAACCGGGCCCTCAAACCGGCGCCGCTGACGCCGATCGGCCGGGTGAAACTGAGCAAGCAGATCGTGCACGTGCCGGACCTTTCGAAAGATCAGAGTTACCTGGAGCGCGATCCCCTCATTGTCACCGCAGTCGAGCAAGGCGGGGTGCGTTCCGTTTTGATCGTGCCAATGCTCAAGGATGATGAATTGGTTGGCGCGATAGGCATGCACCGGCGCGACCTGCGGCCATTCACCGACAAGCAGATCGAGCTGCTCACGAACTTCGCCGCGCAGGCCGTCATAGCGATCGAGAACACGCGGCTGCTCAGTGAGCTGCGTGAATCGCTACAGCAGCAGACCGCCACCGCCGATGTGCTCAAGGTGATCAGCCGCTCCACTTTCGACCTGAATACCGTGCTGCGGACGCTTGTCGAATCGGCCACGCGGCTGTGCGAGGCCGAGCAAGCCATTATTTCTCAGCTCAGCGACGATGGCCTTTACAGAATAGCCGCAAATTATGGGTTTTCCCGCGAGTTCGAGGACTGGGCCAGACAGAATCCATTCAAGCCCGGACGTGGGACCATCACCGGACGCACGGCCTTGGAGGGCAAGGTCGTTCACGTTCCTGATGTCCTTGCCGATCCGGAATATACATTTCGGGAAGGACAGAAACTCGGCGGCTACCGAAGCAATATCGGTGTGCCGCTCTTGCGCGATGGGGTTGTGGTCGGCGTCTTCGTGCTGACGAGGCCGACTGTAAAGCCATTCACCGATAAGCAAATCGAATTGGTAAGAATCTTTGCCGACCAGGCCGTGATCGCCATCGAGAATGCGCGGCTGCTCAACGAGCTGCATGAATCGCTGCAGCAGCAGACCGCGACGTCGGAGGTCCTGAAAGCGATCTCAGGCGCGCCGGGCGAGCTTGTGCCGGTGTTCGACACGATCCTCGCGAATGCCACCCGTATCTGCGAGGCCAGCTTCGGCAATCTCGCGCTGACCCAGGACGGCGTTCCGAAAATCGTCGCCATGCATGGCGCATCGCCGGAACTCAAGGCGCTCCGCACCGGCGATCCGACGGTTCAAAAAGAATCGCCGCTTTGGGATGTCGTCAAGAGCAGGTCGGTGGTCCATGCGGCCGACATCGGGACGAATGAAAAATACGCGCGTTCCGCTATCGTGACCCACGGGCGTGCACGGACGTTCCTCGGTGTGCCGATGGTAAAGGGAGACGATATTGTGGGCACGATCTCCATCTATCGTCAGGAGGTCCGTCCGTTCACCGAAAAGCAGGTCGATCTGGTCCGGAATTTCGCCTCGCAGGCCATCATCGCCATCGATAATGCCCGGCTTCTCAGCGAACTGCGCGAATCCTTGCAGCAGCAGACCGCCACCGCCGACGTGCTCAAGGTCATCAGCCGCTCGACGTTCGACTTGGGAATAGTCCTTCAGACCCTCGTCGAATCCGCAGCCCGACTCTGCGATGCGGACAAGACCAATATTACCCGTCAAAAAGACGGTGTGTTTTTTCGCGCCGAGGCCTACGGTTTCTCTGCGGAATTCATGGATTATGTCAGAGATATTCCTATAAAGCCTGATCGTGGCTCTGCGTTCGGCCGTGCGTTGCTCGAAAGGCGCGCAGTGCATATTCCCGATGTAAAAGCTGACCCAGAATACACCTTGGTGGAAGGACAAAAATTGGGGGATTTTCGAACGGTACTGGCCGTTCCGATGCTGCGCGAGGATGTTGTGGTCGGCGTTCTGACTTTGACGCGTTCTGATGCCCGCCCATTCACCGAAAAACAGATCGAGTTGGCGTCTACCTTTGCCGACCAGGCGGCGATCGCGATCGAGAATGTGCGCCTGTTCGATGAAGTACAGGGGCGCACGCGCGAGCTCGCTGCGTCGTTGGAAGAGTTGCGCACAGCGCAGGATCGCCTGGTCCAGACGCAAAAGCTCGCTTCGCTCGGCCAGCTCACCGCCGGCATCGCGCACGAGATCAAGAACCCTCTCAATTTCGTGAACAATTTCTCGGCCATTTCCACCGAATTGATCGATGAATTGCAGGACGCGTTGAAAGGCATCTCGCTCGATGAAAAGAGACGCGCCGAGGTCGACGAGCTGACGACGACCTTGCGGAGCAATCTCGACAAAGTCGTGCAGCACGGAAAACGTGCCGATGGCATCGTCAAGAACATGCTGCTGCATTCGCGCGAAGGCTCGGGCGAGCACCGGGTCGTCGATGTCAACGCCCTCGTCGAGGAGAGCCTCAATCTCGCCTATCACGGTGCGCGGGCCGAGAAGCAGGGCTTCAATATCACACTGGAAAGGTCATTCGACGCAGGCGCGGGCGCGGCCGATCTGTTTCCGCAGGAGATCACGCGCGTGCTGCTCAACCTGATCGCCAATGGTTTCTACGCGGCGACCAAGCGCAAGGCCGAGGCAGGCGGAAATGGCTACGAGCCAACGCTGACAGCCGCAACCAGGAGTCTGGGCGAGAGCGTCGAGATCCGTATTCGCGACAACGGCACCGGCATTCCGCCTGACGTGAAGGAAAAGATTTTCAATCCATTTTTCACGACCAAGCCTGCCGGCGAGGGGACAGGGCTTGGGCTTTCCCTCAGTCACGACATTGTCGTGAAGCAGCACGGCGGATCGATCGAGGTCGACACGAGGCCCGGCGAGTTCACCGAGTTTAGGGTTACTCTTCCGCGCGCCGGTGCTGCGCTCGCGAAGGTGGAATGATCGCGCAGAAATAACGTCAAACACGGTTAACGGCGTCGCTTGCCGACACCGGTTTCCCGGCGAAAACCGAACGTCGCCATTCGGCCGCGCCGGAAAACGCAAGTTGTGTGACTTTCGTCACATGCAAATTGACGGTTTAATCCTAGCTTGTGAAACAGCTCCGCAGGGGAGCCGTAAAAAAGGATTAGGCCATGACCAAGATTGAGCTCGAACAGATCGACGACGGCATCTTGAACTTCAACGTTTCCGACGAGGCGCTCGAGTCCGCGGGCGATAACGCCGTCGCGGCCAACTACACTCTCGGCGCCTGCACCGGCCTGTCCGTCTGCCCGGGCTGATCGACATCCGTTCCGCTGCGAGGACCGCAGCAGTTGGTTTTGGTCCGACATTGCGTACCCGCGCCATCGATGGCGCGGGTACGAAACAAGAAAAATTTAGTGCCGCGGTGCACCCAGTACCGCCCGCATATGGCGAAGCCTCTGCAGGCGCCGGCTCAGGGAGTCTTTCCGAGGCCGTAATTCAGGACGGGTAGCGCGCACAAGCGGCCGCCCATCGGTTTCCACCACCACATTTGCCAACCAAAAATGCCGCCAGGCAATGTCGTCGGCAGGTTGACGCACATCAGCCGCACCAATTTCCTCTTTGGCCATGGCACGCCTCCAATCTGCAAACCAATCTTCGCCGCGCGAATAAGTTCCCCGGCTGGCTAATGCGATGATTCGCCGCCGCTTTTGGCAGGCGTCCGACGGCTAGGCCTATTGCAAAATGGCGTGATAGGTTTCCGCAATAGAGATCGATCAAGCCCAGGGGATGCTCATGTCGAAGTTGAATCGCCGCGGATTGCTACTCGGTGCCACCGGTGCCGTCGCTGCCGGTCTTGCTGGCCCACGGCGAGCATGGGCGCAAGGCTCAGAGTGGCCGACCAGGCCCATACGGTTCATCGTCCCGCTGGCTCCAGGTGGCGCAATCGATTTCATCGCGCGCGCCACTGGTGAGCGCATGTCGCTGACGATCGGGCAGCAGGTGCTGGTGGAAAACCGCACCGGCGCCGGTGGTACCATCGGCATGGACGCAGCCATGAAGAGCGCGCCCGACGGCTACACGGTTCTGATCACCAATGACAACGCGGCAAGCGCGCCGCACATCATGAAGCTCAGCTACGACTATACGAAGGAATTGATCCCGGTCTGCTTTCTCGGGCGGCACGGCCAGATACTCGCCGCGCACAGCTCAATCGGCGTGAGCACGCTCAAGGAGCTGGTCGAATACGCGAGAGCCAATCCCGGCGTCGGCATTGCCACCTCGGGCGTTGGCTCAAATCAGCACGTGCTGTGTGAATGGCTTAAGAAAGAGACGGGCGTTAAGTTCGATCACGTGCCCTATCGCGGGGCGGGCCAGGCGATCAATGATCTCATCGCCGCCCATGTCAAGGTCGCGATCCTCGGCCCGACATCCATGATGCAGCACGCGCAGGCGGGCACGATCAAGATGCTCGCATCCTCGGCGGCCAAGCGAAGCCGGTTGCTGCCGGACGTTCCGACTATTGAGGAAGCGGGCTACAAGGGCGTCGTGCTTGAAGCTTGGTATGGCGCCTTTGTTCCGGCGGGGACACCGCCGGCGATTATCGCGCGCTTGAACGAAGAGATGAACAAGGCGCTTAAAGATCCGAAATTGATGGCCACGTTTGACAAGGGTGCCATCGAGCCGGTCGGGGGTGGAAGCGACGAACTCGGCAAGCTGGCGAAATCCGACTCGGAAAAATATGCGCGCCTTGTGAAGGAGATCAATCTGGTCACGAACTGATTGATCGGTCCGGCGGGCGTTTTGCCGGCAAAACGATTAGTGAGCTCGGGGTGGGACCAGCCCTGCCTGAGCTTGCGCCAGAAGGCTGCCGGAGCTGGCTGCCGGTTCCGCGGATACTGCGGCGGTATCTCCCTAATTTCACCGGAATCTGGCGGTGGTATGTTGGCCAAGGACGCCGCAATATTGTTTACTTGCGGCCCAGGGACGATTCAGGACAGGGGGCTCGCTTGCTGCCACCACGCCGAACTCCTGCTGCGATGGCCGCGGTGCTGGTCGCAACCGCGCTTTCCGTTTCCGTGCTCTCAGCCACCTTCGCCCAGGCGCAAGGCCGGTCCGGCGCCTGCGAGGAGTCGAACCTCGCGGTCCTGGCCTCGCCGGTTGTGCCGTGGAAGGGCGCGCCCCTGCGTGTGGTCTTCACCTCGGAAAAGCCGCTCGACGGCGAGCTGTCGCTGGTAGCTCCGGACGGAAGCGTCGCCGCCAAATCGCGCAAGCGGTTCGGCGGGCCGCCTTATTTCTGGTTCGCCGAGGTCAACGCGCCCGCTGCCGGGAAATGGCAGGCGCGTCTTGCCTCGTCGGACTGCGGCAATGTTGCCCGCGAAGTTGCGGTGCGAGCCGATCAGCCGCCACGGCCGCAAACTGCGGCAGGAAGCGTCTGGCCGGTGCGCAATGCCTGGGATCGCGGCATGGAGAACCTGTTCTCCGCCTGGGTCGAGAAATTGTTCGACGCGCCGCTCGACGCCGCGCCGTCATGGCCGGCGCTGCATGAAGTGCTGCGCGACAAGTCGCGCAATGTCCTGTTCAATCACCTCGGTCTCGGCGAAGACGAGATGAAGATCGTGCTTCGTCCCGACTGCGCCGACCTGCCGTATTTCCTGCGCTCCTATTTCGCCTTCAAGATGGGGCTGCCATTCGGCTATTCGAAATGCTCGCGCGGCGGCGGCGGCAACCCGCCGGCGTGCTTCGGCTGGGCGAGCATCCAGAATGCCGAGGCCGGGAAGGGCGGCAACCTTGCCGCATCATTCGGCAACTACATGCGGGTCGTCGCGGACGGCGTGCATTCGGGCACGGGCCGCACGCGCGCGAGCGACGATAACACCGACTATTATCCCGTCTCCCTGACGCAGGACACGTTGCGCCCGGGCACTGTCTACGCCGACCCGTACGGGCACATCCTGATGCTTGTGAAACGTGTGCCGCAGACCAGCGATGGCGCGGGCGTCTTCCTTGCGGTGGACGGTCAGCCGGACGGCACCGTCGCGCGCAAGCGTTTCTGGCGCGGCAACTTCCTGTTCGCGCAGGACCCTGCGCTCGGCAGCCCGGGCTTCAAGCGCTTCCGTCCGATCATGCTCGACAGGAACCACACGCTGCGGCGTCTCACCAACGCCGAGATCGCGAAAAATCCGGAGTACGGCGATTTCTCTCTCGAACAGACACGCCTCTCGATCGAGGACTTTTACGATCACATGGACGACGTGATGTCGCCGGCGCCGCTCGATCCCCTGCGTGCTATGACCGAGGCGATCACCTCACTCGAGGAGCAGGTGAAGACTCGCGTGACGTCGGTTGAAAACGGCCGCAAATACCAGAACAGCGGGAAGGGCGACGCGTCGATGCCGGACGGGCCGGCCATCTTCGAGACGACGGGCGCCTGGGAAGATTTCGCGACGCCGTCGCGCGATCTGCGCCTGCTGATCGCAATGGACGTGGTGCGCCATTTTCCGGACCGCGTTGCGCGGCGGCCCGAACGTTATGCGATGCCAATTGGCAAGAGTCCGGCAGGCGTAAAGGCTGAGCTTGAGCGTGTCCTCGCCTCCGAGCTTGCATCGCGCAAGTTTTCGTATCCGCGCACTGACGGCTCGCAATGGACGCTGGCCCTCAAGGACGTGATGGACCGTGCGACGGGCCTGGAGATGGCCTACAACGTCAACGATTGTGTCGAGCTGCGATGGGGCGCGCCTGAGGGCAGCCAGGAGGCGTCGACCTGCAAGCGACATGCGCCTTCTGCCCAACGCGCGAAGATGTCGCAATACCGCGCCTGGTTTCACGAGCGCCGCCGTCCGCCGCGCGCGTAGTCGGCCCGCAGGGCGCCGCGCGTAACCCTCTTCCAAAGTGGAGGTTTCGGCCGCTACGATGACGGCTGGAATTTTGGGGGCGGGTGTGAGGCGGCGCGATTTCATCACCTTTCTGGGCGGCGCGGTGGCCGCATGGCCGCGAGCGGCGTGGGCGCAACGATCAACGCCCCCCGTCGTCGGATTCCTCGGCTTCGGTACTGCCTCCGCCTCGGCCAATCGGGTGGACGCATTGCGGGAAGGCTTGCGCGAGCTCGGCTATGTCGAGGGCAAAAGCATCAACATCGAATTCCGTTGGGCCGAGACCGCCGACGAGCTGCGTGAACGCGCGGCCGAGCTTGTCCGCATGAATGTCGATGTCATTTTCGCTACGTCATCGACGGAGGTCGGGGCCGCCAAAGAGGTGACGAAGGCGATACCAATCGTGTTCGCCACCCATGCAGATCCCGTCGGCACCGGGCATGTGACGAGCCTGCCGCGCCCGGGCGGCAACATTACCGGGTTGTCGGTGATGCAATCCGATCTCACCGCAAAGGCGCTGGCGATCCTGAAGGAAACGGTGCCGCAGGCGACGCGGTTCGGTGTGTTCTGGAATTCCACGGTTGCCTCGGGTCGCCCCACCTTACAGTCGGCCGAAGCTGCCGGCGCAAAGCTTGGGATTCAGATCTCCTCGGTGCCGGTGCGCACCAGCAAGGATTTCGACGGCGCGTTCGCAACGATGGCGCGGGAGCGCGTCGGCGGCGTTTTCGTTGCCGCGTCGACCTTGACACGCGTCGAGCGAACGCCTTTGGCGCAACTGGCGATCAAATATCGGCTGCCAAGCATGTTCGGGACCCGGGAGAATGTGGAGGCGGGCGGTCTCATGAGCTACGCGCCGGACCAGGCCGACCTCACCCGGCGCGCCGCCACCTACATCGACAAGATTATCAAAGGTGACAAACCGGCAGGCCTGCCCGTAGAGCAAGCTTCAAAATACCGGCTGGCGATCAACCTCAGTACGGCAAAACTGCTCGGCCTTCACTTGCCACCGACGCTGCTCGCTCTCGCCGACGACCTGATCGATTGAGAGCCACAGAGCTCCCGTGATCGACCGAGGCAAAGGTGCTAGCGTTGAATATCAGTTCCGGGCGGAGGAAGCCATGTCGCAAGTCGCGTCAGCAGCCAAGAACGATTTCAGTGACCGCACGAAATACGATGCGCTCATGGAGGTCATCAGAAACAGGATCACGACACGGGCGTTCGACTCGAATTGCGTGGTGCCGCGCGAACACTACGACATGATCCTCGAGGCGGCACGTCACGCCCCTTCGGGGGCCAACGCCCAGCCCTGGCATTTCATTGTCATCACCGACCAGAATTTGAAAAACAAGATCATGGAATATTTCCGTGAGGAACAGACGATCCGTGCCAAACTGAAGATGAAGTTTCCCACGCCGGACTATCGCGGGCTTGCCACCGCGCCGGGATTCATTGTCGTTGCCAGCGACTTCCGCTGGGTCAAGGCCTTCCCCGTTCTCAATGACGGGTCGGACCTTGACAAGATGTATAAGGAAAACGCGGAGCGCATTCTGCTGCAAAGCGTGGCGGCGGCGACGATGTCGGCGCATCTCGCGGCGGCCGCGCTTGGTTACAATGTGTGGTGGGTGACTGCGATCGGGCAGGAGAAAGCGCAAAAGGCCATGAAACCTCTGCTCGGCATTCCCGAAGAATTGTCGGTGCTCGACATCATGTGCTTCGGCCCGCCGGCCAAGCCGCCTTACAAGAGGTGGAAAAAGAATTTGAGCGACATCACCAACTGGAATGCTTTTGACCGTTCCCACTACATGACCGACGCGCAGATCGACGCCTGGGTGGCGGAAACCCGCCACAAGGTCATGTACCGCGACGCGCAGAACGTCGATTAGAAAACGTGCGCCGACGCGGTAAGCGAATATAAGCGAGCCAACACCTTTGGGCAGGCGCCCACATCAACTTGGCCGCTGGCGACCTCTTCCAGAGCGTCTGCGTGAACTGCTAGGCTTGCAGATTGATTGTGCGATGAGGTGTTCGAACAGGAAACGACGTCACATAAGAGGGGGCCGACGATGAACAAGCTGACGCGAGTACTCCCACTGCTGTGCGTCGCTGCTGTAAGCGCGATCCCGGCACAGGCACAGGAACTCAAGATCGGATTCCTGGCACCGCGCACGGGCATCATCACCCAGCTCGGCACCGACATGGTCAACGGCTTCCAGATGTATCTGGACGAGCACAACGGCATGCTCGGCGGCGCCAAAGTCGCCTTCATCGTCGAGGACGACAAAGGCACCGTCGACGGCGACGTGTCCATGGCCAAGAAACTTATTCTGCAGGACAAGGTGGACATGCTGGTCGGCGCGGTGCTTGGCCCAGCCTCCTATGCACTGGCGCCGATTTCGAACCAGGAAAAGACGCTCTTCATCGGCACCATCACCACCGGGGACGACATTGCCCAGCGTCAATCGGACAAATTTCCTTACACCGTATTCTCCACGTGGGTCTCGTCGCAGCCGACCCATGCGCTCGGGCAATGGGCTTGCGAGCAAGGCTATAAGCGCGTCTCCGCGGTCGGTACTGACTACGCCTTCGGGTACGAGCAGGTTGGCGGATTCCAGAAGGCCTTCGAGGATTGCGGCGGTAAGGTCGTGCAGAAAATGTGGGTGCCTTTCGGCACCAAGGACTTCGGGCCGTACATTCCGGGCATCAAATCCGACATCGACGCGATCTTCGCGTTGATGGTCGGACCGATGGCCCTGCAATTCCCCAAGCAGCTGCGCGCGTCTGGCAACAAGACGATCATTCTCGGCGGCAGCACCAATTATGACGAGTTCGCCCTGCCCTTCATGGGCGACGAGGTCATCGCCGACGTTTCGGCGCACATCTATAGCGCAGCACTCCAGACGCCGGCGAACGAGGCCTTCGTCAAGAAGTACCGCGCCAAATACGGCAAGGTGCC
>Ga0173480_10000035_pt1 | contig 31578 bp, 33 predicted proteins | sample NitcycUS209509C1_FD_122622 | JGI IMG/M metagenome (GOLD analysis project Ga0173480, IMG submission 122622) | Soil microbial communities from Arlington Agricultural Research Station in Wisconsin, USA - Nitrogen cycling UWRJ-S209-509C-1 (version... | ecosystem: Environmental > Terrestrial > Soil... | reverse complement strand
CGTAAGTCAGCGCCAGGCTCAGACCGTCGATCTTCAATTCGGCGACGTAGTTGACGACCGATGCCGCCGCTGCGATCTCAGCGAGACCACGACGCACGCGGTCGTCGAACGCGCGAAGGTCGTCCTCCGAGTAGGCGTTGTCGAGACTGAGCATCGGCTCGAGGTGCGCGACACTGGCAAAGCCGGCCGCCACACGTCCGCTGACCCGCTGTGTCGGTGAATCAGAGGATCGGAGATCGGGATTCTCGCGTTCGAGCCGATCGAGCTCGCTCATCAGCGCGTCGAACTCGGCGTCGGCGATCTCAGGAGCGTTCAGAACGTAGTAACACTCCTCGTGGTGGCGAATGAGACGACGGAGCTCGTCGATGCGTTCGGCAGGAGTCACAACAAATATTGTAGAGGGCGGGTCTTAAGACCCGCCTCTACAGGATCAGCGGTCGCGTGAGATGACGTAGTCGGGCAGGAACAGCAGCGCGTCGCGCGAATCCGACGGTGCAAAGGCATACAGCGCCTGGCGTGCGCGCTCCACGTAATCGGACGCCACATGCCGCGCGTAATCAATCGAGCGGCTCTGCACCAGCAGCGTCCGGATCTCGCGCCACTCTTCGAGCGTCAGCGAGCGCTCGAGCACCGCCTTGCGAATGAGCGCATCGGCCCGCTGGTCGCCGCGAGACAGCAGGTGGATCACCGGAAGCGTCATCTTGCCGTCGCGCAGATCGCCTCCAACCGGCTTGCCCAGCACGACTTCCTCGCCGGTGAAGTCGAGCAAATCGTCGACGATCTGGAAGGCCATGCCGATGTTCAGGCCGTACTCCCACAGCGCTTCCTGCTGCTCGCGCGTGGTCGGCCCGAGCATGCCGCCAATCTGCGCACAACCGGCAAACAGATAGGCCGTCTTCCGGCGGACGATGTCGAAGTGTTCCTCCTCCGTCAGGTCGACCGTTCCGTTCTTGGTCAGCTGGTAGATCTCGCCTTCGACGATGCGGAGGGTGACGTCGCAGAGCAGGCGGATGATCTCGAGGTTGTCCTGGGTGAGTGCCAGCGACATCGACTTCAGATACAGGAAGTCGCCAAACAGCACCGTGACGTGATTGCCCCAGCGCGTGTGGACGGCATCCCGCCCGCGCCGCAGCTCCGATTCGTCGATGATGTCGTCGTGTACGAGCGTCGCGGTATGAATGAACTCGATGACCGCCGCGTACAAGACTGCGCGCTCGCCCGTGTACCCGGCCATGCGTGCCGCCATCAGCAGCACCGCGGGGCGGATCCGCTTGCCACCGCCATCCTGGATGTAGTTGCCGATGGTCGGAATGAGCGCGACCTGCGACTGGACGTGACGGGCGAACTCGCGTTCGACCGCACGCAGATCATCGCGAATCGGCCCGAACATCTGCGCGAGCGTAGCGGCCGAAGGTTTCTGCGCGGTGGGATTCAAGCTGGTCTACTGATCGACTGTATCACCCTCCGCTCCGCACGGGCGCCCCGGGCAAGGCGAAGAGACGAGTTGTAAGGGCCGGCAGCTGCGCGGCGGTCCAATCCCAACTGTGACCGACGCTCACTACAACATAACCGCCGTTGAGTGTCAACGCGCGAGCGCACCCTAATCCGTGCGGACCGTTGGACTTAGCAAGCATGCCAGGGTCGGTCGCTATGGGTGGAAGAGGCGCCGGAAGTTCGACTGTGTCGTCTCGGCCAAATCGGCGACGGTCACACCGCGAACCCCGGCCACAATCTCGGCGACCCGCACGACGTGGGCCGGTTCGTTGCGCTTGCCGCGGTGGGGCACCGGCGCCAGGAACGGACTGTCGGTCTCGATGAGCAGGCGATCGGCCGGCACGAGCGCCGCCACCTCCTTCAGCTCGAGCGCCCGCGGAAACGTCACGATTCCGGCCAGCGAGAGGTGGAACCCGGCGGTCAGCGCCTTCCGCGCCATGCCGCGATCTCCGGTAAAGCAGTGAAAAACGCCGCCCACGTCGCCGGCATGCTCTTCCTGCAGAATCCGGAACGTATCCTCCTCCGCCTCGCGCGTGTGCAACACCACGGGCAGCCCTCGTCGCCGGGCCAGTCGCAGCTGTGCGGCAAACACCGCCTGCTGCACGTCGCGCGGCGCGAAGTCGTAGTGATAGTCGAGGCCGATCTCGCCGACCGCCCGAGCCAGTGGCTGGCCGGCGATGGCCGCATCCACCTGACTCGCCGCCGACTCGGGGGCGTCGGCAAACTTACCGGCGGCATGCGGGTGGACGCCGATCGAGAACCGTACCTCCGGCCACACCGTCGCCACCGCGCCGGCCCGAGCCAGTTCCTCCTGGTCGTCGGCCGCCAGGATCACCAGCGCCGACGTCAGACCGGCCGAGCGGGCCCGCGCCACGACCTCCTCGAGGTCGGCGGCGTACTCAGAACCGGCGAGATGACAATGTGAGTCGATCATGTTCGGGACTCGGGACTTCCCGCCGGGCGTGCTTCGCGACGCCCGGCCTGCGTCCTGACTGCATCACCGGACGCGGGCGCCGGCTGGCATGCTTTCGTCCACACTCACGAGCGTCGGCTTGCCGCCGTCGGTGCTGGCCGCGAGCACCATGCCATTCGACTCAATTCCCATCAGCTTGGCCGGCTGGAGGTTGGCGACAATCACGATCGTCTTGCCGACCAGCTGCTCCGGCGCATACGCATCGGCGATGCCGGCCACGATGGTCCGCTGCTCCGTCCCCGCATCGACCGTGAGCCGCAGCAGCTTCTTCGACTTCGGCACTGCATCGGCGGCCAGCACCTTCGCCACACGCAGTTCGACCTTCATGAAGTCGTCGATCGTCAACCGGGCATCGACCGGGCCAGCCGGTGCAGGCGCCGCCGGAAGTGGCGCCGCGGGAACCGGCACCGACGGCGCCGGCGTCTCTGATTGCTTCTGTTCCACGACAGTCTCCTTTGCTACGCTGCGGGCAGTACCACGCGATTCTTCGTCCGAGCGCGGCCACATGGCCGGCCCCTTGACGATCTCGCGCTCGCCGTCCACCCGCCACCGGGCGTCACGTTCGAGCCTGAGGTCGCGCATGGGCGTCGATTCGCCGACCCGCCTCAGAATTTCCGCTGATGACGAGGGCATCACCGGCGCCAGCAGCAGCGCACTGAGGCGCACGGCTTCCGCGACGTCGAACAGGACGCCACTGAGCCGATCCGCCTGTGCCGGATCCTTGGCCAGCGTCCACGGCGCCGTCTCCGCGATGTATTCATTGCAGGCGTCGACAATCGAGAAGGCAGCCGACACGCCCTCGTGCAACGCCAGCTGCTCCATCGCCTTCCGATAACGGGCCACGGCGTCGGCGGCCACCTGCGGCAGGCGGCCACCGCTCGAGGCCGGCTTCAGGCGGAGACCTCTGAACTTCTCCGCCATCGCGGCGACGCGGCTCACCAGATTGCCCAGGTTGTTGGCGAGGTCCACGTTGTAGCGCTCCTCGTAACGCTCCCACGTGAAGTCGCCATCGCCACCGTAACTGATCTCCTTGGTCAGATACAGCCTCAGTGGATCGGGGCCAAACCGGGCCGCAACGTCGATCGGGTCGAGGCTGGTGCCGAGCGACTTGCTCATGCGCTGTCCGCCGAAGTTCACCCACCCATGACCGAAGACCTGCTTGGGAATCTCCAGCCCCGCGCTCATCAGCATCGCCGGCCATACCACCGTGTGGAACCGCGTAATGTCCTTGCCGATGATGTGCAGGTCGGCAGGCCACCACTTCGCCAGCTTGGCATCGTCAGTACCGTACCCGACGGCCGCCGCGTAGTTGATCAGCGCGTCGAACCACACGTAGACGACATTGGCGGGGGCAAACGGCAGCGGGATCCCCCACAACTGTCCGGCCCGGCTCATCGAGATGTCTTCGAGTCCCGCCTCCAGCAGCCGCAGGATCTCGTTGCGGCGCACGTCCGGCTGCAGAAACTGCGGGTGATCGGCGAAGTGCTTCAGAATGGCGTCGCGATACTTCGACAGACGGAAGAAGTAGTTCTTTTCCCTGATCCACTCCGGCGTCAGCGTGGGGTGCAGCGGGCACTTGCCATCGACAAGGTCCTTCTCCTGCTTGAACGCCTCGCACGAAACGCAATACCACCCTTCGTAGACGCCTTCGTAGATGTCGCCCTTGTCGTAGGCGATCTGCGCCAGCTTCTGCACGGCGATCCTGTGGCGCGCCTCCGTCGTCCGGATGAAGTCGTCGAACGACAGATCCAGCGCCGACCACACGGTGCGGAACTCGGCCTCCATCCGGTCGCAGTACTCGATCGGCCGGGTGCCGAACCCCTGCTCGACCGCCCGCTTGTACACGTTCTGCGAGTGTTCGTCGTTCCCCATCATGAAATAGGTGTCGACGCCGCAGAGACGCTTGTAGCGGGCGATCACGTCGGCCGTGATCTTCTCGTAGGCGGTGCCGAGATGGGGACGGCTGTTGACGTAATCGATCGCGGTGGTCAGAAAGAAGCGCGGAGGCATGTCTGTCGTGTCTCTGAGGAATAGCGTGCCGGCCGGTTACCGTTCGAGGAAGACTTTGGACGCGAGCGCCTGAACGTCCTTGACCGGGCGGCCATGTTCGGCGGCCAGACGCACGCAGTCGTCGAACTCCGGCGACGCGTTCATGATTGCCCCGTCGCGACGGGCCACCTTGAAGCGCACCGGTCCAAGCGGGGTATCGATCACCACGGTCTCGCGGTCCAGGCATTCACGCTGCATCTCGCGGAAGCGCAGCCCGATGGTCGTGCTTTCCCGGAACACGATGGCGGTCAGTCGCGCGCGCAACTCGGGAGGCGCGACCACGGTAAGGAGCGTTCCCGGGCGATTCTTCTTCATTTGAATCGCGGTATAGAACACATCGAGGGCGCCGTCGGCGAGCAGGCGATCCATCAGCACGCCGAAGATCTGTGGATTCATGTCGTCGATCTCGGCCTCGATCACGACGACCACATGCGCAGACGCCGACGCGTCGGTATCGCCGATGACTGCCCGGACGACGTTCGCCGTGTCGGCGAAGTCGCGCGAACCGGCGCCGTACCCGATCCGGCGCGGACGCATGGCCGGCAGGGGTCCGAATTCCGACGCGTAGCCGGTAATCAGCAGCGCGCCCGTCGGCGTGACGAGCTCCACCGCCGGCCGCCCGCCATACACCGGGGCGCCATTCAGCAGTCGGAGCGTGGCCGGCGCGGGCACTGGATACGTGCCGTGCTCGCAGCGAACCGTTCCACCGCCGACGTTCATCGGTGACGCCACCACCCGATCCACGTCAAGCGCCTCCATGGCGAACACGGTGCCGACGATGTCGATGATCGAGTCCAGACTGCCGACTTCGTGGAGATGCACCCGATCGAGCGTCGTCCCATGAATGGCGGCCTCGGCCTCTGCCAGCCTCTCGAACAGCTGCCGTGCCCGCGATCTTCCGGTGGCACTCAGCGCCGATCCGTCGATCAGCGTATAAATCCCGGCCAGCGTGCGATGGCTGTCGTTGTGTGCGTGGCTTGCGGCGGTCGCCGATGCGAGGCCGGCACCGGCCGCCCGCTCGCCAGACCGACCTGAGTCAGCTCTCCCCTGCCCCGCCCGGGTCGGCTCGCTATCGGGTGAGCCATGGTCCGCCTGATGGTGGGGGTGTCGGTGGTCACCGCCCGGCGGCGGGTCCTCGCCACGGACGCAGAACTTCGTGGCGCTGATACCGGCCCGCGTGACCCGCTGAGTCCAGACAGTGTCGGGGGCAATCGCCAAACTGCCCAGCGCCGCCCTGACATCGTCGAGCGCGACACCGGCGTCGATGAGCGCGCCGAGAATCATGTCGCCGGCAGCTCCCGACGCACAGTCGAAGTAGAGCGTCGTCAAGACGACCATCTTACCTTGCCATCGTCTTCACGTGCCCTGCCTCGATCAGCGAGTAGTACCTCTGGTCGGCGAGAATCAGGTGATCGACGACATCGATTCCCATGACCTCACCCGCTTCAACCATACGGGTGGTCAGCCGAAGATCGTCCGGGCTCGGGGTCGGATCGCCCGAGGGATGGTTGTGAAACAGCACGATCGCGGCCGCCGATCCCGACGCCGCCTCCCGGAAGACTTCGCGGGGGTGGACGACGGTCGTGTCCAGCGACCCGATGGCGACAATGCGGATGCGGATGACCCGGTGCTTCGTGTCCAGCATCACGATGCCGAAATGCTCGACCGGCAGTGCACCGTACTGCGGTAACAGATGGGCGGCGATATCTCTCGGCGTACGAAGCCGCGGCCGATCCGCGGCACGACAGATGAGCGTACGGCGCCCCAGCTCGACGGCGGCAACGATCTGTGCCGCCTTGGCGGCTCCCACACCAGGTACCCGGCAGAGGGCGCCGAAGTCGCTGCGCACGAGCCCATGTACGCCGCCGACGACGCGAAGCAGGCAGTTGGCGAGCTCCAATGCATCGCTGCGCCGTGAGCCGACGCCGAGCACGAGCGCCAGCAACTCGTTTTCGCCGAGGCCGGCCGCGCCTATACGCGCCAGCTTCTCGCGCGGGCGCTCGTACGGTGCAACATCTTTCATCTATACTCAGGTTCCTATGCTCTTTAGGTCGCCGCGCGCGACGGTCGCCCGCTGTCTCGCGGCCACACTTCTCATCGTCACGTTCGCCGCCTGCGCCTCGCCACCCAATCGCGAGATCGTCGACGCCGAACGGGCGCTCAAAGTTGCCAAGGCCGCCGGCGCGGAGCGTTACGCCTCGGAGTCCTATAAGTCGGCGGACAAAGCGTATCGCCAGGCGAACGAAGCGGTCCTGACCGGTGACTACCGCCTCGCGCTCAACCGCGCCCTGGAAAGCCGGGACTTCGCGCAGACGGCCGCGCGCTCCGCCGCCGAGGGTCAGGCGCAGGCTCGTGACGAGGCGTTGCGAACGATGGCCGATCTTTCGACACAGCTGCTGCGCGTCACCGCGCAGCTGGACGCGGCCGAGAAATCCCGCACGATGTCCAAGACGGTGATGCGCGACGTACGCCAGGCGCTGACGTTGATCAATGCCGACGTGCAAAAAGCGGGCACGGCGATCAACAACGAGGACTACATGGCCGCGCAGGAGGCCTTGAGCGGCGTGAAATTGCGTCTCGACACGGCGAGCGGGGAAATCGAGTCGGCAAGAAAGGCGCAGCGGGCGCGACGACCCACCTCGTAGCAGTACGCGGAAATTGCTTCAGAGATTAATCCAGCGGCCCTCGAGCACCAGCTCCGCCCAACCGGTCAGATACACACCGTCCTGACACCATTCGACGCGCTGTGTGCCGCCTGGCGCCTCGACCTGCACGTCACGACCGGCTCCGCCATGGGCTGCTGCGGCCACCGCCGACGCCGCTGTGCCGGTGCCCGATGATGTCGTCGGTCCGACACCGCGTTCCCAGATGAGAATCTGCACGCGGTCCGGCGTCTCGACGTGCGCGAACTCCACGTTGGTGCCGGCGGGAAACGCGTCGTGCGTGGCCAACGCCGGACCCAGCTTCTCGAAGCGTCCACGATCCGGCAGCGGGCCCAGCACGACGCACTGCGGATTGCCCATGCCGAGGACCGTGGCCGTCACCTGTTCACCGGCGGCGGTCAGCTGCACGCGACGAATGTCGGTCGGCTCACCGAGGTGTGTGCGGAACGTGTAGCGCGCCGCGTCGACGGCCTGCAGTTCCAGACGCTTCTCTCCCGCGTCCGTGGCCACGTGCACGACATTGCCGCCCGCCAGCCGCTGCGTGCGCGCGACCAGCGCGCCAAGGCAGCGTACGCCGTTACCCGACAGCTCTGAGGCACTGCCATCAGCGTTGAAGAGCACCATCGTCGCTGTGCGCGGGGCCAGCGTGTAGAAGATCAACCCGTCCGCGCCGATGCCGTGATGACGATGGCACAGAGCCCGCGCGAGCTCGGCGCGCCCGGCGGTGCCAATCGCTTCGTCGACCGGGGTCAGCAGGAAATCGTTGCCGTAGGCGTGGCCCTTGAAGATCTGCATGGGATAAGACCGCCGTGGCTGACCTGTCCGCCGTAGCCGTGGCGAAGGCGGCCACCTTCGCGCTACGCACTACGGCGCCCAGGGACGCCCCGGCCCACGAGCGGGTCAGGGAATAGTGAAGGCGTTAAACACGTAGGTGAACCCGGCAGCAAAGCCGAAGCCGGGATCGCTGTCGGTCAGCCCGAACAGCAGTGCACCGTCCGCGCGCCACTCACCGATGGTATACCGCGCGCCCAGCCGGACAACGCTCCGCGACTCGGTGCCCGGCAGCGGCGGACCGTTTCGCGTGTCGACGTGCCCGTTGACCTCGGCCACGGCTTCGGCCGACGGCGTGAGCGCCCGTGCGAACGATGCGCCATACGTGAGCACGTCGTTCTGCCGATCGCCACGTGTGGGATCGCCCAGGATGCCAAGCCCGAGGTTGCCGACGATTCGTACGTGCTCAATCGTCTTGGCGCCCAGGACCGACGCGTAGAAGTTCATCGTATCCAGCCCGAGACCGCTCTCGTTCGAGGCGTTCGGGAGGCGCGTGGCAAAGCGGAATCCCCAGCCAGGGCTGTAGACGCCTTCCTTGATCAGGCGGATCTTCGCGCCGATCGAGAAATCCTGGACATCAGAGGTGCTGTCACCGGTCGCCGTGACCATCCCGGCGAGCGGAGCGGCCAGATCCCGCTCCGTGATGCTCAGGTGATTGTAGAAACCGCCATCGATCTGAATTTCCGCAATCGAGCTGACGCCGACGCTGACGCCCACCAGTGGCACACGCCACAGATCGCCCTTGAGGCCAGATGCGGGAAACTCGATGTCGTCTCCATAATCGAGCCCGGCTTCCACCAGCACCCGGCCGGCGCCGATGGTTTCAGGATCTTCGGTGACCAGCGGCCGCTGCTGCGCCACAGCGACTGCCGGCAGACACAGGAGCGCCAGCACACAGATTAGTGAACGAGTCATATCGTCGGACAAACCTCCACGAGTCCCCGGTCGTCGAACCGCTCCCCTGGGCTCCCGAAACAGTCAGGAGAGCGGGCCCGAGGCAGCACGCACTATTTACAAATGAAGCTGTGGATTCAGAACGCTCGCCGGCTGTCGATGAGCATCGTGACCGGGCCATCGTTCACGAGCTCCACGTTCATCGACGCTCTGAACTCGCCCGTCGCGACCGGCAGCGGTGCCGCCGCCAATTCTCTCACGAGTTCCTCGTACCTCTGACGCGCCAGATCCGGTGGCGCCGCGGCATCGAACGACGGCCGACGTCCCTTGCGGAGATCGCCGAAGAGCGTGAACTGCGAAACGAGCAGCACCGACCCCTGAATGTCCATTACCGAGCGGTGATTCGGGCGGCCGTCCTCGCCGTCGAAGACGCGCATGTCGCGAATCTTCGCCGTCACGTACGCCACGTCTTCGGGACCGTCGTTGCGCGCGACGCCGACCAGCACCAGAAGCCCCCGCTCGATGGCGCCGACCACGCGATCGCCGACGCGCACGCGCGCCGACGTCACCCGCTGCACGACGGCCCGCATGGATGTTCCGCCTCAGTGACGGATCTGAATCAGCGTCTGTGGCGGCGTCTCGTCTTCCAGACGGAGCGCCACGCTGTCGCGAAGCTCGCCGCTCGGATTGAGACGCTGGTCGAGCAGATGGCGAGGCTTGACGTTACCGAGCGCCTTGAGCATCGACTGCTTGACGCCCGGATGTTCCCGCTCGAGGTCGAGGATGAGCCGTTTGACGCGCTGGCGCTGCAGGCTCAGATCGCCGCACGCCGGACAGCAGCAGCCGATGATCGGCAGCCCGCATTCCTTCGTGTACAGGCGCGCTTCGTCCTCTCCCACATACGCGAGCGGCCGGATGACGACGTGCTCCCCGTTGTCCGACACCAGGCGTGCCGGCATCGCCTTGAGGGCGCCGGCGAAGAAGAGATTCAGCAGCAGCGTTTCGATGAAGTCGTCGAGGTGATGCCCCAGGGCAATCTTGGTGGCGCCGATCTCCGAGGCAATCCGGTACAGCACCCCGCGCCGCAGGCGGGCGCAGAGCGAGCACGGCGTGGCATTGGCCTCGAGCAGATCGTCCATCACTTCGCCGATGGCTGTGTGCTCGATGCGGTACTCCCAGCCGCGTTCCTCGCAGGTGCGGGCGATGACGTCGTGCTTGAAGTCCTTGTAGCCGGAGTCCACGTTAACGGCCACGAGCGAGAACTTGATCGGGGCACGCTTACGCAGGTTGTCGAGCGTCTGGATCAGCGCCCAGCTGTCCTTACCGCCAGAAAGACCGACCATGACCCGATCGCCGTCTTCGATCAGATTGAAATCGGTGATGGCCTTGGTCGTCTTCTTTGCGACCCGGGCTTCGAGCGGACTGCGGTACGACATGAAAGAATTCTAGCTCAGCGTCGCCGATGGGCGCGCTCCCGCTGCCGCAACCGGGCGCTCGGCTTCATGCGCCAGCATTTCAGAAATCTGATACAGCTGGGGGCGCGGCGCGTGCGGATCGACGGCGCGCCGCTTGAGAGCCGGCAGTTGCAGGAGATCGGCCACAACCTGAAACGTCCGTGACAGGCCGTACTTCGAGTGGCCGAATCGCCGCGGACGATGGTTGACGACTTCCTCGACGACACCATTCCCAAGCTGTACGGCCAGCGCCGGCAGGTAGCGATGCATGCCTGGCCTCAGGTTCAGACGCTTGACGATGTCGGCACGGAACACCTTGAGTGAACAGCCGTTGTCGTGCAGCCGGGTCCCGCTGACGATGCCGATCAGCCAGTTGGCGATGGCCGACGGCACCTTGCGCGTCAGCCATGCGTCGTGACGCTCCCGTCTCCACCCGCAGACGATGTCGTGGCGGGCGGCCAGCGCCAGCAGCCGGGGAATGTCGGCCGGGTCGTTCTGCAGGTCGCCGTCGAGCGTCGCCACGAACCGGCCGCGCGCGGCGGCGAAGCCGGCGGCAAACGCCGCCGTCTGTCCGAAGTTGCGGACAAAGCGGATGACGCGGACGCGCGCGTCACGCTGGTACATCTGTTCCAACTGCGAGAACGTGCCGTCCGTACTTCCGTCGTCGACGATGACGATCTCGTAGTCGATGCCGGTGCCACCGAGCGCGCGCGTCAGTTCCTCGTGCAGCAGCGGCAGATTCTGCTCTTCGTCCTTGACCGGAATGACCACCGACAGTTCGAGATCGAGGCCGTCCGTCCTCACGCCGTGTCTCCGACCGTGCGCCAGCGCGCCCATGCCCACCACGCCACCGCGGCGAGCACGATGGCCGCCACCAGCCACAACGCGACTTCGGGACCCCGCGTCTGCATCAGCTTGAGCGCCGCGTCACCGAAATGAATCGCCAGATAACCCAGGGCGAGATAGCGAGCCCCGCGCGCCACGGCAATCGCCGTGATGAACGCCAGCGGACGGACGTGGGCGAGACCCGCCGCGAGCACGAACAGCTTGAACGGTGCAGGTGGCGGCAACAGCGCCGGCACCATCAGCGCCAGCAGGCCGTGACGCCGATAGAGGCCGAGAATCCGCTCCAGGCTCGAGCTCTTGAGGCGACGGCTCAAGAAGACTTCGCCGCCCTTCTCAGCGAGCATGTAAATGACGTAGCAGCCAGCCACCGACCCCAGCGTAGCCATCGCCGCATAGTAGGGCATCCACTGCTTGTACTTCGTCACCATGAGCACGACGAGCACGTCGTTGATTTGGGGCAGCGACACGAACGACGAGTCGAGAAAGGCGATGACGAACAGGCCTGGTCCCCCGAGGGTCAGGGCGATTCCGGAGATCCAGTTGATGAACGACTGCACGCTGGCTGTGGACCGTTAGACGCGCTTGGGGTTGCGGCTGAGGCAAGCGCGTCGCGCCTGCCAGGCTGGTTCGTGGACGTGCGGCATCAGCACCGAGGTCGCAGTATATAACGCGGGCCCTTACGCGGCGGTTACCGCAACGGGCGGCTGGGGTGCGGCTGACCTGGGAGATCGGGTGGGTGGCGGGCCGGACAGCTCCGGCCCGCCGAACGTGAAAGTACCGGCGAAGCGTCGCTCAGTCGAAGCGCACGCCGAACGTGGCCTGGAAGGAGTAGCCGCCCAGGTCGATCTTCGAACCGAGAAACCCTCCGGTCGGATCCAGGTCGGCATCGGCCTTCTGCCAGCGGAACTCGCCGCCGACGCTGAAGCCCTGCATCGCGAAGCGAATGCCAGCCAGAATGGTCGGGGCCACCTTCGTGCCGCTGTCCTCGAACGTGTCGATGAACACGTCGTTGAATTCATCGACGAACTCGCCTTCCTCTTTGTAATTCCAGAAGATGACGTTGATGCCACCGCCCACATAGGGTTGAATCGGGTTCGACGCGCCGAGTGGCAGCACGCGCACCGTAAAGGCCAACGGCACCTGACGGACGCTGAGATCCTGCAGAATGTCGTCCTCCTCCTCCTGAGGCGTCGAGGGATCGTCGGCCACCAGCAACGCATAGCGGCTGTCCACCGTCTTCTTGTAGTACGAGATGCCGGCGCCGGCCTCGACGAACCGGCCAATCGGAATCAGATACTCGCCGCCAAACGTCAGCCCCTTGAACCCGTCCGTGTCGAAGTCGAGAAACGAGCACGCCCCGTCGATCTCGAAGCAGTTCTCCACCAGCACGTCTCCCTCAACACGGGAGTCGAAACTCTTCGGAAAGAATCCGCCGAAGGTGAAGTTGATCGTCTGCGCCGGCGTATCCCGGCTCACGCCTGGGGACTGCCGCTGCGCCAGCGCCGTGTTGGCGGCACCGAGGACCATCGCACACGCGAGCACATACGAACCTATCGTTTTGAACATGCACTGTTTCTCCGAAAGACGAGGTTTCCGGGACGCCCCCTAAGCGCACCAGCAAATCCGGCTCAGCCTTATGCAAACTGAGTGCCCCATCGTCGCATACGAGTTATCGGTGGTTTTCCCACAAACTTTGCCACCTGCCCCGACACGGGCGGTCGGCCGGCTGTCACTTTGCGATGTCAGATTGCAGCGATTGACCGCGCGCGGCCAGGTGATCCGCGATCAGCTGCAGCATCGAGGCATGCAGCGGGCCGTTGGACGCCACCAGATGCGGCGCCGCCGGGTTGAATGGAGTCCCGTCCATTCCGGTCACCGTCCCGCCGGCCTCCTCGACGATCAGCGCCCCTGCCGAGACGTCCCAGGGCTTCAGGTGCTGCTCCCAGAAGGCGTCAAACCGGCCGGCCGCGACGTAGCACAGATCCAGTGCCGCCGATCCCAGTCGGCGCACCGCCCGCGACGCCCCCAGGAAGGCGCCGAACATCGCGACCAGGTCATCAAGCTTCCGGCGCACGTCGTACGGGAAGCCGGTTACGAGCAGCGAGTCGCCCAGCACCGCGGTCGTTGACGGTTTCAGCGGCTGGCCGTTCAGGAAGGCCCCGACACCGCGTTCGGCGGTGAACAACTCCTGGCGGCTCGGATCGAAGATGGCGCCGACGATGGCGCGGCCGTCGAGCTCGAGTGACAGTGAGGCGCAGAAGATCGGCAGGCCGTGCGCGTAGTTGGTGGTCCCGTCCAGCGGATCGAACACCCATCGATAGCGCGCCCGGGCCGCCTCGTTCGGGCCGCTGCTCAACTCCTCAGCGAGGATGTCGTGGTCGGGAAAGCGCTCGGCCAGGATGCGGCGGCACAGCCGCTCGCACTCCAGATCGACCTCGGTGACCAGATCGATCGCGCCCTTCTTGTCGATGCGGAATCCCGAGTCGCGCCGCACCCGCTGGATGTCTCCGGCACGAAGCACGATCTCGACGGCGGTGGCCAGGTATTGCGGATCGGGCCGGTCTGTCATCCAGTGCTGCTGGAGCAGTCCGCACTGGTCGCGGCACGCTTGACCATCACGACCTCCATGCCGCCCTCCGGCGCCGGACGCAGATCGACATGGTCCATGAAACTGCGAATGAGGAAGATCCCGCGGCCACTGGACTTGAGCAGGTTGTCCGGGGCGAGCGGATCGGGCAGGTGCGAGGGATCGAAGCCGCGGCCTTCGTCGCGGACGCGCACGGTCACGCCTGCCGAGGCCTCGGGCACGAGCGGCGTGAACTCCACGTGCACCCGCTTGGCTTCGTCGTTGGCGTTGCCATGCTTGATGGCGTTGATCACCGACTCGCGGACGGCGACACCCAGCCAATGCACCGAATCGTCGTCGAGACCCGACAACCGGCCGACGTGATCGCTGACGACCTGCACGAAATCCAGCATCTCGAACGTGCTGCTGAAATCGAGCCGGACGGTCGCGGTGCCTCCGTTCATGGCGCCGGGACGCGGACTAGGGATAGGTGCCATCGAGCGACATGATGTATTGCACGCCTGGCCGCGACAGCGATATTTCCGATTTCCCGAACGGTCCGGTGGCGCCCTCGGGGCGTTCCAGTGTCAGGCGGTACTGCAGCATCTGCTTGCGATGGCGCGCCGCAATCTTCGCGCCGATTTCCGGCAGCAGCGTCACCAGGCGGGTGGTTCCGCCCGAGGCAATCGGTTCGTACCGTCCTCGCGTCGCCTCCTGCACCGCCTTGGCGATCAGCACCGTGCCGCCTTCGTCCAGGTCGTTGCTCATCGAACAGGGCGCGATCATGATGAAGTTCGTCAACACGCCATACCGCTGCATCGAAGTCAGCATCCGTATCGCACGTTCGCGCTCGATGCGGCTGCCGTCGAGCGTCGTCGACCCGATCACCACCAGCACGGGCTGGTACGGGGGGCGCTCCTCGCGCGTCAGCTGCTTGAATTCGATGTCGAGCCGCTGCGCGTACTCGGTCAGGGAATCTGTGAACCGGCCGGTAAATTCGCTGTCGGGAGTCAGCAGGTTGACCCCCTTCTGAATCTGCACCGGGTCGGCCGTCGGCTTTATGAGATAGCGTGGGTTCGGTGCCGTGGCGATCAGGGTGACTTCGACATCGCTCGGCAAGGTTTCGAACAGCTTTTTGAGGCCGTTCCGATAATGAACCAGGTTGTTGAAGGAACAGTCGGGGGCGACCGACTGAACGCTGGCTGCGGAGGCGACGGCAGCTTGGTTGTCGGAGGTGAGGCCGGTGCCGACACCTGCGGCACCACCACGACCATTGTCCACGAGCACTGTGACCTTGATCGGCCATTGGAACCGATCGACGCTCACGACGGTGCCCGACTTGTCGTTCTCGCGAAACTGCAGATCCTTCAGCTCGAGGTCGGTGACCGCGTATCCCTTACTGTCAAACGCCAGCAGGAAGATATCGAAACGGCTCTGAGCGTGCAGCACGGCGGCTGTGGCGCTGGCGGCGACGATGGCGATCACGCTGACGAGTACGCGGCGACGTCGAAACAGCGTTGACATGTGCGTTCCTCCCGACTGACTGCCGGAGCGGGATCCGGCGCGCGTGCGCCGGGTCCCGAACGTCGCTCCGCCCGGGCGCCATAAGGGCAATCGGGTCATTATGCTACGGAAAGAACCGGCCGTCGCCACTCACCGCGCCGTTCAAACCGTTGCGCAGCAGTCGCACATCGAGGTCCTGCGGCTGACCGGTGGCCCCGGCCGGACGCTCGATCGTCACCTTCACCTGAGCGACCTGACGCTTGTGCGTGTCGGCGATGTTCTTCCCGTACTCCGGAAGCAGCGTCGCCAGACGGCTGGACTGAGCGAGCGCCTCGTAGCGACCGCGCGTCGCCTTGGTCAGCGGTATGGCAATCAGCGCCTGTCGTCCGCTGTTCATGTCCTCGACCGCCTCGCTGCTCCCGACCTTGGTGGTCGTCATGGCGACCATGACCCGCGCGCGGCTGTTGGCGATGGTGCCCATCGCCTTTTCGGTCTCACCCATCTGGTAGCTTGTGCTCTCAGCCGCGGTCGTCGACACCATGAGCAGGATCGGCGAGTAGGGCAGCTGCGCACCCTTGCTGTCCTTGAGCTCCTTGTCGATTCGCTTCGCGAACTCGACGAGCGCGTCAGTGAACCGTGCGGGCTCGCCTTCGGGCGCGAAGCGGTTGATGCCCTTCAGAAGCTCATCGCGATTGAGCGTCGGCTTGACCACCATGCGCGGCTGCGGCGCCATGGTGATGAGCGTCACTTCGACGTCCTGTGGAAGTTCCTTCACGAGCCCCGTCAGGCCAGTGCGGTAGTGGCCCAGCGCCTGGTCCGTGCCGGGGCCGTTATCGACGGCGATGGTCAGCTTGACCGGCAGGCTGAACTTCTCCATCGACACGATCTTGCCGGCAGTACCGCTCTCCTTGTAGGAGAACTCCTCCGGTTTGAGGTCGCTGACCGCAGCACCGCTCGAGTCGATCGCGGACACGTACAACGTGATCGGTCCCTGCGCGTAAACCGCCACTATGGCCGTGCACGCGAACACCATGACTGCCGCCACGCGCCACCACGTCCGCCAGCCCTGTTGCCTAACAGACCCTTGCATGAGAGCCTCCCTCAAGAATCATAGATAGAGATCGTCTCCAACGGCCGGATACGCGCGCGCGGAGCCCACCTGTTATAGTTCGGCGATGGCCTCCGTGCAAAGCGTGATTGTGCAGCCGGCACCCCGCGTCGCCGGCCGCGTGCGTCCCCCCGGCGACAAATCCATCTCTCACCGGTACGCCCTGCTTGCGGCCATCGCCGATGGAGCGTCGACGATCGACGGCTATTCTACAGGGGCCGACTGCCAATCGACGCTCAATTGTCTCCGTGGCCTGGGAGTGGGGATTACGACCAGTCCGGGACCCGACGGTCTCCGGGTGCGCATCGACGGGCGGGGGATCCGCGGCCTGAAAGCGCCAGCCGGAGCGCTCGACGCGGGCAATTCGGGCAGCACGATCCGCATGCTCGCGGGCATTCTGGCCGCTCATCCGTTCAGTACCACCCTCACCGGCGATGCCTCACTCCGGCGTCGGCCGATGCGGCGCATCATTGTCCCGCTCGAACGGATGGGTGCGGTGCTCGACGCGGACGGCGGCCGTCCCCCGCTCACGATCCATGGCACCACGGATCTGCACGCCATCGACTACTCGCCGGAGGTCCCCAGCGCGCAGGTCAAGAGTGCGGTCCTGCTGGCCGGGCTGCACACGCCCGGGACCACGTCCGTGCTCGAGCCGCTGCTCACCCGCGACCATACGGAACGGGGGCTGGCCATGTTTGGCGTCGCGGTCACCAGCAGTGGCAACCGGGCCAGCATCGTCGGCGGTCAGCGTCTCCAGCCGCAGTCACTGCACGTGCCCGGCGACATCTCCTCGGCGGCGTTCTGGATGGTGGCCGGCGCCGCCCTTCCGGGCTCCGACGTCACCATCGAGCACGTCGGTCTGAACCCGACCCGCACCGGCATCATCGACGTGCTGCGCCGGATGGGGGCCGATATCGAGGTGGAGGGCAATACCACGACCACTGGTGAACCGGTCGGCACGATCCGCGTCAGGCACCGCGAGCTGGTGCCGGCCACGATCGACGCCGACGACGTGCCGGGTGTCATCGACGAACTGCCGGTGCTCGGCGCGCTCGCGACCTACGGCGGCGAGTTGAAGGTGTCGGGCGCGCAGGAACTGCGCGTCAAGGAAAGCGACCGCATCTCGGCGTTTGCCGACGGCCTGCGCGCCATGGGGGCTCACATCGAGGAAGCGCACGACGGCTTCGTCGTCCGCGGCCGCCAGCGGTTGACCGGCGGCCACGTCGACGCCCGGCACGATCATCGGCTGGCCATGGCCTTTGCCATTGCCGCCCTTGGCGCCACCGGTCCCACCACGGTTCACGACGCCGGCGCGGCAGCGGTGTCCTACCCGGAGTTCTTCTCCGTGCTCGACGCGCTGCGGGCGTGAAGACCGACAAGCTCTATCTGGTCGGGTTCATGGGCGCGGGCAAGACGACAGTGGCGCGGGCGCTCGGTGCACGCCTCGGGTGGCGCGTCGAGGACATCGATCTGCGCATCGAGGCGGCGGAACGCCGTCCAGTCGCCACCATCTTCGCGCAGTCCGGCGAAAGCTATTTCCGTCAGGCGGAACGGCAGGTCCTCAGCAACCTGCTGCCGGTCCGCGAGATCGTCGTCGCCACAGGCGGCGGGACCTTCATCGAGCCGGACAATCGTGCGCTCATGCTGGCCGACGGCGGCGTGGTGTGGCTGGACGTGCCGCTGCAGCGCGTCCTCGAACGCGTGCCGGCGGATGGCCGGCGGCCGCTAGCATCGGATCGCACCCAGCTGGAACTGCTCTTTACGCGCCGCCAGCTCGCCTACGCCGAAGCGCACGCCCGCGTCGATGCCTCGGGCCGGGTGGCAGATGTCGTCGAGCGCGTCCTCGACTGGATGGAATTTTAGGTTCGATGCGGTATCTGATTCTCAGCGACATTCACGCCAACCTCGAGGCGCTCGAGGCCGTCCTCGCCACGGACGACGTTGCCGATGCGACGCTCGTGCTTGGCGACATGGTGGGCTACGGCGCGGATCCCAATGCCGTGATCGAGCGGGTACGCGAACTGCCCGCCGCGACGTTCATCCGCGGCAACCACGACAAGGTCGGTGCTGGCATCGAGAGCGTGCGCAGCTTCAATCATCTCGCGCGACATGCCATCGAATGGACGGCGGCCGTCCTGACGCCGGAGCACCGGCTGTGGCTCGCCGAGCTGCCGAAGGGGCCGAAGGTGGTGGACGAGACAGTGGAGATCTGTCACGGCTCGCCGTTCGACGAGGACGTCTACATCTTCGACGACCTCGATGCGCAGCGCGCGCTGGCCACCAGCCGGCGCCAGCTATGCCTGTTCGGGCACACCCATCTGCCGGCCGCGTTCCTCGCCAACGGAGAGTTCGACGCCATTCCGGTGAAGCGCGACCTGTCGTTCGAACTGACACTCGAACGGGGCGTGAAGTACCTGGTGAACTGCGGCGCCGTCGGCCAGCCGCGTGACGGCGACTGGCGGGCGGCCTTCGGCGTCCTCGATACCGGCACGTCGATACTGACGCTGAAGCGCGTACCGTATGACGTCGCCGCGGCACAGGCCAAGATCGTACGTGCCGGCCTGCCGGAAGTGCTGGCGCAGCGGCTAGCCGTGGGTCGGTAACTCGTGGGGCGGTGCGACGGGATGTAGGCCGGGTCTCGCGGACGATCGCGCAGACCCGGCATCCATCACACGTCCTCATCTCGTGGGCCGGGGCTTCAGCCCCGGCATCATGACTTCTTCTGATCCCTCTTCTTGAGAGCCGACGCATAAGCGTCGGCGGCCGCGCGCGATCCCAGAATCCAGCCGATCACGATGCCCACGAGGAGCACGCCGGGGATGTAGAAGAAGTGCGCGGCAGTCGGCATCAGGGGCGCTTGCTCTGAGAGTCGAACTTCGCGAGATCACGCGCCACGGCGTTCAGCCGGCGGGACAGCGACACCAGGTAGGCGAAGATCGCCAGCATGACGAACGCATACGCGCCCACGAGCAGCGGCGCCGACGGCAGTCTGTCCTCCGGCGGAATCTCCGAGATCGGCTTGAACTCGTCGACTGGCTCCGCCTGCCGCGCACCTTCAGACTGGGCCGCGGCGTTCTGCCGCATCGTCAGCAGCAGGCGCTGGATCTCTTCTTCGGACGGCGCACGCTCCCGCTCATGGTCCCGACGTGGGAGATACAGAGGCCCCGGCGGGTCGGGCGGCAACGCGGCCGGCTTCTGCGTCGCGACTCCAGGGTTGGCGGCCGACACCACTGCGCCGGTCGAGACGAGCACGAGCACGCACAGCAGACAGAAAGGGCGCATACAGTTCATTCATCCAGTGACAGGTACATTGCATCCAGCCGCGCGCGCTGTGCTTCGAGCCGCACCCGCATTCGCAGCAGAAGGACGAACAACAGCAGGAACGCGGTGATGCAGAACCAGGTGGGCACACCGAACGACGACGGCAGGGTCGGCACGACCGTCGTCAGCGGGTGAATCGTCCGCCAGAAGTTCACCGAGATGTAGATGAACGGCACGTTGGCCATGCCGAAGAGCGCCAGCGCCGCGGCCAGCCGATCGGACCCCGGTCCTCCGTAGCGGCGCACCAGCAGGTACGAGACGGCGAGCAGCCAGCTCACCAGGCTGGACGTCAGGCGGACGTCCCAGGTCCACCAGACGCCCCAGGACTTTCGCGCCCACAGCGGACCGGTGACCAGCGTCAGAACGCCGAACAGCACGATCAGTTCGGCCGCCGCCCACGCAACGCGGTCGTGGTGCGGATTGCGCGTCGCCAGATAGCGCGCACTGGCAATGCCGCACACGATCCCGCCAAGCAGGAACATGAAGGCCGACGGCAGGTGGTAGTAGAAAATCTTCTGCACCAGGCCCATCGTCGCCTCGTAGGGCGTGTTGGCGATCAGCACTGGCGAGACCACGAACATCAGGCCGCAGACAACGGCCGCCGGCACGAACCACGCTGGCAGAGTGATATCGGCGTTTGAGTGATTCACGATCGTCTCTTCGAAATGGGGTCGGGAGTCATTTTTAGAGGACACTCCCGGTCCGAACCGTTGCTGCCGTGCGGGAGTGTCCTCTAAAAATGACTCCCGACCCCATTTCGCCCTACTCTGTCATCAAGGCTTCGAATGTCCACAGTGCCAGTGTGACGAACACGACGTCGAAACACAGCAGCAGGACGACCCAGAAGCGCAGCACGCCGACCTCGAGATGATCCTGGAGCAGCGCGTCCGTGCCATGAACACTGGCAATGATCACCGGAACGCTGATCGGATACAACAACACCGGCAGCAGCATGTCGCGGCTTCGTGCGCGCACGAGCATGGCGGCAAACAGCGTCCCCACCGAGGAAAAGCCGATCGTGCCCGCCAGCAGGATCGCGCCCAGCCAGAACGGATGCGCCAACAGCGGCTCCTGAAACAGGAACGCGACGAGCGGCACCAGCAGCAGTTCGAGCCCCGCCAGGAGCACGACAATCCCGAGCAGTTTGCCGGTGTAGACCGCTGGCCGTCCCGCCGGCGCCAGCAGCAGCGCCCGCAGCGTCTCTGACTGACGTTCGCGATCGAACGTACGCCCCAGTGCCAGCGTGCCAGCGAACATCACGGCAATCCACAACACCGCCGGCGCAGCACCCTGGGGCGGAATCCCCTCGCGGACGAAAGCAAAGGCGAACACCAGGACGCACGACACAGCGAAGAGCAGCGTCGTGAACGCCACTTCCCCGCTGCGCACTTCGACGGTGAGGTCCTTGCGCAGGATCAGCCAGGCGATGCGCGCGAAGTTCACGACGGTCCCGTCGATGGACGCGCGATTGGCGTCGCGGGTCGCGTCATCACCGCACGGTAGGCGGCGCGCAATCCTTCGGGGCGGGCGAGGCTCTCGACCACGCGTCCGTCGCGGAGAAACACCGCTTCGTCCAGCAGACCCTCGGCGAGGTCCAAATCATGTGTCGCCACGACGACGGCCGCGCCCTCCCGTCGCAGCCCGTCGAGGCGTTCGAGCAGCGCCGCGCCCGATCGATCGTCGAGACCGGTGAACGGCTCATCGAGCAGCACCAGGCGAGGCCCCTGAATCAGCGCCCGCTCGAGCGCCACACGTTGACGCATGCCGCGCGACAGGCTCGACACCACATCGTCGGCGCGATCGGCGAGCCCGGCGCGATCGAGCGCCGATCGGGCGGCCGACTGCGCATCGGCAATCCCATAGAGTGCGGCAAAGAAGGCGAGGTTCTCCAGCGCCGTGAGCTCAGGGTAGAGAAACAGGTCGTGGCCGAGTACGCCGATCCGCGCGCGGACCGCCGCGCCCTCCTCTTCCACGTTGACGTCACCAAAACGGATGCGCCCCTGCGATGGACGGAGGAGCGTGCCGAGCAGAGCGAGCAGCGTCGACTTGCCGGCCCCGTTCGGCCCCAGCAGTCCGAGGATGGTACCGGCGCGTGCCGAGAAGCTGACGCGCGACACGGCCCGCCTCCGGCCGAAATGGCGCGACACGTCCTCTACAGCGACTTCGTCGAAGTCGATCACGCGGCGACGCCCTCGTCGCCTCCCTGCGACCGACCTCCCGCGAGGTCGATCTCGTGGTACACGTCCTCCAGCTCGGAGATCAGCCGCTGCCGGCGCGTGAGATACCGCTCGTCGGCCATCTTGCCGTTTCGTCGTTTGAGTTCGAGCTCTTCGAGCTTCGACAGCAGCGCATCGCGGCGGCTGACGAGCGTCGCCCGCAGATCCGTGCGCCGCGCCGCCAGCGACAACCACACACCCAGGCCAATCAGCGCCAGCGCCAGTCCGACGGCCACATAGCCGGCGAGTCGGCTCGCGGCCGGCAGGTTGGACAGTTCGAGGCTGACCGTGGAGCCGGCTGGCAGGCTGGACGAGGTCAGCGCCGCGAACGGCGTGCCATTGGCGCCAGCGCGCTCGCCGTCGGGCCGCATCTGCGGCGAGGTCACCGTCAGGTTGCCGAGACGCTCGATGAAGAACGGCAGCTGCTGCACGGCCACCGGAAACTGCTGCTCGATCGTCACTTCAGGACCGGAATATTTCAGCTGAAACTGCACGTTCACCGTCGTCGTCCCAGGTGCGAACGGTCCCTGCACTTCCAGATTGCGGCCGTCGATCGACGCCGTCTTGGGCGCACCTTCCATCAGCGAGGCACCGGCCGCCCGCTGCGGCAGCTTCAGCTCGAACGGACCGCCGATGTCCACCGGCGCCCGCGCGGTGTTGACGATGTCGAGCTGATAGAACATGAAGAGCACGTCGTTTTCGAACTCGGCGATGATGCGCGTGTTGCCACCGAGCGACACCACGCCTTTCACCGGTGGCGCCGACTGCTCCGCTGCGGCTGCCGCCTTGCGACGCTCCGCAGCCTGGGCAATGCCGGCGATGAGAATCACTCTCAACCCGCCGCTCGAGGGCACACGGAACGGATCGGATATCAGCGCCTCGCCTTCCACCGTCGCCTCGGCTCGCAGGTCGGCATCGCGCGGCAGCGTACTGAACTGCGCGCGCCCCTGATCGTCCGTCCGTGCGGTCACCGCGCGTCCGTCGACCCGCACCTGTACCGTCTGCCCGGGCAGCCAGTTGCCAATGGCCTCGCGCGCGACGCGCACCGTGACGGTGCCATCGGGCAGATTGCGCTCAGGCAGCGCCTTGCCGTGCACCAGTTCGGGTGCCGGCATGTCCTGCGCCCCAGCGCTCGCGGCCACGGCCAGCACGCACGCGATCAGCAGCAGCCTCGCCTTCATGCCGCCTCCAGCCGCGCGCCACAGCCTTTGCAGAAACGCGCGTCGATGTCGTTCCGCAGGTCGCAGGCCGCGCACGCGAGCGTTGGAGAAACTCCGGGCTGGTCCGGCTCCTCGTCGGCCGGGGCTTCCTTGGGCACCGAAGCGCCGGGCGCGAAGGTGACAGCCCCGGCATCCTGGGCCTGCGGCGTCGAACCAATCCGCCGCGCGATCTCTTCCTCGATGACCGCGCGATACCCGAGCTCGGGGCTCGCATCGAGCTGACGCAGGATGCGGCCGGCCCGAGCTCGCAACCGCGCCGCCATCTCGTGATAGTCGCGATCGGACATCTTGCCCATCGCGCGATCGAATTCGAGCTCCTTGATCGTGCGCAGCGCCAGCATCTTCTCGCGTTCGAGGACGGCGCGCGTTCGCTCGCCGAGCGTCATGCGCGATTCGCGAGACAGGACGCCGGTCAAGGGTCCGAGCGTGCGCAGAGCGGCCATGCCGATGGCGGCCGCCGCGAAGATGATGAGGATCAGGAAGATGCGCGCCGACGACGGCTGCGCGCCGGCACGGAACGCCACGATGGCCGCGCCGATTAGCCCCGCCAGCGTAAACAGCTGCCAGGCATCGAACCCGCCGCGGCTCGACGGGCTGGGGTCAGTCGAGGTTTCGGAGCTCATCGTCGAGACGCGCATTCAGCACGGCATCAGTACCCGCCGCATCACCCGCGAGTGCGGCAGTCGGACGCGACCAGCGACGCGCCGTCATGATGATCGCCGCCAGCCCCACGAGCGCCACCGCATAGGGAATCAGCCAGGCCAGACGGTTGAAGGCGCCGTCGAGTGGCGCCGCCAGCACGTCCTGCCCGCCGGCGTCGCGGACGAAAATGGCGACGATCTCCTTCTCGGACTTGCCTTCCGCGATCAACCGCTGCAGCTTGGTTGACTGCACGGCGTGACCGCCACAGTTCAACATGCCGCAGTCGTTGAGCGGCCGGCGACAGCCACCACAGGGGCACATGATGCGCCCCTCCAGCTTCTGCGTCAGCTTCTTCCGCTCCGCGGTGACGCCGTCACCTTGAGCCAACGCGGCAACCGGCATGAGGACAAGGGCCAGCAGCAACACCGCCGTCGTCGCCGCTTCGGCAGGCAACTTCGCGTGGGCGAAGGCGAAGACCGTGTCGGGCATGAGCGTGATGAGGGTGCCGAACGCGATGACCCCGAACCCGATCCAAATCCAGTTCACGAGCGGCGTCAGCCACAACTCCAGGAAGGCCGTCTGTGACGCGGCTTCGTAGTTGCCGAGCACGATGTAGATGTCCTGCGAGATGCCGCGCTGGATGGCCACCTCTGTGGTCGGCTGCCGGCTCTTGTGAAAGAACCATTTGGCCGGATACAGCGTCGCCACTGGCTTCCCGTCACGCAGCACGGTGACCTGCGAGGTGATCGCCTGCTTCTGCGCATCGTCGGTGACTGTGAGCTGATCCTGGCGGAAGACGAGCCCGCCGAGCGTCGCCTCCTGGCCGGTCTTCAGGGCAACCTTGTCGGTCTGACGGAACTCGCGGCCAGCGAAGCCGAGGAAGATCAGGCAGGCGCCGACGTGCACGATGTAGCCGCCGTACCGCCGCTTGTTACGTCCGACGAGGCCGATGAGCGCGGTGAACAGGTCCGTCTCGGTCGTGCGCTGGCGGACGCGCGCTCCACGCCAGAACTCCTGAACGATCGTCCCGACCACCATCGCGCACAGCGAGAAACAGAGACCGGCGGCCCAGAAACGAATGCCGGCCAGCGCGGTACCGAATCCCGTCGCCAGCGCCAGCCCCACCGGCAGCAGGAACTGATCGCGTAGATTGATCAGTGTCGTCTTGCGCCATGCGAGCAGCGGGCCGACGCCCGTGAGGAACAGTACGAGCAGGCCGATCGGCGCCATCCACAGGTTGAAGAAGGGCTCGGCCACCGTGAGTCGCTCGTTGCGAATCCAGTCGCTCAGCGTCGGAAACATCGTCGCAAAGAGGACGAAGAACGCCGAGAACAACATCACCCAGTTATTCAGGAGAAACGCCGCCTCGCGCGACAGCCACGAGTCGAGCTCGTTACGCGATCGCAGCAGCGGCAGGCGGTAAATCACGAGGCCGAAGCTGGTGGTGAGCAACAGGCCCATGAAGACCACGAACATCCGCGCCAGCTCGGGATCCTCGCCGAAGGCGTGCACCGACTGGACGATCCCCGACCGCGTCATGAACGTGCCGAAGATGGTCAGGAAGAATGTGACGATGATGAGCGACATGTTCCAGACGCGCAACATGCCGCGGCGCTCCTGGACCATCACCGAATGGAAGAAGGCGGTGGCGGTAAACCACGGCAGCAGAGCGGCGTTCTCGACCGGGTCCCACATCCAGTAGCCGCCCCAGCCGAGCTCCTCGTAGGCCCAGAGCATGCCAAGCATGAGACCGATGGTGAGGAACAGCCACGCAATCATCGTCCAGCGGCGGACGGCTCTGAGCCATGAGTCGTCGAGGTTGCCGGTGATCAGCGCCGCCATGGCGAAGGCAAATGGAATCGTGACGCCGACGAACCCGAGGTACATGGTCGGCGGATGAATCGCCATGTAGAAGTTCTGCAGCAGCGGATTCAGGCCGTTGCCGTCGGCGTGGGTCTCGGTGAGGTAGGTCTGGAACGGGTTGTTGTGCACCACCATCAGCAGCAGAAAGAACATCTGCACCGTGGAGATGACGGCCACGACATACGGAATCAGCTCACGTTGCCGATCGCGGTTGACGTAGACCGCTGCCGATCCGAAGAGCGACAGCAGGAACACCCAGAACATGATGGAGCCGTCGAGACCGCCCCAGTACGCCGTCAGTTTGTAGAACAGCGGCTGCGCAGCGTCCGAATAGCGCTGCACGTATTTGATGGCGTAGTTCTCGTCGAGGAAGGCATGGACGATGACACCGGTGGCCGCGGTCATGATGGCGGCGACGAGGTAGAAGGCGCCGATGCTGCTTTCGATGAGACCGCGCGAGCGGCGTCGCGCGCCGGCGACCCCCATCGCCGCGGCGTAGGCGGACACGACAAACGCGGCGAGGAGGAGGTAATAGCCGAGAGATGCCATCAGTGAACCGTCCTAACAGGTGAACGCCGATGCGCCGCCGTCCGCAAACAGGGCCGACTCGCGCCGTTTGACGACGTAGGGGCGGGTCTTTACGCTGACGACGTAGAGGCGGGTCTTAAGACCCGCATCTACACGGACCTGCCTGACGGGTTAGATACCAACCTTGGAGGGAGCGCGCTCCTCGTACTTCGACGGGCACTTCGCCGTCATCTCCGTGGCGTGGAACGAATCGCCCTTCATCACACCTGTGAGCACGACCTCGGCGTCGTCCTTGAACTGATCGGCCGGAGTCCCCGTGTAGTACGCGCGAACCGTCTTGCCGTTGCGCTGGATATCGAACCGATACTCGACCGTACTCTCCTTCCGGCCGATGGAGTGCGGTACGACGAACCCGTGCAGCTTGAACCGCTTGCCTTCCCACTGCTGCGGAGCAGCTACCACCTCGTCCACGTACTTGTACTGCTGGAGACTCTCACCGAGTGACGAATACAGCAGCACACCGAACGCGGTGGCCAGCACGAGCACGGTCGCGCTTATCTGCTTGGCTTTTTGGCTCATGATGACGGCTTCCCGGAACCTATAAACACCGCTCAGGATACCAGTATTCCCAACTCGCTGCACATCGCCCAGACATGTGAGACCGGCAGCCCGACGACGTTCGAATACGAGCCGTCGACACGCGTCACGAACCGCGATGCCAGCCCCTGGATCGCGTAGGCACCGGCCTTGTCCATCGGCTCGCCGCTGGCGACATACCAGTTCAGCTCCGCTTCCGTCAGCGGTGCGAAGGTGACCTGAGTGGCACACACCCGGACCAGCCGTCGCCGATTCTCGGCCACGCCCGACCTGGGGGCGACCAGGGCGACGCCGGTGAGGACGATGTGGGTGCGGCCCGACAGGAGCAGCAGCATCCGCCTGGCGTCGGCCGTATCGATCGGCTTGCCCAGAACCGCCCCATCGACGACCACCGTCGTGTCGGCGCCGAGGACGGGCCTGGCCTCACCGCGATCCGCGACCGCCACCGCCTTGGCACTCGCGAGCCTTTCCACGTACGCGTCGGGCGTCTCCCCCACGCTCTGCGTCTCGTCCACGTCGGACACGACGACGTCGAACGGGATGCCGGCCGCGCGCAGCAGTTCCGCCCGGCGCGGCGACGCCGATGCCAGCACGAGGCGGCTGTCTCGATCGTTTCGATGCATCACAGGGTGCACATCTCGCGTCCATTGTGCTCGGGATTCGGGATCCGGACATCGCGCCCCGAGTCTCCGCCTACGCTAAAGCTCCGGCGGACAAGCCGAGTCCCGAGTCCCGGGATAAGATGTCCTCGCCCATGCAGCGCGTCAGTCACGTCATTCCCGACGCCCTCGCCGCCATCCTGCGGAAGGCGCCACTGTGCGACGAAAAAATCGCGTTCGCCTGGCGCATGGCGGTGGGCCCGGCACTGGACAAGGTCACCACCCTCGCCTATCGCAACGGCGTGCTCCAGGTGCGGGCGAAGGATGCCGCCTGGCAGCGCGAGGTCGAACGCGCAGCCGGCGTCGTGCGCCATCGTCTCGATGCGATTCTCGGCGCGGGCGTCGTGCGCGCGATCGATGTGATTACCTGATACCGGGATACCGGACTCGGGATCCGGGATTCGAGAGCCGCCGGGTTCGGCGAGCCCGGCACTCTTCGACGCCTCGCATCCGCCTTCGCGGCTTCGCCGCTTCCGCCTACGCCAAGGCTCCGGCGCGACAAGTCGGCGCGACAAGCCCTCGCACCGTCGGGCCTTCGAACCGTCGGACCCCGCACTTTCGAACCCTCGCACCCTCGCAGCTTCCCACCTTCCGTATCCCCAGCCCCGAGCCCCGAGCCCCGAGTCCCGGATCCCGAGTCGGGCTGTTAGCATAGCCGCATGGAACACGCAGTGATCGTGTCGGCGACACGGACGCCGACCGGCAAGTTTCTCGGCAGTCTGAAAGGGCTGGCCGCCACCGAACTCGGCGCCATCGTCGTACGCGAGGCGGTGCGCCGCGCCGCCATCGATCCGGATGCGGTGAACGAATGCATCATGGGCAACGTCATGTCGGCCGGGCTGGGACAGGCGCCGGCTCGACAAGCGGCACTCCGCGGCGGTCTGTCCGATCACGTTGCCGCGCTGGCGATCAATATGGTGTGCGGCTCGGGACTGAGGGCGGTGATGCTCGCGGCGCAGGGGATTGCCGTCGGCGACATCGAGATTGCGGTGGCCGGTGGGATGGAGTCGATGAGCAACGCGCCGTATCTGCTGGACCGCGCGCGCGAAGGCTTGCGTATGGGACACGGCCGCGTCATCGACTCGATGATTCAGGACGGTCTCTGGTGCTCGTTCGAGAACTGTCACATGGGCCAGGCGGGCGAGGTCGTGGCCGCCGAATGGGGCATCAGCCGCGACGCGCAGGACGCGTTCGCGGCGGAGAGCCATCAGAAGGCTGCGGCGGCGGCCGCCGCCGGCCGATTCGACGCAGAAATCGTCGGCGTGCCGCTGCCACAGAAGAAAGGCAGTCCCACGATCTTCAATCGTGACGAATCGATCCGTCCCGACACGACCCCTGAGACGCTTGCCGCGCTGCGTCCAGCGTTTCAGGAGGGTGGCACCGTCACCGCGGGCAATGCCCCTCCGGTCAACGATGGCGCCGCGGCGCTGGTCGTGATGTCCGAGCGGCGCGCCGACGAGCTCGGTGCCCCTCGTCTGGCGCGCATCGTGGCGCAGGCCACGAGCGGCGTGCCACCGAGGTACATCCTGATGACGCCGGTCGAAGCGGTGCGGCGCGTGGCGCAGAAGGCGGGATGGAACCTGGCGGACGTCGACCTCTTCGAGATCAACGAAGCCTTCTCCGTGCAGGTGCTCGCCGTCCGACAGGATCTCGGGATCGATCCGGCGAAGGTCAACGTGAATGGTGGCGCGGTCGCGCTCGGGCATCCGATCGGGGCGAGCGGCGCGCGTGTCCTCACCACGCTGCTGCACGCGCTCGAGCAACGTCAGGTCAAACGCGGCATCGCCGCGTTGTGCCTCGGCGGCGGCAACGGCGTGGCCCTGGCCGTAGAACGGTAGGCCGGAGGACCTCACACCTGTCTCGCCGACTTGTCCGCCGGAGCCTTGGCGTAGGCGGAAGCGCTCCGGCGCGAAGGCGGCAGGCAGCCCGGCGAGAGACTCCCGGCATTTTCTCCGTACTTCGCGCCAGGACGATGGTGAAAACGCTGCGATCCGCAGCGCCTGAGGCGAAAGTCAATAAAGACAGCTAAATCGTTGACTGCATTGATCTGACAGAGGTGCCAGTGCACGCATTTTCGCTTGACTTTCGCGCGGCACACTCCTAGGATCAACCCCGGCCGTGACCTGCGCTGTCACACCCTCACCCCATGATGATTCTGGCCGTCGGTGGCCTGTCTTTTTGAGCTCAGCCCACTCGGGTTCGCTCGAGACCAGGGCCGACCACGATGGGCCACGGTGCAGGATGGTTCGCGGCCCGCGACGGGAGCCGCAACCCGTATCGGAGGCGTCAGACCTCCGACACGTTTGAAGGCGCAGTAAAAGGAGACCGCATGCCGATCGACGACCTGAAGGAACGCGCAAAAGCCCTCGACATCGCTGTTGGACAGATCGAAAAGCAGTTTGGCAAGGGCTCGATCATGCGCCTCGGCCAGCGTAATTCGATTGCGCCCATCGAAGCCATTTCCACTGGTTCGATCAGCATCGACTACGCACTCGGGGTCGGCGGGCTGCCGCGCGGCCGCGTCACCGAGATCTACGGCCCGGAGTCGTCCGGCAAGACTACGCTGGCCCTGCAGGTGATTGCTTCCGCGCAGCGCGAAGGCGGCATGGCGGCGTTCGTGGACGCGGAACATGCGCTCGACGCGGCGTACGCACAGAAGCTGGGTGTGGATCTCGAGAACCTGCTGGTGTCGCAGCCCGATAATGGCGAACAGGCGCTCGAGATCGTCGAGGTGCTCGTGCGCTCCAACAGCGTCGACGTGGTGGTCGTCGACTCGGTGGCCGCGCTCGTCCCCAAGGCGGAAATCGACGGCGACATGGGCGAAGCGCAGATGGGCCTGCAGGCGCGGCTGATGTCACAGGCGCTGCGCAAGCTCACCGGCATCGTCTCGAAGTCGAACACGACGCTCGTCTTCATCAACCAGCTGCGCGAAAAGATTGGCGTGATGTTCGGCAATCCCGAAACCACGACCGGCGGACGCGCGTTGAAGTTCTATGCGTCGGTGCGCATCGACATCCGCCGCATCGCCAGCATCAAGGACGGGGATCAGATCACGGGCGGCCGCACCCGCGTCAAGGTGGTGAAGAACAAGGTGGCCCCACCCTTCCGCGAAGCCGAGTTCGACATCATGTACGGCGAAGGCATTTCACGCGAAGGCGACCTGCTCGACCTCGCCGTCGAAAAACGCATTATCGAAAAGAGTGGCGCCTGGTTCGCGTATTCGGGTGAACGACTCGGACAGGGACGCGAGAATGCGAAGCAGTTCCTGAAGGACAACGTGGACGTGCGTCAGGCGATCGAAAGCCGGGTCCGGAAGGAGCTGGGCTTAGTTCGCGAGGTAGAAGTGGCCGCCGTCTAACTGCTTGTCTCGCCGTAGCTGCCGAGCAGCGAAGGCGGATAGGCCGGGGCCTTTTGGCCCCGGCAATCTCGTTACCCTGCGCGCCGTACCGATCGCTCGGTCTCCCGGCGGGTGCGCCGCCGCCCGCCGTGGCACGACACCTCAGACACAGCATCCGGGCCAGGATGGCGGAAGCGCTGTTCCGTCGAGCGCTCGCTCCGCACTCGCACGTTCTGGCTTCTGCCCCCATCCGTTCGATCCGGCATCCGAACAACCGCGCCCATGTCTGCTCCAATCCCCGTTTCGCTCTCTGGCGGTTCCGGACGCTGCCGTGCGCGGAGACGCGCAGTTTCGGCGAAAACGTCGGCTGGTCCGTCGAGCGATGTGAACAACCCCGAACAGCAGAGGCAAGAGCCCGGCCAAGATCAGGAGGCCGCCGTTAGCGGCTGAACCTCGAGACGCGCGACTCAACCCGTCTGGAAGCAATACAGCAGCGCTGGAAAGCACTACACACTAATTCGGGGCTCGGCTTGCCCGCCGTAGTCGGCGAAGCCGCGAAGGTAGGGACTCGGGACTGGCGACTCGGCTGGGCGGGAATAGCGGCTCGATCGCGGCTCGTACTCAGCTCGCCGCCAGCGAAGGTTGGGAGTAACCAGAGAGGGCTGGATCACCCAGAACCGTCTGAAACGCGTGATATACTCCGTTTTCTGTTCGTCCTGAACAGGGCTCCCAAGGGGCCAGGTAGCTCAGTTGGTAGAGCATACGACTGAAAATCGTAGTGTCGGCGGTTCAATTCCGTCCCTGGCCACCATCT
>Ga0173480_10000032_pt1 | contig 32123 bp, 32 predicted proteins | sample NitcycUS209509C1_FD_122622 | JGI IMG/M metagenome (GOLD analysis project Ga0173480, IMG submission 122622) | Soil microbial communities from Arlington Agricultural Research Station in Wisconsin, USA - Nitrogen cycling UWRJ-S209-509C-1 (version... | ecosystem: Environmental > Terrestrial > Soil... | reverse complement strand
TAATAATATATATCTGAAGATATAATTATAGATAGATTATTTTTTCAGTTATTATTATAATAATACTTCTTTTTTTCATTGAAAAAATAAATTTTATGAAAATTTCAGTTATTTTTAGGTATATAAGATTAAAATAATCATAAGAATTATTTTTTGGAGGAATAGTTTAATGGTAAAATAACGATATTCAACATTGTAGTTAAGGGTTTAACTCTTTTTTCCTCTGAATTTTTATTAGAATTTTTCAACTTAATATATGAGTAGTAGTGTAGTAAACATTATTTTTATCTTTTATAAAAAATGCAAAATTTTATTCAATTATTTAACATCCAATTAAGTTTAAAAAAAAGTTTATATAGATCTTTAACATCTATATTTGGTATAAATTTATTTACGTCAGGTATTATTTGTAAAAAATTTGGTTTTAATTCGAAATCTTTGTTGAAAGATGTAAATTTTACTATAATAAAGGAGATTAGAAAATTTATTTTATTTGAGTATTCTATTCAAGATACATTACGAAAAAAAATTCAATTATCTATATCAAATTTAATTGCATTCAAGAGCGTAAAAGGTTTAAGGCATAGACTACGACTGCCTACTCGTGGTCAGCGTACTCGATCAAATCATAGAACTCGGCGACGACTAATATAAATGCATGGTAGATTTTAATACATTATATCCTATTAAAAATATTGAAAATTATAAATTGTATAGACTACAGACTATTTTAGATATTTTTCAAACAAAAATTTATATTTTGAATATTAGGTCTACATTAAACAATATTTATGTGACAGTTACTAATAATGTTGGTCAAATTCTTTTTGTTAAGTCAGGTGGTACAATAAAAATTACTTCAGCCAAAAAAAATACAAATTATAATTTAGAGCTAATATTAAGTGGGCTATTGAAAAGATTAAATGATTTAAATATTACGAATTTAGTTCTAAAGTTAGATTTTGCTTCGTTAAAAAAAAAGAAAGTGTTTATAAAAATGGTACAGAAATTTTCTATGAAAGTTTTGGGAATACAATTAAACACTATGAAAGCATTCAATGGTATACGTTTTCGTAAAATACGTAGAATTTAATAATTTAGATGTCAACGTTTTTTTTAAAAGATCATAAAAACCGTACAAATTTTCAGAATTTTGAAATTCAACAAAAAGTGTTGAAATCTTTAGTTTTTAATTCCGATTTGTCTACTTTTACCAGAAGAAAATTATTATGGCAGTTTATGTCTCTTTGTTCTAGAACTTCTTTTAGTTTTTTAAAGAATAGTTGTATTTTTTCTGGAAGATCCCGGGCTGTATATAGTTTTTTTAATTTATCGCGATTATGTGTTAAAGAATTTTTTAAAATAAGATCTCTTCCAAATTTAAGAAAATCTAGTTGATAATTTCATCAAAAAATGACGCAATTACAGAATTTTATAGCAATTCTAAATTTAAATCTAAAAATTAACTCCTTTTATTTTAAGTTTAAAAAAACAAAATTTATATTACGAATTGTAAAATTACTTATTAAGAATAACTATTTTATAGGGTATAAATTTTGTAAGATTGATCCGACAAAACTAATTATTTTTTTTAAATTAAATTTTGAAAAAACTCGTCCTTTTATGCTTTCATGTGTTCAAGTTTCAAGACCAAATAGGGTTGTTTTTATTAAATGTAACCAATGGTCACAATCAAGTTCTTCGTTATTAATTTTATCTACTACACGTGGACTTATGACTAATAGAGAAGCTTGAATGTACCGTTTAGGTGGAATCGCTTTATGTAAAATAACATAAATTGTGAAAAATTTTTATTTTAATAAATTAATTCAAATTCAAGAAAACAAGATTACAGTTTTAAAAAAAGGCTCACTCCTTTTAATTAGAGGACCTTTAGGTAGTTCATTGTTAGAGCTTCCTAAGACTATTTGCTTTAAAAAATATAAATGCTACTATAGACTTTTTGGGTTGATAGTGGAAAAAAATTTGGTTTTAACATATTATAAATTATTATTAAATAGAATTAGGGGTGTTGATTTAGGGTTTTCGGAGCTTCTTACCATTAATGGAGTCGGGTGACGTGTTTCTTTGAAGGATTCAAATATACTAGTTTTTTCTTTAGGTTACAGTCACGTGATCGAATACACTTTAAAGAACTGTGTTGAGGTTATTTTTTATGATAAACAGCGTTTTAAAATATTTGGAGTGGATTTAGAAATTGTTCAACAAACTGTAATAGACTTATGTAAATTACGTGTATTTAATGTTTATAAGGGTAAAGGGGTTTGTAAATATAGTCAAGTATATACGTTAAAAATTAGTTCGAAGTCTAAAGCATAATTAGGTGAAGAAAATAGATTTTTTATTATGTCAACTATTAATCAAGTACTAAGGTTAAAACGTATTTTAAAAAAAAAGAAAAACAAAGTATTAGCTTTACAGCAAAATCCCCACAAAAAAGGCATTTGTTTAAAAGTTTTTACAATGACACCTAAAAAACCAAATTCAGCACTTCGAAAAGTAGTACGTGTGAAACTCACAAATAATATGCGAATTACAGCACATGTTCCAGGTGAAGGTCATAATTTACAAGAGTATTCAATTGTATTAATTCGTGGAGGTCGGGCGAGAGATCTTCCTAGTGTACGGTACAAAGTTATTCGAGGTAAATATGATTTAGAGCCTGTACGAAATCGAAAAACGCGACGATCAAAATATGGAATTAAGAAAAATTAATAACAAATATTTATATAATTCAATTTTAATTAAAAAATTTGTAAATGGATTAGCGAAAGCAGGTAAGGTTCAGATAGTTGAGAGAGCTTTATTTAAGACATTAGCTAATTTAAAATTTAAGACTTATCTAAATCCTCTAGTCTTATTTTTATTTTTATTAAATGAAATTAAGCCTTGTATTATTTTAAAATCTTTAAGGTTAGGTAGTGTTGTTTACCAGATTCCAATGCCGTTATCTTTACGAAAACAGTTTTCAAAATCAATAAAATTGTTTATAAATATTATTAAAATATCAAAACAAGCTGAATGTCTAGACGTAAAAATTGAAAATGAACTAACTTTATTATTAAAAGGAAGAAGTTCTTTATACAAAACTAATTTTGCATTATATCAAACAGCTTCAAATGCGAGAGCTTTTGCTCATTATAGGTGAGATTAGATTACGGAATATAGCATAATGGTAATGTATCTGATTTGGGATTAGATGAGTATGGGTTCAAACCCCATTATTCCGAAAATACTATTAAATTTTTAAATAAACAAAATGCACACAACTAAGTTGTCAAAATTTAAAAAAAATTCTAAGCTGATTCGTATAAATAAAATATATTTTGATTTGTTAAAAACAAAGCATCTTTTAAATTTTTTTATTGGAGGTTTAAGGAAAAATCAATTTTTGAAATTGTGGAATGTAGCATCAAATCAACATCGATTTTTGATGTTTTTAGAAAAATTAGAATATAGGATTGAATTTGTGTTATTAAAATCTGGATTTGTAGTGTCAGGACTACAGGCTAAACAATTGGTTTTACATGGTCATATTTTTGTAAATAAGATAAGAATTTTGGCGTATAGTTATCAATTAGAATTATATGATTCAATATCAATTAATAACTTTTTTTTAGTTAAATACAAGAATTTTTTGATTTGTAATCTTTTTAAAACAACTTTCTTTTTTAATTTTCTTAAAAAGAAACGAATTACTAAGAAAGTAACTATTAGTCAACTTTTTGTCTATTTCAAATTTCCTTATTTTTTAGAAGTAAATTATAAGACGTTTACGTTATGTTTGGTAAAGCCGCCAATCTTTCACGAATTTTTTTTTCCAAAAATTTTGTCTTTATATAATTGTAATCAATTATATTTTACTCTATAAGTAGATATTTAATTATTTATCAGTTTTTCAAAGTTTGTAATTTAGGATTATCTTTCATATATATATATATATTATTACTTGATAGAATTTTACGTAAAAATTTATTATATAAAAATCAATGATTAGTTTAATTGTATTCTTACCTTTATTTAGTAGTATTTGCTCTGGTTTTTTTGGTTTTAGATTAGGGACAAAAGGTGTTGCTATACTAACTTCTTTAGCATTAATTATTTCTTTTTGGACGTCTCTTTGGTCTTTGATTGTAATTGGATTTAGTTTAACTCCGTTGTATGTTCCTTTAGTAAATTGAGTAGTAATCGGACAATTTTTTACGACTTGAGGTTTATATATAGATAATTTATCTATATTAATGTTTATTTTAGTAACTGGAGTTAGCAGTTTAGTATATTTATATTCTTTAGTGTACATGGCTGAAGATCCTCATCTAATAAGATTTTCTTGTTATATTACTTTATTTACTTTTTTATGTTGATATTAATATCATCAGGGAATTTACTTCAGCTTTTTTTCGGTTGAGAAGGTGTTGGTTTAGCTTCTTATTTACTTATTAATTTTTGATATACTCGTATTCAAGCAAATAAAGCTGCAATTCAAGCATTATTAGTAAATAAGGTTGGTGACATTGCTGTTTTATTAGCAATTGCAACTAGTTTCTTTTTATACCAGTCTATAGATTTTAGTATAATGTTTTCTGTTACACCCTATATGCTATCTGATTCACTAATTTTTTTTGTTCATGAAGTAAACGTTTTAACAATTATTTCTTTTTTTATGTTTTTAGGTGCAATTGGTAAATCTGCTCAATTAGGACTCCATACATGATTACCGTCAGCTATGGAAGGTCCTACTCCAGTTTCAGCTTTAATTCATGCTGCTACTATGGTAACAGCTGGTATTTTTTTAATTATTAGATGTTCTCCTATATTTGAATATACAGAATCAATTCTGGTTTGAATTACTTTTATTGGATCGTTAACCGCTTTTTTTGCCGCAACGGTTGGTATGTTGCAAAATGATTTAAAGCGTGTAATTGCATATTCCACATGTTCACAACTTGGTTATATGGCTTTTGCTTGTGGTTTATCAAGTTATTCAACATCGTTTTTTCATTTAATAAATCATGGATGTTTTAAAGCTTTATTATTTTTGAGTGCAGGGTCTATAATTCATGGATGTTCTGACGAGCAAGATTTACGTCGTATGGGTGGTTTGGGGAAACTCTTTCCTATAACTTATTGCATGTTTTTAATTGGTTCTTTATCATTAATGGGATTTCCTTTTCTTTCTGGTTTTTTTTCAAAAGATATTATATTGGAAACTGCTTTTGCTCACTATACAGTTAGTGGTCTGTTTGCATATTGGTTAGGAACGTTATCTGCTTTTTTTACAGCATTTTATTCATTTCGATTAATGTATTTAACTTTTTTATCTTCGGTTAATTCATCTAAACCTATAATTCAAGGTGCCCATGAATCTTTCGGTTTAATTATTTTTTCTCTTGTTACATTAAGTTTAGGAAGTATTTTTAGTGGTTTTATGTTAAAAGACTTATTTATTGGTGTAGGTTCAATTTTTTTAGGTAATTCCATTTTTATTTTGCCTAAACATTTTAATTTATTTGAAGCAGAATTTTTACCTACTTTAGTAAAATTAACTCCGGTACTATTTAGTTTATGAGGAGCATTTTTGGCGTTTTTATTAAATCATATTTATAGTTCGTTTTTAATATATTTAAAATTTTCGCAATTTGGGTTATTTTGTTATAGTTTTTTTAATCAAAAGTGGTTTATTGATAAAATATATAATCTATATATTATTAAACCCATATTTCATATTAGTTATGTAATTTCATTTAGATTACTTGATAAGGGATTTATTGAACTACTTGGTCCTTTAGGACTAGTTTTTAAGCTTAATGAGATTTCAAAAAAAGTAAGTGGATTTCAAACAGGATTAATTTACCATTACACCTTTATTATCCTGGTTAGTGTTTTTTTATATATTAATTTTACTTTTTTCTTTGAGATTTTTTATGAATATTTTACTTTTGAAATTTTAAGTTATTATTTTTTTTTATTAATAAGTGTTTTTTAAATTTTGATTCGATGATAATATGACTTCTTTTACGTTAGTATCTTGTTTCTTTTTTTTATTCTCAAGTATTGCTTTAGTTTCGGCAATAATGGTTATTTTAAGTTCGAACCCTATATATTCAGCTTTATTTCTAATATTAGTGTTTTTTAATTCAGGTTTGCTCATTTTATTGTTAGATTTAGAATTTTTAGCATTGACTTTTATTTTAATATATATTGGAGCAATTATGGTTTTAGTTTTATTCGTGATTATGATGTTAGACATAAAACAAACTACTCTATATTTGAATATGTCCTATTATTTTTTTATTAGTGGATTGTTTTTAATTTTTCTAGGGAGTGAATTTTTATATTTTATAAGTTTAGATTTAACATATTTTCAAATTAATGTTTTTTCTAGTTATTTTAATTGATTTTCTTTAGTTTTGGAGACTTCAAATATTAGAAATTTAGGTGTTTATTTATATACATATTTTTCTTTTTTTTTATTATTAGCTGGTCTTATTTTACTTGTAGCGATGTTAGGTGCTATAAGTTTGACTCTAGAGGGTGATACAACTATTTATAATACTAAGCAGCAGCAATTATTTAAGCAATTGAATGTAGATCCAAAAAAATCTATATTTTATGTCGTATTCTAAATTTATAGATGGGCATTTAAGTTTTAAAGGGCATCTTTAGCTTAATTGGAAAAGCATTGATTTTCTAAATCAAGTTATATAGGTTCGATTCCTATAAGATGTATTTTATCAATCTAATGCTCCTCGTTTTCATTCATAAATAAATCCTATAGTTAGTATTATTAAGAAGTATACCATAGAATAGTATGCTTGATATGAATTTAGTGCGATAGATCAAGGAAATAAGAATACAATTTCTAAGTCGAAAATAATAAATAGGATAGCTACTAAATAGAATTTAATACTAAAGGTATGTCGCGCATCTCCAAATGGATCAAAGCCACATTCATATGCTGATAATTTTTCGAGATCTAATTTTTTTTCACTAATAACTTGTGAAAGATTAATTATAAGAAAGGCGACTAGATTACAAATTATAAAATAAATTAAAAAGAGGTTATATTCGGTGAAATTAGAAGGTATATATAAAAAATTACTCATTTTCTTTTTAAATTAATGTGATAAGTTGATTGCATCATGCAAATATAGGCAAATTAGTATTGTGAATACGTAGGCTTGTAATAGGGCAATTCCTAGTTCTAAGATGGTTACTGCAATAATAATAATTAAAGGGAACAGCTGTAAAATATATCAAATTCCTCCAAAAGATAACATTGTTCAGGCAAATCCTGCGATTATTTTTAATAAGGTATGTCCTGACATCATATTTGCAAAAAGTCGAATAGACAGACTAAAAACTCGCGATATATAAGATGCGATTTCAATCGGAACTAGTAAAGGAGCTAAGGCTATATGTATTCCAGTTGGAAGGAAAAATCCTAAAAAACGTAATTTATGCTGTTTTATCGCGATTATATTTATTCCTATGAATAATGTCAATGCTAAGCTAAACGTTACAAAAATATGGCTTGTTATAGTGAAACTATAGGGTACCATGCCAATTAAGTTGCTCATAGTTAGAAATAAAAATAGAAAAAATATAAAGGGAAAATATTGTAAACTTTTTGTTCCGATATTTTTTTCAACTAGTGTTTTATTAAATATAAATGTTTCTTCTATAATTGATTGTCATTTTGTTGGAATAATTTTATTATTTATATTAATAAATTGAAATAAAAGAAGGATAAAACTTAGACTTAAGAAAGTGAAAAGAGTTGAATTTGTAATATTTAGATGAAGATTGTGGAATCTAAAAAGTGGAAGTAGGGAGATAATCTCAAATTGTTCTAGAGGGGTTGGATAGATCATATTTAGTTTATTTTAGAAAAGAATAAGAAATGTGGTTAAATTTTATAAGTTTGGTAGTGATGTTTTTTTTTTAAATCAATATCATTTTGAAGTATTTTAGTTGCAATTTAATCATAGCAGGTAGGTTTTTAATTATATTGTGGAAAATTTCATTAACGGCTTGTAATTGTTTTATTTCTTTAAAATTTGTAATTATTATCATTTTTTTTAAATTTTGTATCTCTAATTGTGTACGTGCTGTTTTAAAGATATGAGGAGATTTTAATATTGTAAATTTTTTAATTTTTTTTGGAAAAGATATATAGCATAATTTAAGATTATATATTTTATTTTGTGTTAACATGAATAAAAGGTATGTACTTAGATATTCAATATTTGGATAAGTTGAGCTGTTAATGGAGATTTGAAATTTATTTTTAAATTGCATATTTATTATGTTAGAAGTGATCCTAGATAATACGTTTCTGTTATTAGAAAATTAGGTACTATAAAAAAAAGAGTTATAACCGTTAATCCTAAAAGACTATACACATATGTAATAGTATTAGGTTTAAACTTTACCATATTTAAATTAAGAGTTTTTTCAAAATTAATAATTTTTATTATTCGAATGTAATAAAATGCACTAAGAGTACTACATAATATACTAATCACTAAGAGTAAATAGTAACTTGTTTCAATTGCTGCAAGAAATACGTAAAATTTAGCAAAAAATCCAATTAAGGGCGGTATACCAGCCATTGAGAAAAATAGTAACGTGCTTATAATTCGAGTAATTGGAGATATGTTTTTAATATATAACAAATCAGTTATATAAATAATATTTTTATTTGTTTCTTTTTTTAAGGATAGTAGTATACTAAAAAAAGTAAACATAGTAATTACATAAATGTACATATATAAGAAAAACGCATGTACTCCCATAAGAGTTCCAGTAGCTAAACTCATTAACATATAACCCACATGATTAATTGAGCTATATGCTAAGAATCGTTTAATTTTTTTTTGATATAATGTTGCAATACTAGAAAATATAATCGTTAGAATTGCTGTTGTAACTAAAATAGGCTGTCAGATAAAATAGAAATTAAAAAATACCGTATAAATTAACTTCGTAAAAAAGAAGAAAATTGCTAGCTTGGGTATTGTTGAAAAAAATATCATTACAAGAAGTGGGGCTCCCTCATATACATCGGGACTTCAGATATGAAATGGTACAGCTGTTAACTTAAATAAAAATCCACATAAAAGTAAAATAAGTCCTAAAATGAAGGTGTTTGATATATTTTCTAGGTTTTGACTGCTTAATAAGATGCTTTTAGAGATTTCTGTAAAATTAGTAGACCCTGTAAAGCCGTAAATTAAAGACATTCCAAATAATAAAAAGCTTGAAGATAGTGCACCTAGTACAAAGTATTTGAGTCCAGCTTCTGTTGATAAATGCGAGGTATGTTTAAACGCAGCTAAGACATAAAGACATAAACTTTGCATTTCAATACTAAGATAAAACGATATTAAATCATTTGTAGAGATAAGTATAAGAAGAGCAAAGGTAGTAAGGGCAATTAATATGAGAAATTCAAATTTATCTGAAAATTCTTGCTTAACTGGCTCAAATGCTATTATTAGGAAAAGTGTAATAAAAAAAAGTAAGGTTCCTTTTATAAAAATAGTATAACTATCGCTTATAATGCTTTCATAAAAAATAATTTCTGTTTTATAAAGGTTGTTTAATAGCAATAAAAATGTTATTACATTTATTTCGATTAATAGAAAGACGACATTTTTTGTTAATTTTGTATTTCCGGTTCATAATTTAGTACTAAATTCTAAACTTCATAATAGTAGAATTAACGTAGTTGTTATAAAAAATAATTCTGGTAAAAATATAATTAGATCTGTAGAGAACGAGTATATCATGTGGTTTTTCTATCGAAAAGCTAAAAATGTTGTTTTAGAATAATGACAAAAATTAATAATAAATGGAGATGGGAATATAAATTTATCCTCTTATATATATATGAATATAGCAAGAAAAAAAACAATAAAAAATTTTACAATGAATTTTGGCCCTCAACATCCGGCCGCTCATGGAGTTTTACGATTAGTCTTAGAATTAGATGGGGAAATTGTTCGTAGAGCTGATCCGCATGTAGGTTTATTGCATAGAGGTACTGAGAAATTAATTGAGTACAAAACATATATGCAAGCTCTACCTTATTTTGATCGCTTAGATTATGTCTCGATGATGGTGCAGGAGCATGTTTTTTCATTAGCTATAGAAAAATTATTAAATTGTTCTGTCCCTATTCGTGCTCAGTACATTCGAGTATTATTTTTAGAAATTACGCGTATTTTAAATCATTTAATGGCTGTTACAACACATGCTTTAGATGTTGGAGCATTAACTCCTTTCTTATGGGGTTTTGAAGAGCGTGAGAAATTAATGGAGTTTTACGAGCGTGTTTCAGGTGCGCGAATGCATGCTAATTATATTAGGCCAGGAGGCGTTAGTCAAGATTTACCTCTAGGTTTATTATCTGATATCTATGAATTTGCAATCCAGTTTAATTCACGAATTGATGAGATGGAAGAGCTTTTAACAAATAATCGAATCTGGAAACAACGTTTAGTTGATGTTGGGATTGTTACTGCAGAGCAAGCATTAGATTGGGGGTTTACAGGAGTTCTATTACGTGGATCCGGTATTTCTTGAGATTTAAGAAAAGTTCAACCTTATGAAATTTATTCAAAGTTAGATTTTGAAATTCCTATTGGTACAAACGGTGATTGTTACGATCGTTATTTAGTGCGTATTGGTGAAATGCGTCAGAGTACTAGCCTTATTTTGCAATGTATCAATCAACTTCCTGAAGGGCTTGTTAAAGTTGACGATAAAAAGCTTACACCTCCTTCTCGAAAAGATATTAAAAATTCAATGGAAGCTTTAATTCACCATTTTAAGCTATACTCTAAAGGTTTTAATATAGAATCGAATGAGACTTATGTTTCAGCCGAGGCTCCAAAGGGAGAATTTGGAGTTTATTTGGTTTCTGATGGTTCAAATAAACCTTATAGATGCAAGATTAAAGCTCCAGGTTTTGCACATTTACAGGGTTTAAATTTTATGGCACAAGGTCATATGATTGCAGATGTAGTAACTATTATTGGGACACAAGATATAGTTTTTGGTGAAATTGATCGATAATAATCCTTAAGTTTAGTAGAGTAGCCATTAATTTAAAATAAAAATTGAGTATTTAGTTTTTTTATTATAGTATTATATTAAGTAACTAGTATATGGATCTTTTAAATGAATTGTCAATGAGTTTTATATTAACACTTATTTGTCCTTGTGTGGGTATTTTATATTTAATTCTTCTTTCAAAACCGTCACAATTATTGGTTAAAAAAATAGCATTATTTTTTTCAATATTGACATTTTATATATCATTATTTTTATGAATTTTTTTTGAAAAGAGTAGTTTATTTTTTCAATGATTATTTTATAAAAATTGATTATCTTTTTTAGGTATAAATTTTATTTTAGGTTTAGACGGTATTTCTTTGTTTTTTATATTATTAACTACGTTTTTAGTTCCTATGTGCATTTTAGCGGGATGAAAAAATATTATGTTTAATGTAAAAGGTTTTGTACTTTTATTTTTATTTTTAGAAATTTTTTTATTACTTATTTTTTCTGTGTTGGATTTAGTCTTATTTTATATTTTTTTTGAGAGTGTTTTAATCCCAATGTTTTTGATTATTGGAATTTGAGGGTCTCGAGAACGTAAAATTAAGGCTTCTTATTTCTTTTTTATTTATACTTTATTAGGTTCATTAGTGATGTTGTTGGGTATTCTTCTTATTTTATTTGAAACTGGGACTACAAACTTTTTGACATTAACTTCCTATCAATTTAGTTACGATCGACAACTATTATTATGACTTATGTTTTTTATATCTTTCGCTGTTAAATTACCTGTTATACCTTTTCATATTTGATTGCCAGAAGCTCATGTTGAAGCCCCCACAGTAGGTTCCGTTATTTTAGCTGGTGTTTTATTAAAGTTGGGTGTTTATGGTTTAGTACGGTTTTCTTTTGTATTATTTCCGTATGCTAATATGTATTTTATTCCTTTTGTATATACAATTAGTCTCATTTCAATACTTTATAGTTCTTTAACAACGCTACGTCAAATTGATTTAAAGCGAATTATTGCCTATTCTTCTGTGGCCCATATGAATTTTGGATTGTTAGGTTTATTTTCAAATACAATTCAGGGTTTAATTGGTGGTTTATTTTTGTCGATAAGTCATGGGTTTGTAGCTAGCGCTCTTTTTTTATGTATTGGGGTATTATATGATCGTCATCATACACGATTATTAAAATACTATAGTGGATTAAGTGTAATTATGCCTGTTTTTTCTTTAATCTTTTTATTTTTTTCTTTAAGTAATTTAGGATTACCTGGAACTAGTAGCTTTGTTGGAGAGCTTTTAATACTTCTTGGGAGCTTTCAACAAAATTGATTAGTAAGTTTTCTTGGTACCTCCGGCATATTTTTTGGTTCATTATATTCTATTTGGCTTTATAATAGACTTTGTTTTGGAAATTTAAAAATTCAATACAATTCTGTGTATATAGATTTATCAAGGCGTGAATTTTGTCTTTTCATACCTTTTATTTTTATGATTTTACTATTAGGAATAATTCCATCTTTCTTTTTAGATTATTTTTATTCCTCTAGTTTTTTAATATGTAATTAAATAAGTTAGATGACTGCTTTTTTGATTTTATGAAAATTTCAGTTTTTTTCATGTATATACATGTATTATTATAATACAGGAAAATTTAATATTTCTAAAATTATGGTCTAATTAGACTATAGGTGGTTAAAAAATCTTTTTTAAATATAGGATTCTATGCTTTTAGAAAGTGCAAAAGTTATTGGAGCTGGACTAGCAACAATTGGATTAGCTGGAGTAGGTTTAGGTATTGGTACAGTTTTTGCGGCATTAATCACGGGTGTAGCACGAAATCCTTCATTAGTAAATCAGTTATTTACGTATGCATTACTTGGGTTTGCCTTAACTGAAGCAGTTGCTTTATTCGTATTAATGATTGCATTTTTATTATTATTTGCATTTTAGATGAATTTAATAGGGTTAATAGCTTAATTTGGTAGAGCTTCAAATTGTCATTTTGAAAGGTGTAGGTTCAAATCCTATTTAACTCGAAATTTAACGCTACTCGACTAAATAGCATAATTGGTAATGTAGTGGATTGCAAATCTAATAATAGTGGTTCAAGTCCACTTTTAGTCTGGTAATAGAATTACCATTTTTATACGAATATAGCTCAATTGGTAGAGCATTAGTTTGTGGATCTGGTGGTTATGGGTTCAAACCCCATTATTCGTCAAAATTTAGTAGTTAGCTCAATTGGTAGAGCATCTCTTTTACACAGAAAAGGCTATCGGTTCAAATCTGATACTACTAAAAAAAGTTTAGTTTATTGATTAGAAAAGTCCTAAAAAACTAAAAAAATTGATTTTTTTAATTCTTAAAGAAAGGGAATCTTTTTTGGGTTTAGAAAGATGAAATTTTTTAATTTATATAAATAAGTTTTATACTAAGGAATTATGATACAGTTAATAAAAAAGACTAATATTGAAAAACAAGTTACTATATATCAAAAATAGGCTTAGAATAATCTAATCTTTACTTAATATACTATATAACATATATTTGAATTGCTAAATTGAGAATTTATATTATTTATAAAAATATAACATAATACATTCTTTTTAAAGAAGGGTTTGATCCTGGCTCAGAATGAACGCTAGAAATATGCATAACACATGCAAGTTGAACGGATATATCTATATATTATATAAGTAGCGAACGGGTGCGTAACATATAAGAATTTACCTTTTAATTTAGGATAACTAGGTAATACTAGCTAATACTAAATATGTTGTGTTGAAAACAATAAAGATTATATCGTTAAAAGATAAGCTTATATAGGATTAGGTAGTTGGTAGGGTAAAGGCTTACCAAGCCTATGATCCTTAGCTAGTTTGGGAGAACGGATAGCCACACTGAAACTGAGACAAGGTTCAGACTTCTACGGAAGGCAGCAGTGTGGAATATTGGACAATGAGCGAAAGCTTGATCCAGCAATATTTCGTGTGTGATTAGAAGAATAGGAGACTATTTGTAAAGCACTATCGGTAAAGACGAAATTGACAGTATTTATAGAAGAAGCTCCGGCAAATTTCGTGCCAGCAGCCGCGGTAATACGAAAGGAGCAAGTGTTATTCAGATTAACTGGGCGTAAAGGGCACGTAGGTGGTTTGTTTATGTGTATTATTAAATTATAAAGCATAACTTTATAATGTAGTATAAACAGCAAAACTAGAGTTAGGTAGAGAGTAGTAGAATTTCTAATGTAAAGGTGAAATTTGATAAAATTAGAGAGAATACCAATGGCGTAAGCAACTACTTGGACCTTAGCTGACACTGAGGTGCGAAGGTATGGGGAGCAAATAGGATTAGATACCCTAGTAGTCCATACAGTAAACGATGAATATTAAGTGTTGGAATAAATTTCAGCATTACAGCTAACGCGTTAAATATTCCGCCTGGGGAGTACAACCGCAAGGTTGAAACTTAAAGGAATTGACGGGGATCTAAACAAGCGGTGGAACATGTGGTTTAATCCGATACTACGCGTAAAATCTTACCAGTTTTTGTATAATATACAGGTGTTGCATGGCTGTCGTCAGTTCGTGTTGTGAAACGTTTGGTTCAGTCCTTTTAACGAACGTAACCCCTATTTTTTGTTGCTTAGTTAGATTAGTTTAATTTAATCATTAGGACTCTAAAAAATTGCTTATGATATATAAGATGAGAGTGGGGATGACGTCAAGTCGTCATGGCCCTTATAAACTGGGCTACACACGTGTTACAATAGTTATTACAATAAGAAGCAAAAACGCGAGTTAGAGCAAATCTTGAAAAGTAACTTAAGTTCGAATTGTTCTCTGTAACTCGAGAGCATGAAGTTGAAATCGCTAGTAATCACAAATTAGTACGTTGTGGTGAATATGTTCTTAGATCTTGTACACACCGCCCGTCACACCCTGGAAATTGGTTTTATTTTAAGTAACTGATAAATAACCTAATGGAGATTCTTTGAGTAAAATTAGGAGTTTCATTACTAGACTAGAATTAGTGACTGTGGTGAAGTCGTAACAAGGTAGTTGTAGGGGAACCTGTAGCTGGAAATATTATAAATTTAATAGCATTCATTTATATTTTATTTTTATTTTATTAAAATACACATTATATATAGTAATCCTGGATCCCATTAGAATTCCTAAGTAACTTCTATATATTTCATATATAGCTTTTTATAGTGAAACTTGACTAGATTTTTACGTTTAGGTAGCTCAGTGGTAGAGTAAAACACTGAAACTGTTTATGTCATTGGTTCAAGTCCAATTCTAAACAAATTAGAAAATTGATGATGGATGTATAGCTCAAAGGTAGAGCTGTAAGCTTTTAACTTAAAGGGTCTGGGTTCAAGTCCCAGTACATTCAGGTTAAAAACCTTCAAGAGAAAATAAATAAATTAATGAAACGGCAAACTACTTTTTATAATTCACAATTTCAATTTATACACTCGACTGGTGTTTTATACATCAAATATAATCAATTTTATTTTTTTCCATTAGTGATAGATATTTTTAATACCGCGCCTTGATTGAAAGGAAAAGTAATGGCTTTTGAAAATAAACAGTTATTAAAATTTAAGAATCGATTTTCTAACAAAAATTAAAAGACTATGCAAATTTGTACTGTTAGCTTAATTGGTAGAGCGCTGATTTTGTAGTTCAGAGGTTATGAGTTCAAGTCTCATACGGTACAAAATTCTAATAAAAATATTGCAATATAGAGTAATTTGGTAACTCGTTAGATTCATGCTCTGAAAATACTGGTTCAAGTCCAGTTATTGCAAACTAATTATTAAGAAATTAGGCTTATAGCTTAACGGTAAAGCATACTACTCATAATGGTTTTATTATAGGTTCGAATCCTATTAGGCCTAAGTTAGGGGATATAGCTTAACTGGTAGAGTTCATACTTTGCAAGTATGTAGGTGTTGGTTCAAGTCCAATTATCTCCAAAAAAAATATACAAAACGCTTATATCTTAATTGGAAAAGTTCCGAACTTCGGATTCGTGTTATGAAAGTTCAAGTCTTTCTAAGCGTAGAAATTTACGAATAAATAACAAGGCTTATAACTCAATGGTAGAGTATACAAGTGATATTTGTAGAGTTGATAGTTCGAATCTATTTAAGCCTATTAATCATAGCGACCTCAGTGGCGGAATGGTAGACGCGCTAAACTTAGAATTTAGTTTTCTTATTACAAGAAGATAAGAGTTCAAGTCTCTTCTGAGGTAAATCTAAATAAAAAAGGATTTTACTTATTCAGGGTTTATAAACTTTTAATCTCATCTAGCTTAATTGGTAAAGCAATTCACTGTTAATGAATGGAGTATAGGTTCAATTCCTGTGATGGGAGGAAAGAATGGCTGAGTGGTTAAAGGCGGTAGACTGTAAATTTACTAATTTAATATTTTCATAGGTTCGAATCCTATTTCTTTCAGTAAAATTGATAAGTTAGGAGTTCCTTTCGTCTAGTGATTAGGACATTGCTTTTTCAGAGCGAGAACGTGAGTTTAATTCTCACAAGGAATATGTACTTTACTAAAACCATGAAGATTTCAATTACTGTATCTCCATACTTATAATTCACAAATTTTAACATTTTTTTAAATAGGGTAAAATTTTTATTTCTAACCAAGAGTAAAGTTTTACCCTGCTCAACAATGTTAAACTAAATATAGAATATAAGGGAATTTAAATTTATTAAATAACTCTCTATATAGCGTTAATAGTTAAAATAATCTTAATGACAAATTAGGCTGATTTATTTTAATATTTAGGATATAGCCAAGAGGTAAGGCATTGGTTTTTGGCATCATGAGCATAGGTTCGAATCCTATTATCCTAATTGTTAATAAAGCGAGTATGAATTAATGGTAAATTATTTGTCTTCCAAACAAAATTTGAGAGTTCGAATCTCTCTATTCGCAAAGAATAGCAAACTTAATATAAAAATTTTTAAATTCTTATATCTGATGGATACCTAGATAGTGTTAGTACCAAAGGACGTGTCAAATTGCGAAAAGTCATAGCAAGTGAGAAACTATTAACTATGAATTTCCTTTAAAAAAATTTATTTCTTAAAGAAATTTATTAAACCTAGAGAATTGAAACATCTTAGTATCTAGAGGAAAAGAAATCAACCGAGATTCCGTAAGTAGTGGCGAACGAAATCGGAATAAGACTAAAAATTTAAATAACGAACTACTCTTCAACTAAATTAAATGTTTTGAAAAACATACCATAGAGAGTGATAGTCTTGTAAATTTGTATGAAGAGTAAGGAGTTATTAATGATAATTTGTAAGTAAAATGATTTTCGAGAAGAGTTGTTTGAACACAGAAGGCCCACCTTCTAAGTCTAAATACTAACCATACTCAATAGTGAACAAGTACCGTGAGGGAAAGGTGAAATAAAACCCATAAGGGAGTGAAATAGCTGTTGAAATTAGATATAAAATAATAGTTTAATTCAAATATTTTTATTTGAATAAATGTACCTTTTGTATAATGGGTCAGCAAGTTATTAAAAATAGTAAGCCTAACGTTAAGGCAGGCGTAGCGAAAGCAAGTTTTAATAAGCGTTAATTATTTTTAATAGTACCCGAAGCTAGGTGATCTAACTATGATCAAGCTGACGTTGTTGTAAAAAATAACTGAGGGCTGAACCCGTGTATGTAGCAAAATACTGGGATGAATTATGGTTTGGAGTGAAAGTCTAATCAAACTTAGCAATAGCTGGTTTTCTACGAAATCTATTTAGGTAGAGTATTATATAATTAATTATTGGGGGTAGAGCACTTGTTACTTAATGGGGATCTGATAGTCTTACTGAAAGTAAGTAAACTTCGAATACCATAAAACACAATTTTTTGAGAAAATATATAATAGACAGACTTTCGATGATAAGGTCGAAGGTCGAGAGGGAAACAGCCCAGATTACATGCTAAGGTCTTAAAATAATTTTTAAGTGAAAAAGGAGAATTTAATACAGAAACAATTAAAAGGTGGGCTTGGAAGCAGCCATCCTTTAAAGAAATCGTAATAGATCATTAATTAAATCAAGTTTATATTTTCCGAAAATATATAGAGACTAAAAAGTTTACCGAAGCAGTAAATAAAAAGCGATTTTTATGGTAGTGGAACGTTTTGTAATTTCGTTGAAGAAAAATTGCAAAATTTTTTGGAGAAATCAAAAGTGAGAATGCTGACATAAGTAACGAAAAATATAGTATCTAAATCTATATCGCTGTAAGTTCGAAGATTTCAGTGTACAGGTTGTCTGCAATGAGTTATACAGTCTCTAAGATTATAGTGAAAACTTATGTTGATGAGAAAAAAGATTGAATATTTCTTTTATAATTTAAGAAAATCGAATAGTAAGAATTCATTGTATTTTAATTCTTATTTTAATAAAATTGAGTTATCCTATTCCAGGAAAATTCTTAAATTTGAACTGTACTTAAACCGACACAGGTGAACTGGTATAAAAGTACCCAAGCGATTGAAAGAATAATATTGAAGGAACTCGGCAAAATAACTCTGTTACTTCGGTACAAAGAGAGGCAAAATTGATTTTTATAAAATTAATTTTGGTGTCAAAAATATGAGGTAGCGACTGTTTAATAAAAACACAGGACTCTGCTAAATTGAGAAATGACGTATAGAGTCTGATACCTGCCCAGTGCTGTAAAGTTAAAAATTAGGGGTTTAAGCTTCTAATTTAATCTCCAGTAAACGGCGGCTGTAACTCTGACGGTCCTAAGGTAGCGAAATTCCTTGTCTAGTAATTTTAGACCTGCATGAATGGTATAACGACTTCCTCACTGTCTCCAATATTACTTCAGTGAAATTAGAATATCCGTGAAGATACGGATTTTATATGATTAGACGGAAAGACCCTGTGCACCTTTACTAGATTTTTATATTGTTACAAAAATTAAATTGTGTAGTATAGGTGGAAGCTTAGGATTAAAAGAAAGCGCGTATGAAATACCACCCTTTTTAATATTTTGAACTCATTTAGATTTTAAAAACTAAAAACAGTGTATGATTGCTAGTTTGGCTGGGGCGGCCACCTCCTAAAAAGTAACGGAGGTGTACAAAGGTGAATATAATTTAGTTATAAAATTAAATTTTAAGTGTAATGGCAAAATTCGCTTGATTGTGAGACTTACAAGTCAAACAAGGACGAAAGTCGGTCATAGTGATCCGGTAATCCTGCGTGGTAAGATTATCGCTCAACGGATAAAAGGTACGCCAGGGATAACAGGCTTATGACCCCCGAGAGTTCTTATCGGCGGGGTCGTTTGGCACCTCGATGTCGACTTTTCACATCCTGGAGCTGAAGAAGGTTCCAAGGGTTCGGTTGTTCGCCGATTAAAGTGGAACATGAGTTGGGTTTAGAACGTCGTGAGACAGTTTGGTCCCTATCTATCATATATGTCTTAAAACTGAAAGAATTTGTGTCCAGTACGAGAGGACCGACAACAAGTTGGCCTATGGTGTATCAATTGTTTTTAATAAAAAAGCATTGTTGAGTAGCTACGCCAATCAAGTATAACTACTGAAAGCATCTCAAGTAGGAAGACTTTCTTAAAAATAGTTTTTAAAATCCTTGTAAGGATTGATGATTGGTTATAGATAATAACTTTGATAGGCTTTTTAAATGTACGTAATGTAAATTACTTAGTTTAAAGTACTAAATAATCAACAAATTTAATATTTTTATAAAAACTCAAAATATTAAGGATATGCGTTTAAAATAAAAGGGAAGGTGACTGAGAGGCCGAAGGTGTCAATTTGCTAAATTGTTATATATTTTTATAGAATATATCATGGGTTCGAATCCCATTCTTTCCGATTAATTATTTTTAACTAAAAATATTTTAATTGCTTGCTTGGTGGAATGGTAGACACGATTGACTTAAAATCAATTCTCTAATAGGTATCGGTTCAAGTCCGATAGCAAGTAGATTTTTTGGGGTACATGGTTGAGTGGTTGAAAACGCTAGTCTTGAACACTAGTATATAATCTATTATTATATCGTAGGTTCGAATCCTACTGTACTCATACTTGAGATATAAGCCAACGAAGTATTTTTAATTTAAATTTCTATAAAAACTTCTCAGAACTAAAAAATTTTTTTAATTGAGAATCTAATTCAGAAGAAATTTGTTTTTGTACTTTAATTTCTTCTAAAAAATGTTGATATTTTGTTTTTAATAAATCTATTAGTGAACGTTCAAATTTTGAAATTTGTGAAATGTCAATACGATCTAAATAACCTCGCATTCCTGCATAAACAATAATAACTTGATACTCAATAGGTAATGGTACATATTGATTCTGTTTTAATAGTTCTATCAATCTAGCTCCTCTATTTAATGTATGCTGTGTGGATGCATCTAAATCTGAACCAAATTGTGCAAATGCTTCAACCTCTCGATATTGCGCAAGTTCTAATTTTAAACTTCCTGCAACTTGTTTCATAGCTTTAATTTGGGCCGCTGAACCAACTCTACTTACAGATAATCCTACATTTATAGCAGGACGAATACCTTTATAAAATAGCTCTGCCTCTAAAAATATTTGCCCGTCGGTAATTGAAATTACGTTTGTTGGAATATAAGCAGAAACATCTCCAGCCTGCGTTTCTATGACTGGCAATGCAGTTAATGAACCTGATCCATAATCACGATTTAGTTTAGCAGCTCTTTCCAAAAGACGTGAATGCAAATAAAATACATCTCCAGGATACGCTTCTCGTCCAGGAGGCCTTCTTAATAATAAAGACATTTGTCTATAAGCTACAGCTTGTTTACTTAAATCGTCATAAATAATTAAAGCATGTTTTTTATTATCTCGAAAATATTCTCCAATTGTACATCCAGTATAAGGAGCTAAAAACTGTAAGGGAGCAGCATCAGAAGCTGTAGCTGCAACAATTATAGTATATGAAAAAGCGTCTTCTTTTTCCAATATCGCAACTAACTGAGCAACAGTAGATCTTTTTTGACCTATAGCTACGTATATGCAGTACAGTTTTTCTGAATCTATAGAGCTTAAATTTAGTTGTTTTTGATTTAAAATAGTATCAATTGCTATTGCAGTTTTTCCAGTTTGTCTATCTCCAATAATAAGTTCACGTTGACCTCTACCAATTGGAACTAAGCTGTCTACAGCCTTTAAACCTGTTTGCATTGGCTCCGACACTTTTTTTCGTGGAATAATTCCAGGCGCTTTAACTTCAACTCTATCATTTGTATCTGTTTTAATAGAACCTTTACCATCAATTGGAGCCCCTAAAGCATTTATAGTTCTTCCTAATAGCGCCATTCCTGTCGGTACACTAACAATATTTTTCGTTCGTTTAACAAGCTCACCTTCAGAAATAAATTTATCATTCCCAAAAACTACAACCCCTACATTATCACTTTCTAAATTCAGCGCCATTCCTTTAATCCCTGAAGCAAATTCAATCATCTCACCAGCTTTCACATTTTTTAAACCGTAAACCCTAGCAATCCCATCCCCAATTGTTAATACTTTTCCAGTCTCTGTTAAGGAAACCTCTTTTTGGCCAGATTGCTTGATTTGAGCTTCTAATAGTTTAGATAATTCATTTATGTTTAATTTTTGCATTTCTATTTTCCTATTTTCTAAGTTAAATTTTTTATCGTTTAAAGTTCTTAATTTAATTTACTCACTAAATCCACATTAAAATTTTAATATAAAACCTTTATATAAAGTTATTAAATACAAAGGAACTAAAACAATACCTAAAAATAAAATTATAATACGTACTTATAAAATCTAAATATAATAGGAATATAGAAAATAGCTATTTCCCACCTCACCAATAAATAGAGACAAATAAAATCAATCAAACGAAATCCACAAAATGTCAATATCAAGCAGCTGCTTCAAAACCAAAATGATGACTAACTGTAAAATGATATTTAATCATCCGTTGTATACAAACAATTAAAAAAAGAGTTCCTAAAATTACATGGAAACCATGAAATCCTGTTGCCATATAAAAAGTTGAACCATACACACCATCTGCTATAGTAAAGTTAGCAGTTAAATACTCTAATCCTTGAAGCGAAGTAAAAACTAATGCGAGCATTACAGTTATAAACAAACTAACAATCGCTTCTTTTCGACAATCATGTAACAAAGCATGATGACTCCATGTCACACTACATCCTGATAACAGTAAAATTAGAGTATTTAATAACGGAATATGCCATGGATTCAAAACTTCAACCCCATGTGGAGGCCAGATTGTCCCAATCTCTACAGTAGGTGATAAACTTGAATGAAAAAATGCTCAAAAAAATGCTACAAAAAATAATATTTCAGAAATAATAAATAAAACCATACCATAACGTAAACCTAATTGAACAAGTTTTGTATGATGCCCTTCGTATGTTGCTTCTCTAATAACATCTCGTCATCAACAAGTAATTGAGAAAAAAACCAATGAAAAACCAAGTAGCATTAACATCCCACCATTTCGATAAGAGTGCATATATAGCGCTGATCCACTAGTTAAAACTAAAGCAGAAAATGAAGTAAAAAGAGGCCAAGGGCTTGGATCTACCAAATGATAAGAATGCTTATAGGTTATATATTTTTTTGTCAAATTTTCCATATTTATAATATATTATTATTAGTTTCTAGTTAAAACTATTCAAAATTTACTAATTTTATAAAAAATCAAAATGTCTATACTCTTGAGAAACCTCGACAAAATCAGAAATAATTCGTTTCTGATTTTCATCATAGCGTAACTCTACATAACCACTTAGTGGAAAATCCTTTCGAAAAGGATGCCCATCAAATCCGTAATCAGTTAAAATTCGTCTTAAATCAAAATTATTTATAAAAAATACTCCAAATAAATCTCAAGCCTCTCTCTCAAATCAGCATGCTACTGAATAAAATGGCGTTATTGACATAAGTGCAGATAAAGCTGTTAATTGACATTTAACCAAAAGTCGAGTATTTCTATTAATACTTAAAAAAACATAAACTACTTCGAACCGTTCTTTTTTTAAAGGATAATCAATTACAACAATATCAAGTAACGTTTTAAATTGTGTATGCGTATGATTTTTCAAAAAAGCACAGAAAACTAGTATATTTTCTTTAAAAATAACTAACGAAATAGTATTATGCTTAATATAAACTCTTACAATACTATTTAAACAGCATCGTACTAAATATTGACTATATTTTACTAATAAACAACTTATTGACATTACTATTTTTAATTATATGTTTTCTTCAGAATACTTTATAAAAATTCAAGAGGCGTAATCTTTAAAATTAACTGCTTCTAATACAATTGGCATAAACCCGTGGTTAATTCCGCAAATTTCACTGCATTGACCATAATATACCCCTGGTCGATTTATAAATGTAGAAATTTGATTTAGTCTTCCAGGACAAGCGTCTATTTTTAAACCTAATGAAGGAATAGCCCAACTATGTAAAACATCAGTTGATGTAACCAGAACACGAATATGAGTATGTGTTGGAAGTACGACACGATGATCAACCTCAAGTAATCTAAACTCACCAATATTTAAATCTTCTTCTAAAATCATATAGCTATCATAAATAAATGAAGTATCCGAACTTAAATTTAACAAAGTGTAATCTGAATATTCGTAGCTTCAAAACCACTGATGGCCTATGGCCTTTAGGGTTAACATGGGATCTAAAACTTCATCCATTGAGTATAAAAGCGTGAAGGAAGGAATCGCAACTAATAGCAAAACTAATGCTGGAACAATTGTTCATACAATTTCAATAAGGGTTCCATAATTTATTGTTTTTATAACAATTTTATTTGAAGTTGAATTAAAGGTAAAAAGTATTTTAAACAACAATCAAAAAACAAAACTAAGAACAATTATTAGAAAAAAAAATAAATCATGGTGTAACTCAATAATTCCTTGCATTATAGGAGATGCTGAATCCTGAAATCCTACTTGTCAATCTTCAGGGGAATCTAAATATGAAAAAGAAGAACCTAATAAATTGATTACTAAGTATTCAAATAAAACAATTAAACTTATAATATATGTAAATTTCATTTTTAATCTCTATATAAAAACCCTAGAGTTTTTTTATTTTCAAATTTTTTTCTTGAAGTAAAAGTCAAATATACAACTACAAAAAACACAGCTAAGGAAACTACAGAAACTCATGAACCTAATGAAGAAACCCAGTTTCAACCGCTAAACGCGTCAGGATAATCAGGTATTCGACGAGGCATACCTGCTAACCCTAATGCATGCATAGGAAAAAAAGTTAAATTAACACCTAAAAAAAAGTTCAAAAATGAATTTGGCCTAAAAATTCCGGATATTGACGCCCTGTAATTTTCCCAATTCAAAGATAAAATCCAGCAAAAACACTAAACATAGCACCCATTGATAGTACATAATGAAAATGTGCCACCACATAATAAGTGTCATGCATTGCTACGTCTAGTCCAGAATTTGCTAAAACAACTCCTGTAACACCTCCAATAGTAAATAAAAATAGTACTCCAATAGTAAACAACATTGGAGTATTTAACTTTACGGAACCTCCTCATAAAGTTGCTAATCAACTAAAAACTTTTATCCCTGTCGGAACTGCAATAATCATTGTTGCTGCTGTAAAATAAGCTCGCGTATCTATATCTAAACCAACTGTATACATATGGTGAGCTCATACAATAAATCCCAAAAATCCAATACATAACATAGCATAAACCATTCCCAAAAATCCAAAAATTCGTTTTTTTGAAAAAATCTCTATTATTTGACTAATTGTCCCAAAAGCTGGTAAAATTAAAATATACACTTCAGGATGACCAAAAAACCAAAATAAATGTTGATATAACACAGGATCTCCTCCACCCGCTGGATCAAAAAACGTGGTATTAAAATTTCTATCTGTTAATAACATGGTTATCCCCCCAGCCAACACTGGAAGAGAAAGTAATAATAAAATAGCTGTAATAAATACGGATCAAACAAATAAAGGTAATCGATGTCAAGTCATCCCAGGAAATCGCATATTGTAAATAGTAGTAATAAAATTTATCGCTCCTAAAATAGAAGAAATACCTGATAAGTGCAATGAAAAAATAGCCATATCAACTGATGGTCCAGAATGAGCTTGTTCTGATGATAATGGAGGATAAACAGTTCACCCCGTACCAGCCCCAACTTCAACTAAAGAAGACCCCAATAACAATAATAATGAAGGAGGTAACAACCAAAAACTTATATTATTCAAACGTGGAAATGCCATGTCTGGAGCTCCTATATAAATAGGAACAAATCAATTTCCAAACCCACCTATTAAAATTGGCATTAACATAAAAAATATCATTACAAAAGCATGAGCTGTAATTATAACATTATAAAATTGATGATTCCCTAGTAAAAGTTGATTTCCAGGATAAGCTAGCTCCGCCCGAATTAAAACAGATAGAGTTGTTCCAATAACTCCTGAGAAAGCCCCAAATATTAAATATAAAGTACCAATGTCTTTATGATTGGTAGAAAATAGTCATCTTGAAATAAATGGATTAGTATACATAAGATTAATTTTTTTTAAATGCTTTAAAAGCTATTGAAATTTAGTATTTTTCAGAATCACAAGATATATGAATTAACCATGCAATCCATAAATGTAGTCAAAATCGATTGTTTGGTGTTTTTTGTAAAATAAAACTAAAATAGCAAGACCAATAGCAGACTCAGAAGCAGCTATAGTTAAAATTAACAAAGAAAAAATCTGACCCTTAAAATCATCTATGAACACTGAAAATATAATGAAATTTAAATTTGCTCCCAATAAAAGAATCTCAATTGCCATAATAATTGTTATTACATTTTTTTTATTAAGAGCCATACCTCATAAACCAATTACAAATATTAAAGTTGAAAAAGATAAATAATTAAAAAGGGATAACATTTATTATATACTTATAAATTCATTAGGTAATCCATCAAAACTAAATAGTAAACTAGCAACAACAAGAACTAAACCAACTGAAATAGGAAGAAATGATTTTCACCCTAGTTGCATTAGTTGATCGTACCGCAATCTTGGATAAGTTGCCCTAACTCAAACAAATCAAAATGAAAAAACAGCAACTTTAATACCAAATCAAATTGGAAATTGAAAGAGTGCAATTGGAGAAAACCACCCACCACAAAAAAATAGCACTATTAAACTACACATTACTAGCATATTAGAATATTCTCCTAAAAAAAACAGAGCAAACGCCATTGCCGAATATTCGATAAAGTAACCCGCAACAAGCTCAGCTTCAGCTTCAGCTAAATCAAAAGGAGCTCGATTCGTTTCAGCTAAGGCAGAAAAAAAAAATAGAAGAAACTGGGGTCACAAGTACCAGCAATGCCAATAAAAAAGAGTGTTTTGATGAATCACAATTTGATATAAATTTGTAGAACCTGCGCATAATAAAACAGAGATTATTATAAACCCAATAGACACTTCATAAGAAATCATTTGAGCTGAAGCACGTAATGCTCCCAAAAAAGCGTATTTTGAGTTACTAGATCAACCTGCTAAAATAATCCCATAAATACCAAAAGAAGAAAAAACAAAAACAAATAGTATACCCACCTCAACGTCTACCAACGACCCAGCACTCGTGTAAGGAATAAAAGCTCAATTTACTAAACTTAAAACAAAAGTTAATAAAGGTGCTAATATAAATAAAAAATTATTTGCATTAACTGGAATAATGGATTCTTTAATTAATAGCTTTAACCCATCAGCTAATGGCTGTAATATACCTCATAACCCAACAACATTTGGACCTCGCCGACGTTGCATTGCAGCCATTACTTTCCGATCTAACAAAGTAAAATAAGCAACTGCAACTAATATACAAATAATAACCAGTATACTATATAAAATAGAAAAAATTAAAAAATCAATTGATATATTCAAAAAAACCATAACCGTTACTATGACAACATCTAATTTAATTCTTAAATTCAGATAAATAAATTCAAGATTCAAGCTTTTCGACAAAAGGAATTAAAACTAAAAAAATGAAAAAATAAAGAAAGGTAGAAACTTGTCCAATGCCAACATACGGATATTCAACGGGTTTAGAACCAATTCAACCTAAAATAAGAAAATCACCAACTAAAATTCAAAATAAAAGTTTATAATATGGTCTAAATAAACCACTGCGTATATAAGAGTTTGTATAAAAAGGTAAGAATAATCAAATTAAAATAGCACCTAACATCGCAATTACTCCAAATAATTTATCAGGAATTGATCGCAATATGGCATAAAAAGGTAAAAAATACCATTCAGGTACAATATGTACTGGCGTCACCATTGGATTTGCTTCAATATAGTTATCAGAATGACCCAAAAAATTAGGAAAAAAACAAATAATTAATACAAATACTAAAAGAAATAAAATAAAGCTATACAGATCTTTTACATAAAAATATGGATAAAAAGATAAACTATCAATTTTTGAATTTATTCCTAAAGGATTTCCAGATCCATAAATGTGTAACACATACAAATGAACAAGAGCTAAAGCTGCAATTATAAAAGGTAGGAAGTAATGAATCGAAAAAAATCGATTTAATGTTGCATTATCTACACTAAAACCCCCTCATAATCAGTATACAATTGAATCGCCAACAACCGGAATAGCTGATGCTAAGTTTGTAATAACTGTTGCTCCTCAAAATGACATTTGTCCTCAAGGTAAAACGTAACCCATAAAAGCAGTAGCAATCGTTAATAAAAAAATGATTACTCCAGAGCATCATAACAATTGACGAGGATATAAATAAGAACCGTAGTATAATCCCTTTGCAATATGAATATACAATATAATAAAAAAGACCGATGCACCATTTGCATGAACATATCGAAGTATTCAACCTCCATTAACATCACGCATAATATGCTCTACACTACTAAAAGCTAAATTAACATTAGGTGTATAATGCATAACTAAAAAAATACCTGTTAATAATTGAATTGCCAGACAAATCCCAGCTAAAAAACCAAAACTTCAAAAATAAGAAATATTACTTGGAGTTGGATAATCAATCAAATGACTATTCACTCAATTTAATTGTTTATTACGTAAGAGACGCATTTTTTTTAAAAGTATTTTAATTAATTTTTTAAAGGTATTTTAAAATTTATTAATAAAGTTTGTAAATGAGAACTTGACAAAGAATTACTTTGTACGTAAACCTGGTATTTAATTGAATCTAAAATCTGTAAAGCTTGAAATAAGATATCGTCATCTTGAATCTTCTGCAAAACCTTCACTACAAAAACTCTCGGAGTTAATAACATTGATTTAAAACCCGAAATTAGTAATGGCATTTGTCTTCTAGTTAAGAAATCAAAAAAATAAGCATATTTATGTATAGTCAACTGTAAACCAGTAATTTTACTACATTGATTGCTTTTCACATTACAATTCTTTACTAAAAAATGAGGACGTTGTCCTGATACTAAATAAAAAAACAAGAACAATTTACTAAAGTTAAATTTATTTATTTCAAATTTAGGAGAAATAATAAATTGCACGTTCAAAGACTTAATTTTGGGATATTGATAAATATTATTTACACCAAATTTATCAAAATAAAAGGATTTACTAAATAATTGACTATATATTCGAACTTGCTTAATTAACATCTATGAATTTACTAAATTAATTTTTTTGTAACAAATAATAAACGTGTATAAACTCTTTTCTTAACTTCTTTTGAAACAGGCCCAAATATACGGGTACCTAATGATTTATTCCCATCAAACAGAATTCCTCGATTCTCATCAAATCTAATACATGTACCATTGCCTCTTTGAATATTTTTTTTAGAAGTAATAAGTAAAGCTTTACACACCTGTTTCTTATTGACTTTTTTGTTTACCTTATAACTTATAATAGATCCTAAAACTAAATCACCACTTTGACAGTAATTCTGACTCGAAGAATATTTTATTAATTGAAAAACTCTAATAAACCTTGCTCCTGAATTATCTACTATTTTTATTTTAGTCTGTTTATAAACCATAATTGAAAGAAAAATTTTTAGAAATACAATTTCTTAAAAAAACTAAATTTTAAACAATTTTTTAAAAAACTCAAAATAAATAGTTTGTTTAAATCTTTAAAAAAAATAGAATTATAAAAATGTAATTCCAAAGAACAATAATCCTGTAAAACCAATAAAGTATTTTTTACTCTGATTTCAAATTGTAATAAAAGCGCTGTAAAACTAAACGAGGTATTCCTCTCATTAGGAACAATCAATTTTAAATTCTCCGTACTAAATAAATAATAAGAACGAATTTTAAATAGCTTACTAAATGAAGGTAAAAAATATTTTAAAAAAATCAAAAAAAAGAAAAAATATAAAAAAAGTAATCAAAATACTTGAGAAAATAAAGTTACTTTATCTAATTGTGGCATATATTATTATTAATTGTTTAAGCTAATCTACTTTATTATAAAAAAGCTATTTTAATAAATTTAATTTTTTAAAAAGGGTGTTTAATTGAAAAAAAGCTACCCTTTTTTGAAAAATTGAAAAAGAATTTTTTTTTAACTCGATTATAATAAATTTTTTTAAATGCTTATTATAAACACTTAATTTCTTCAAACAAAGACTTCCTACGAAAAAACCCCTATTAATCCAAGGAAAAAAATTTTTAAACTTAAGGAAATTGTAATGAAATAATTCTTTAATCAAATTTTTTAATGTAATAATTAACATAATTTTAAAAAAGGGCTTATTTCAAATTAATAAAATTTCATTATACATAAAGGTTTCACAAAACTTTTTGAGTTTTGGTTTTATTAACGTAGTTTTTCCTCCAACATCTAAATACAAAAACGAATTATTAACACATATTAATTGAGCCTGTATTAATGAATTACTATAAAATTCTGGTCAAAACAAAGATTTTACCAAAAATTGCCTAAAAGAAAAAATATTCTTTTTCATTGCTAATTTCTTAGAATTAGACAAATAAACTAAATTATAAAAAAAAAGAGAATTATATAAAATTTTCTGTGATGTAAAAGATAGTATAGAATGAAATTTATTTGTTAACATAAAATGAGAGTTTTATTCACTTCAACGAATAAATTTAAAATTTCTGAATAAACATAGTACCTACTGGTAATTTCAAGGATATTTTCCTAAATAAAATATTTATTTGATTCTCTGACAAACCCGCCACTTCACAAATTATAGAACCACGTTTAACTTTACATACTCAATGATCAACGTAACCCTTTCCTTTACCCATTCGAACTTCTAAAGGTTTTGCAGTTACTGGAAAATGAGAAAATACACGAATTCAATAACGACCAATTTTTTTAGTTCCTTTTGCCAAATTAAATTTTATCATCGCAAGATGTTTTGACATTAAATAACAATTTTGTTTTGCTTTTAAACCAAAAGACCCATAAATTAAATCTAAACCTTTAGATGGAATATTTTTTATTTTATTTTTTTGAAACTTGATAAATTTAGTATTTTTAGGAATAAACATCGTTGCTTTAATTGCCTTCTCTTTTAAATTAACTTAACAAATTCAAACTTTAACTCCAATTTTACCAGCGTTTGTATAAGCATGGGAATATCCTTCAATATATGAAAAATTAAAACTTTGAAGAAGCACACAACCAATTTGAACTTGTTTTGATTGAGCACGATTAAATCCATTCAGTTTTCCCGAAAGAAGGAATTTTACTCCATGAAACTTAAAAATTTTTTGTAAAGTTTGTAAAACACGTTTAATAAACATTAAAAACTGAGTATGCTTCTGAATAAAAGGAAGTATATACGCAATATAGTTAGCTAAAAGCACTCCATCCGGTCTTTTAAACTTAAATAAGTTTAATAAAAACATAATTGTATTAAAATAAATTTCCTCCTTAAATTGATGTTTAAATGTAATAAATTTATTTATCAAAAAATTATTAATTTTTAACATCATTAGAGTTGTTAATTTTGAATTAACTATTGATATACAAATATTTCTAAATTTAAAAAAAACTTGTATCCCAAGAATTTTTTCTAGTTGATAAAAAAGAAATAATACAACAATATGTTTTTTATATTTGTTTACTGGCTTTATATTTGAAGTTTTAAAACAAGCTACTTGCTTTAACTTCGCCCTCTTTTTAAAAAAATTAGATTTTTGTCGTAGTATTGGATAAAAAAAATAAATATTAATATATAATTTCCCAAAAGTTCTAAATAAGTAAAATGAACCTAAAACTTTATAACTATAAAATTTTGATCATTTAAAAAGAAATGAAGAAACATACCTTCGAATAAAAATATCTTCATAAATATGTTTTTTAAAATTAAATGAACTTTTAGTAAATCAATTAGATTTTCAATCAATCTTAAATTTTCTTAAATTATAAACGTTTTTGTTTAAAAACATGTAATTTTCTAGTAAAAATAAACATACCAAACTTATAACCAACCATAGGTGGAGTTATTACCAAATTAAAAAATTTTTTACCATTATAAATTTTAAGAGTTAAACCCACAAACTCAGGTAAAATTACGTTATTCTTTTTTTTAAGATAAAAATTTCGTTTATCCTTTTGAAGTAAATTAGTATATATTTTCTGAAGTATATAGGGACCTTTTCAAATAGAACGCATTTCTAAAATCAAATCTAAAAAATAAATTTTAACCATGAAAATTTCGGAAAGTATTAATAAAATTAATATTCATAAATACTAACGCGAAACTTCACATGTATGTATATGAAAATAACTGAAATTTTCATAAATATAAAAATTAGATACGTTTTAATAAATTTAACTTAATTTTATTCTTTCAGTTATTATTATATATAATAATATATATATATATAATTATAGATATATTATATATAATTATAAATATATTATTCTT
>Ga0173480_10000031_pt1 | contig 32231 bp, 27 predicted proteins | sample NitcycUS209509C1_FD_122622 | JGI IMG/M metagenome (GOLD analysis project Ga0173480, IMG submission 122622) | Soil microbial communities from Arlington Agricultural Research Station in Wisconsin, USA - Nitrogen cycling UWRJ-S209-509C-1 (version... | ecosystem: Environmental > Terrestrial > Soil... | reverse complement strand
CTGCATGATCGTGAGCGAGACCCGGCCTACAATCCCTGGCCCAGCCCTGTGGCCTGAAGCCTGTAGCCTGAGACCTGGCATGCCGGGTCTGCATGATCGTGAGCGAGACCCGGCCTACATCCCTGGCCCAGCCCTGTGGCCTGAAGCCTGTAGCCTGAGGCCTGCCATGCCGGGTCTGCATGATCGTGAGCGAGACCCGGCCTTCATCCCTGGCCCAGCCCTGAGGCCCGAAGCCTGTAGCCTGAGGCCTAGTAAGATCTCCCCCTTGCCCCGCTACCGCTTCGCCAGCTTCACAGTATCGCCCCGCCGGCGCATGTTGCTCCACGATGGCCGCGAGCAGCCACTCATCCCGCGGTACTTCGACCTGCTCGTGTTCCTGATCGAACGGCGCCACGAGGCCGTCCACCGGCGCGACATCTTCGATCGCGTGTGGGCTGACGTCATCGTGTCGGACAGCGCCCTCAGCCAGGCTGTCCGCACACTGCGCCGCACACTCGGAGACGACTCGCGAGAACCGCGTTTCATCCGTACGGTTTCACGCCACGGCTATCGCTTCGTCTTTCATGAAGTCGTCGAAGAGGAGGATGACGGGGAGACTGGCAGGAGCACGGAGCCTGCCGCTCGCGGCTCCGAGCCAGGCCAGAACGGGGACGTCCTGCCGACCGCCCCCAGGGCTGGAACGCCGAATCCCGAGCCCCGAGTCCCGAATCCCGAGGCCCCAGGATCTGTAGAGAATCTCTACGAGCCACTCCTCGTGCGTCTGACGCGCGTGGCGGCTACCGAGCTCGAGGAAGAAGATCAACGCGAAGCCGCGGAGATCCTTCATGGCCTTGGCACCGACGAAACGCTGAAGCGTTTGGGTACCAGGCCGGGGCACACCTTCGCACGTGCACTGCTGCGCGACACACGATGGAACACACCCACCGCCGGCGCGGTGCCGTTCCTCGGGTCCCCCGGAGCCATCGCCGCGGCAGTCCACCTGATTCGCCTGCGCGGTCGGCGCGCGGCGCGCATCGCCACCGTCCGCTGGGCAGCCGCGGCCACCGCCTCAGGGCTGGCAGGTGTCTCTGCCGGCATCGCGGGTGGACTGGTGCTGGCGGCAGCACCGGACAGCTCTGCGCCGATCGCACTGGCCGCAGTGCTGGCACTGATTGGCGGGGTATGCGGCGCCACGGGTGGCGCCGGTGTCGGCGCCGGACTCGCGGCGGCAGAAGCCACGGCAAGATCGTGGCGCAAGACAGCTCTGGTGGCCGGTGGGGCTCTTGGCGGCGGCCTCGCCGGATTACTTGCGCAGTGGCTCGGGCAACTGACCCTCTCCACACTGGTCGGCGTCGATGTGACGCTCGGAGGGACCCTCGATGGCCTCGCGATCGGCGGTGCGGCCGGGCTTGCCTATGCGGTCGGCACAGCCACTTCCGGCGACGGCCTTGCCGCCCCTCGCGGCGCGAAACGTTCCAGGACAGTGCTCCTGATGGCGGCCGCGTGCGGGATCGCGACCCTTACGCTCACCGCGTCCGGGCGACCGCTCGTCGGCGGCACCATTCACATGATTGCCCAGGCCGCACGGGGCTCGCAGGCGGCGCTCACACCTCTGGGCCACCTCGTCGGGGAACCCGACTTCGGCCCGCTTTCGCAGGCGATCATCGGGTTCGCGGAGGGCACTCTCTTCGGTCTCGGCCTGGGATTCGGCCTGACGCGACGGCCCGGAAACGACTTCTCATCCTCATCTCACGAGACGCTCACAAGTCGCTGAGGACTTCCTGTCACACCGGGCCGATGCTGACTCGCGAGACCCTCCGGAGGCCTGAAGGCCTCCGGCTACCGCTGCCATGGTAGGCGGGCGCCTTCAGGCCTCCGCAACATGCCGCTGCCGTGGTAGGCGGAGGCCTTCAGGCCTCCGCAAGAACCCGGGTTTCAAGGAGCCTGTCCCATGGAACTGCTCGCCCTTGATTCACCGTCGCACTGCGCCACGTTCGCCATCACCACCTATCGACGCACGGAGTTCGTGGATCTGACCGACAGGCTCGAGTCGGTGATCGCGGAAGCCGGACTGCGCCAGGGGGTGGTCAACATCCAGAGCCTGCACACCACCGCTGCGATAGTGGTCAACGAGCACGAGCCGCTGCTGCTCACCGACTTCGCGTCGCTGCTGAACCGCTCGGCGCCACAGGACGCCACCTACCACCATGACGATGAAGCACAGCGGACGGTGAATCTGTCGCCCGGTGAGCGTGCGAACGGACACGCGCATTGTCAGGCGCTGCTGCTCGGCATGTCGGTCTGTCTGAACGTCGTGCGGGGACGGCTGCATCTCGGCGTCTGGCAGCGGGTGTTCCTCGTCGAGCTCGATGGGCCACGGCGTCGCGAGGTGTCGGTAATGGCGATCGGCCGGTTCGATCGGGACGGGCGATGAAGGTCAAGATGATCCTGCCGGCGCTGACCGAGGCGACCAGCCCCTTCTTCCGGCCGATCAAATACTCGCTCTTCCCGCCGCTCGGGCTCGCCACGCTTGCCGCCTATCTCGGCGACGAAGACGCCGTCGAGATCCAGGACGAGCACGTCGAGCGGCTATATCTCGACGATGAACCCGACCTCGTGGTCATTCAGGTCTACATCACGTCGGCGTACCGGGCCTACGAGCTGGCCGATCACTATCGCCAGCGCGGCGCCTACGTGGTGCTTGGCGGCCTGCATGTGACGTCGCTGCCGGCGGAAGCCGCGCCACATGCCGACACGATCTTCCTCGGGCCAGGTGAGGACACCTGGCCGCGCTTCCTCGCCGACTTCCGGCGCGGCGCACCCGAGCGTGTCTATCAGTCGTCTGTGCGAAGCCTGGTCGGGATGCCGCAGATCCGCCGCGATCTCATCAAACGTCGTCTGTACCTGGTGCCGAACTCCATTGTGGTGTCGCGAGGATGCCCGCACGTCTGCGACTTCTGCTACAAGGAGGCGTTCTTCGAGGGCGGCACGTCGTTCTACACGCAAACCGTCGACGCCGCGCTGGGCGAGATCGAACGATTGCCTGGCCGGCATCTCTACTTTCTCGACGATCACCTGTTCGGCAACCGACGGTTTGCCACCGCGCTCTTCGACGGCATGCGCGGCATGGGCCGTCTGTGGCAGGCCGCCGGTACCGTCAATGCCATCCTGCTGCCTGGACTTCTGGAAAAGGCGGTGGACGCGGGGCTGCGAAGCCTGTTCGTCGGCTTCGAGACGCTGAACGTGGACAACCTCACCGAGCAGCGCAAATTTCAGAACCTGCGACGCGACTACAGCGCGGCCATCAAACGGCTTCACGATCTCGGCGTGATGGTGAACGGCAGCTTCGTGTTCGGCATGGACAACGATGATGACTCCGTGTTCGATCGCACGGTGGACTGGGCCATCGAGCAGGGGATCGAGACAGCGACGTTCCACATTCTGACGCCGTACCCGGGGACGGCGCTCTACAAGCGCATGGTCGAGCAGGGTCGGATGACCGAGGACAACTGGGATCTATACGACACGCGTCACACCGTATTCAGGCCGGCGCGCCTCACTGGCGAGGCGCTCGAGCGCGGCTATTGGCGGGCGTACCGCGACTTCTATCGCTGGGGCGCCATCGCACGAGGCGCGAGAGCGCATGACGACGCGATGGCGGGCATCCGCCATGCCGCCTATGCGATTGGCTGGAAGAAGCTGGAACCGCTGTGGGACGTCATCATCCGCGCGCGGCGTGCCACGTCGATGCTGCCGGTGCTGGAGGCGATCCTCAGCGAGTTCGGCCGGCGTGCCCCGGACCGCGCGACGCGCGCACCGGCGTGGCGCGGGAACCAAATGGCCGCCGTTGACGTCCAACCACTGCACCTCCACAGCTCGCGCCCGGCGTGAACTGTCGCCGGGTCCAAGGGGACCCGGCCTACAGTCGCCGAGGCTGAAGCGCCGGCCCACGGGGCCCGCAACCGTAGGCCGGGTCCCCCTGGACCCGGCGACTGCGCCCGCGACTGACACGAGCGGCCGATAACGTTCGTAAGGGACACGCCCCGCGACGTGCGGCAACGCCGTCGTCATGTGGAGGCGTCAGAATGAACAGGCCCGAACGATATGAGTCAAACTGTCTACAGCCGCATGCGCGCCCCTGACGATCCGGAGATGCTCCGGCAGCTGATCGACGAGCTCGCGAATTTCGAGGACATCGCCAAGAGCCTCATTCCGCAGCCCGGCGACCTGCCGCGTCTGCACGGCATCGACGTGGCTGGCAGAACGCAGGCCCTCAATGGCATGGTCGGCGGCGATCACGTTATTTACGTCGACTTCAAGCAGCGCTTCGATCTCGAAGCGCGGATTCGTCGCGCGACTGAGCGGAATCAGCACGACGTCGCGGAACAGCTGCGTCGCTGCCAGCGCACGGCCGGCATAGCGGTGGTCGACGTCGCCGGTCACCGGATGACCGATGCCCTGCTGGCGTCGATGCTGCACCAGGCGTTTCTGCTCGGCGCGATTTACGAGCTCGACATGTTCGGCGGCATCACCAAACGGCTGTTCGAGAACCTCAATACGCGGTTCTACCAGTCGTCCGGCGCGCACAAGTTCATCTCGCTGATCTATGGCGAGATCTCCGAGGACGCGCGATTCCGCTTCCTGTCGGCCGGACACCCGTTTCCAACGGTGTTCTCACGCCGGCACGATCGGTTCATGGAGGTCGGCGCCGACCTGCGGGTCTCGTTCCCGCCGCTCGGCTTGCAGCCGTCATTGCACGCGATCGATCGCAGTGCGCTCGGCGAGAGCATGCTCGGGTTCAAGGATCGCTACGAGACCAACGAGTGGTGGCTGATGGGCGCCGGCGACATCCTGCTGTTGCACACCGACGGCCTGCTCGAACACTCGCGCGGTGACGAACCGTACTTCCCCAACCGTCTCGAGGACGTCATGCGAGCGGTAAAGCACCTGTCGGCGCGCGAAATCCTCGACGGCATCTACGAGGACCTGTACGCCTTCAACCAGCCGTCAGACGACGTCAGCGTCGTCGTCATCAAGCTGGGGTAAACACCGTAGGCCGGGTCCTCTTGGACCCGGCTCACCTTGTGGGCCTGCCTTCAGTGGGCCGGGGCTTCAGTGGGCCGGGGCTTCAGCCCCGGCATACCTTCTCTAATTCACACCCTTGATCTTCTGAAACATCTCCAGGGCCGGCCTCGTGAAGGCCGAACTGTATTCGTGCCCACCAGGCGATGTGCACATCAGCACCGGCGCCGATGCCGAACAGCCGGTGGCCTCGACACAGCCTGGCGTGCCGAACTTTGGCGGCGCCTTGCAACCGTTCTGCTTCGACCAGACCGTCGCGGTCCGCACCGCTTCCGAATAGGGCGCAGTCGAGTCGTTCAAGCCGTGCGTGATCGCGACAGGCCGTGAGGTCGTGGGCGTACACGGCAGACGTCCCGAGGCGATCGCCACGCCGGCGATCCTGTCGGCACGCTCGCACGCCAGCAGGCCGGCGAAGCTGGCGCCGTTGGAGTAGCCGAACGCGAACAGTCGTCGCTCGTCGATGCAGTGGTGTTCCTTCAGCCACGCAATCAGCGCATCGAAGAACGCCAGATCCCGATCTCCGAGCTCTCCCGCTCTCCCCTGCCACGACGGCTGATAGCCGGCACCAGGGCGTGAGGCGCCTTCCGGATACACCATGATCGCAGCGGGCCAGAAACGCGTCGACACGCGGCTCTCCATGTACTGCGCGCTCGTGCCGAACGGATGAAACACGAACACCACCGGCGCCGGCACTCGCGGATCCACACTGGACGACTTTCGAACGATGAAGATACGGCTCAGGCCACCAACGTCGATGGTCGTTGGCCCTGTGGGTGACGTGGGCGACTGGCAGTCTGCCGACGCCGGAACGACCCACGCGACTGTCAGGAGAAGGATGGAGAAGAGAAGGACGGTCGAGACGGATCTACCCACGCGGAGACTGTAACATCCGGACCGGAGGGCTGAAGCCCTCCGGCTACCAGACGCCTTCTGAAGGGCTTCGGCGAGGCCGGGTTCCCGTGGACCCGGCAGCTACGGCGCGACAAGCCGAGTCCCGGATCCCGGATCCCGAGCCTAAGCGTGGCTGGCTTCTTCGCGGTGGGTGGAAGCGAGGTCGAGATAGATCGAAATCCAGTCGGCGAAGACGGCAGGGTCGCAGCTGTCGGGCGCTGACGGCGCCGGCTTCTCGCGTCCGAAGAGGCCACCGCCACCGCGGCTCGCCTCCTGCGGTGCCCCGTTCGCCAGCGTGGGAATCGTCACCGTCTGCACGTGCGACCCTTTTGCCCCCAGCCCACGCAGCCAGGCAATCAGCTCCACTTCGTCACGCGGCTGAATCAGCGCCGACGTCAGCACCAGCTCGGGAATGCGCCCGTGCAGCTGGGCCATCGCCGCCGCGGTCGAACCGGCCAGCACCAGCTCCGCTTGGAATTGCCGGCGAAACAGCGCCGACAACTGGGCCGCCTGACGGGGATCCGGTTCGACGGCCATGATGAGAGGGGTCTGCACGTGCTGCTCCTTACGTACACATTCCGTCGGCAACAGAACAGGCCGCCAACAGATGTTCACCCGGGCAATCGGCAGGTTCGCCTCACGGCCACAGCCCGCGCGAATCTCGTGGCTCGCCACCGAAACTCGTCGTCAGCCGTGACGGCAGTCACTGGGTGCGCTGAAGTGCAGTGACGGGACCGCACGGCCGATAACAGTCTCGTAAGACTTGCCGACCGAGGGAGCCGGCAGAGCCGTGCAGGTCCGTGCACACCGCGTCCCCCGCGTGCTGGCCGGCGAATTGCCCCTCGAGTCGCGGATTTCTCTAACTGATGCCGGCAGGCCGGCGTCCCTATGCGGTGTTGACATGGCTCGTCTGATAGCGGCCGTTCTGAGCGAAGATGACGCCCTGAAGAAGCAGCTCACGCGACAGCTGCGTGATGGCCGCACGCCAGTGAGCGTGGCGGATGAACGAACTGCGGCCAGCGCGTCGGCAGATGTGCTCATCATTGATGGGCGCTTGAACCTGCGGTCGGCGATTCTCGAAGTCGAGCGCTGCCGAGCCGCGTCGGCGTCGGTCAGCATCTTCCTGATCGCCAGCGAAGCCAACTCCGATCTGATCCTGCAGTCGATGCGCGCCGGTGCCAACGAGTTCCTCACCTGGCCGCTCAGCACCGAGGCCTTCGACGAAGCCGTGGAGCGCGCCTCGTCGCGGCGCGGCGGATCCGGCGCCGGCAGCTCGCTGGCCTCAATCGTCACCTTCATCGGCGCCAAGGGCGGCGTCGGGACGACCACACTGGCGGTGAACTGCGCCGTCGAGCTCGCGGGCAAGAAGAAACAGACGATCATGGTCGATCTGAAACAGGGCCTTGGCGACGTGGCCCTGTTCCTCGGCGTGCGCAGCCGCTACAGCATCGTCGACGCGCTGGACGCCGAAGGACGGCTGGATCGCGAATTCCTCACCAGCCTCGTCGCGAAGCACGTCTCGGGCGTCGAGCTGCTGCCGGGCTCGGACCACTTCGAGCGTCCCGGCCCCGACGACGGCCCGACGATCGAGCATGTGTTCCGTCTGCTCTCGGCGCGCTACGAGTATGCGGTGGTGGATGCCGGCGCGCAGATCACGGCGTGCGGCCTCGCCTCGATGTACATCTCCGAGATGATCGGCGTCGTCATCAATCCGGATGTCCCGTCAATCCGGAATGGCCAGCGCATCATCGAGAAAATCAGCGGGATGGGATCGTGTGCCGAGCGGGTGCGTGTGTTCCTCAATCGCGCAGCGCAACCCTATCCGATTCCGCTGGCACAGATCGAAGAGGCGCTCGGGCAGAAGGTGCATCTGACGTTCCCGCCCGACTACAAGACCGTCGCCACGGCCCTGAACTCCGGAGTTCCGCTCACGTTCAGCGACAACTCGGAGATGGCCGAACAGTTCAAGCGCCTGACCGACCTGATTCTGAATCCGCATGCGCAGCCGAAGAAAGCCACGGCGCCGCGCAGGAGCGGGCTCGGGCTGCCGCGCATCGCGTCGATGTGGTGATTCGGCCCGGGATCCGGGATTCGGGATCCGAAACTCGGAATCTTGCCCGGCTTTCAATCTGACCACCACCAGACCGGAATCTGCCCTCGCCGTCATGGGTGGTCGGATTAGCGTCTCTCTCTAGACATCGCTCACTGTGGGATCGGCACACCGCTGCACACGGGTGCCTGACGCGGCACCCTCAGAACGAATCCTGACCGCGGCCCAACAGTTGGACTTTCAGTTGCACCATCGACTCGTACGATGCGCATGCGCATCCAACCTTTGAGATGACGTCCGTGGATAGACATCGCCTTCGCGCTCATTCGCTTCGCTGGGGACTGGCCCCGATGATCACCGTGGCCGTCATGTCCGGTGGATGCGGACAGGTGTCCGACATGCTGGGACTGTCGTCGAAGCCTGCCAAGGCGACGGGACCGGTCGAGAAGCCGGACCCGGCAAAAGCCGGAACGACAGCTGCCGCTGACGCGACGGGGAGCAAGGCGACGGTATCGAAAGCCGCGAAGCCAGGGGGACTATCCGGTTCGGCTCGCAAGCGCACATCGGCCGCCGCGGCGGTCGGAGGGACCACAGCACCAGCGTCCCTGGACGCGACGTCGCCCGAGGCTGCCCTCGTCGATGCAAACCCGTCGCTCGAATCGCGTATCGGCGCCCACTCGACGACGGCGTCTGCCCCCTTCGTCAACGGCATGCGCCCTCTGGGTGACGAGCGTCGCGTCTACTCCAACGCCGACGTGGACGTCGTACCCGCGAGGCTGATCAAGGCCCAGACGAGTGGGCCGGTGTTCAGGAACATGACCTCCACTGTGAACACGATGGAGCTCATCATCTCGAAGCAGGGGCGTGTCGAGGAAGTAAAGCTGACGACGCCGGCCAAGAAGATGACCGATATGCTGCTCCTGAGTGGAGCCAAGACCTGGAAGTTCGTGCCGGCGACCAAGGACGGCCAGCCGGTTCGTTACCGCACGCAGTTCAGCTGGGAAGACACTCCGTAGCGCCTCTCACGTAGGCCGGGTCGCCTTGGACCCGGTGCTCTCCGGTAACCGCACTCGCCATGCGTGCAACGACGCGCCGCGCAGAGACCCTGCCGGCGCGTCGTTGTCTTTCCGCGCTACTTCTTGAGCTCGAACCCGTCCACCTGCACGTCCAGCACGTGATTGATGCGGACGCCGACGAGACCATCGGTCTTGAGGTTGCCTTTCGGCATCGTGTGCACCGTCTGATCGTTGACGAGATAGGTGACCGTGTCGCCAGCCACACGCAATTCGAGCGTGTTCACGGAAGTGCCGTTGGCGTCCGGCATCTTGACCGCGGCATTCTGCGCGCGAGTAATCGTCGGCGTCTGTTCGCCGTTGCGTTGCTTGATGAGGACCGCCCCGGTCTGCGCGACCGTAAAGTAGGTGTACGACTGCGCCGGGCCCTCGAGCGCGCTGCCGCCAAACACCAGCCCGTAGAAGTTCTGGTGACTGCTCGGCTTCATGAGCGTGAACGTGCCCTTCAGCGAGTAATTGCCGGTGGCGGTGTTCGCGGGATTCCAGAGCACGACCGCTGGCCCGCCGGTCACACGGAAGCCTTTGCCGGCCGTGACCACCTTGACGTCGGGAGTATTGTCGGGATCGGACGCGTCGGTGCTCTTGTCGACGCGCATCTTCATGCCCTTGGGCGCCTGAGCGGCGAGCGGCGCAACCAGGCACACGACGAGGGCTATCGGTAGTACACGCTGCAACATCTGCAAGTCTCCTGTTATGTGGTCAAGCAAGCCGGATGATGCTAAACGCCACAGTGGTATACGGCAACCGGAAAAGGGCCGTTTCACCTGTGGCGGCATCCCTGGTAGCCGGAGGCCTTCCGCCGTCGCTGAAGCTACGGCGGACCACCGTAGCCTTGGGCTTAGGTGGTCAGGCCTCCGGAAGCCTTCAGTAGGGGCTTTCACCAGTGATATTCACGATTTCCGACCGAGTACCGTGACACGGACGTCACTGATCATCGGCAGCACATACTCCAGCAGCGGATGCTCCATGGTCAGCTTGGTCGACTCGTTGTCGTAGTTCTCCTTCTTCGACGTCCGATCGACCACCTTGCCAGCCTTGTCGATGAACTCGACCGTGAAGGTCACGTCCCACTCTTCCTTGGTCGCATTCTCGACGTCGAAGACCAGGCGCACCGTCGTCGACAACTCGGACGGAGGCAGAGCCGTGCGCACGCCGAGCACGCTGCGGGCGTAGCCCTTCCCGAGGTTCGTCATCGTGAGCGTCTTGACCTTCACTGGACCGGCAACGGTGGTCAGTGTGTGGGGCTTGCCGAATTCCAAGGGAACGCTCTGATCCGTCTTGCTATCCTGCGCGGCGAGCGGCATGACGACCAGCGCGATCGCCGCGAGCAAAGCGAATGCACATCGTGAAACGAATGGGTTCATGTGGGCACTATACGACAGGGAAGGCGCTCAGGCCGCAGGCCTCGGGCCTCGGGGCTGGGCAAGGCCTCAGGCAGGCGCGCGGGCGAGCTCCGGGAAGACTGTCTCCCTGGCCCAGCCCTGAGGCCCGAGGCCTGAAGCCTAGGGCCTGAATCTGCTGCTAGTATTCCCGCATGAAACGTCTGGCCCTGTTCCTCGTGCTCGCGGCGATTCTGCTCACGCACAGCGCCTGGGTGCTGACCCAGGCACCGCCACGACCGGCCATGCGCGCTGAGAAGGTCAAGGCGGACCTCTTCATGCTCGCGGGGGACGGCGGCAACGTCGCTGCCTACATGACGAGCGAGGGCGTGGTGCTGGTCGATGACATGTACGACCGCAACGCGGCCGACATCCTCGCCCAGGTGAAACAGCTCACCGACCGGCCGTTGAAATATGTGTTCAACACGCATCAGCACGACGACCACGCCGGCGGCAACGCGAAGCTCCTGCCGCTGGCGGAGGTGATCTCGCACAAGAACGCGCGCGCGAATCTCGTGGCGAAGAAGCAGCCGTTCTTCGAGGAGACGCCGGGGACGCCGATCGGCCTCGCGCGTATCACCTTCTCAGACGAGGCGTCGGTATTCGTCGGCGGCAAGGAAATCCGCGCCTATTACTTCGGACGCGGCCACACCAGCGGCGATGCCATCGTCCACTTCCCTGAACTGGGCGTGATTCATACGGGCGATCTCTTTCTCTCCACGCGCGCGCAGGCCGGCCGCGGTGCGGCGCCGGCACCTGACCGCCCGGTCAGCGTGCCAATCTACGTCGACTACTCGCAGGGTGGGAGCTTTCTCGACTGGACCCGCACGCTCGACCGCGTGCTCGCGCTCGACTTCGACACCATCATCCCCGGCCACGGCCCCGTCGCCACGCGCGCGGACCTGGTCAAGTTCCGCGCCGATCTGGAGACGATGAGGACCCGCGTCGCCGGGCTGATCAAGCAGGGCCGCACGCGGGACGAGATGGTGAAGACGATGGAGGCGGATTACGGGTGGAGAGCCACCGGCTGCGCGCCGAGCCCGCCACGGTCAGGCTGCCTGCAGTATCAGCAGATTGATGCGATGCTGGCAGAGCTGAAGTAAGAACGAACGAACGCCGCGGAGACGCGGAGGCGCGGAGTTCAAGACGCTTCCTGCTGGAGACCGAAGCATCAGAGGCACTCGCAGCAACGGAAGCTGTTCCACACCGAGGCATCGAGGACGTTAGTCCCTTATCCGGAGTCCGAGCCTTGCTTCGACTCCGCGTCTCCGCGCCTCCGCGGCCCGTTCCTTCGTGTCCTTCTCGACCTTCGTGTCCTTGTCGTGATCTATTCCACCGCAAAGACCCAGACCGCTCCACCCTCGGGCACTTCCGGGAACTCTCCCGGGAACATCCGGTTCAGGCCCGCCTGCATGCCGCGCGGGTCGCCTCCCCATCCCGAGTGCACGGCGAGGTACTGCTTGCCGTCCACCATGAACGTCGTCGGCGGCGCGACGATGCCCGAGTTGGTTTCGACCTCCCAGAGCAGCTTGCCGGTGGTCGCGTCGAACGCGTGCATCTTCTTGTCGCCGGTACCGCCGCTGAACACGAGGTTGCCGGCGGTGGTCAGCATCGAGCCCCAGTTGATGTTCTTCGGGTACGGATGCATCCACACGCGCTGGCCGGTATCGACGTTCCACGCCTGCACTTCACCGAAGTGATCGGCGCCGGGAGCGACGGTGTTGCCTCCGTACTGCACGCCCGAATAGCCGCGGCCGGCCGTGTAGGTCACCGGAACGCCGGTCATGGCGCCGCACATGTTGTTGTTGGCGGGAAGGTAGATCATCCGCGTCTGCGGATTGAAGGCCGCGGGCGGCCAGTTCTTGCCGCCGTGCGCCGACGGACAGAACGTTCGCATCGGCCCGCCGGTCGTCGGCTTGGCGTTTGGATCGACGTCGGGTCGTCCGGTCACCGGATCAATGCTGCGGAACACCGTCTGACGCACGTACGGCTTGGCGTCGCGGAACTTGATTTCACCGGACGTGCGCTCGAGGAAATACAGGTATCCGTTGCGGGCGATGTTGACGAGCCCCTTGACGGTGCGACCGCCACGCTGGAAGTCGACGAGGATTGGCGGCGACACCTCGTCCCAATCCCACGACTCGTTCGGGTTGTACTGGAAGTGCCCTTTGATGCGGCCCGTGGTGGCGTCCACGGCAATCGTGGACGCGACGTAGAGGTTGTCGCCGGGTCGCTGGTCGCCCATCCATGGGCCGCCGTTGCCGGTGCCCCAGTAGGCGAGATTGGTTTCCGGATCGTAGTTACCCGTCACCCAGACGGGGGCACCGCCCGTCTTCCACTGGTCGCCTTTCGGCCAGGTCTCGCTGCCTGGCTCACCCGGCGCGGGAACCGTATAGGTCCGCCACTTCTCGGCGCCCGTGTTCGGGTCGAACGCGGCGACGAAGCCGCGCACGCCGAGCTCGCCGCCGGACGTGCCCACCATGACACTGCCGTTGGCGACGAGCGGAGCCAGGTTCGCGTAATAGCCCGAACTGTTCTCCGCCACCTTGGCGGTCCACACTTCTTTGCCGGTGCGTGCATCGAGCGCGACGAGTACCTGTTCACCGGCGGCCCAGAACACCTTGTCGCCGAAGAGCGCCACGCCGCGATTGGTGTCGTGGAGAACGGTCGCTCCGGCAGGTCTCGGGCGCTGGTACTTCCACAGGACGGTGCCGTTCTTGGCGTTGAGCGCCAGCACCTGGTTGTTCGGCGTGGTGATGAACATCACGCCGTTGTTCACCACCGGCGCCGCCTGGTGCGTCTTCATCTCACCGGTCTCGAACTTCCACACCTGACGCAGCTTCCCCACATTGGCGGTGGTGATCTGCTTGAGCGGACTGTAGCCCCAGCCGTCGTAGGTGCCGCGGATCATCAGCCAGTTCTCGGCTTCGGGCTTGAGCAGCCGCTGCGCGGTGACGGGTGCGTACTTCTGCAGAAGCGGCGGCACGACCGCCAGGGGAGCCGCGGGCGGCGGCTGCTGTGCACGCACGACGCCGAGAAGCGCGGTGGCCGCGGTAAGTGAGGCTGCGAGTCCGATGCCGATGACTGTTTTCTTCATTGCGACCTCGCCGGGGCTAAAGCCCCGGCCCATCCGCCTTCGCTGTTTCGCAGCTACGGCGCGACAAGCTTACCGCCCACAGCGCGACCGCCGGGTCCAAGCCACCTTCGCTCCGCGAGCTTCGGTGCCCAAGGGGGACCCGGCCTACTTGCCTACGTGCACCGGCGGCCTACTTGCACGAGAAGTTGGCGGCGTCGTCCGTGCTGCCGGCACCTTTGTATGTCGCCACCTGCGGATAGGCGCAGAGCGGGCGGGTGCGCTCGGTCTTCCCCTGCGTCACCTTCGACGCCGGGATGGAGTCGGGCGCCTTGTTGTTCTCCACCCACTGTTCGAGCGCGGCGACCATATCGAACGTGGCAGTTCCGACGCCACCGCCGCAATGGTTCATGCCAGGCACCATGTAGAGCCGGACGTTCTCCTTCGTCTTGTTCGCGCCACCGGTCGCGTCCATCGCCCGCGTGTAGTAGCCGACGCTGCTCTCGGCCGGAATCTGCGGATCGGCCCAGCCGTGATACAGGATCATCTTGCCCTTACTGGCGACAAACGGCTTCAGGTTCGGCTCGAGCGCATTGATCGCCCCGTTTTCGATGGCGTCGACCTGCGCCATGTGCGCGTCGAAGTTGAGCGTCTTGTAGTCCCAGGCCGGGTCCTTGAAGACCATGAACTGATACATCTGCGTGCCGATCGGGAACGGCTGCTGGCCGCCGAACGTGCCCCACCCGAGCTCGCTGCCGTACGACAGGCCCGGGAAGATCTCCTTACCGGTGCGTGGATTCTTGAGCGGCTGATACATCTTCTGCGCCGCCTCGATCTGCGGCGGCGTCAGGCAGCTGTCCGACTCGGCAGCGCTGCACGCCAGCACCTTCGCGTCGAACTTGCACGCCCGCGGGTTCTCGATGACGCCATCCTTTACGCCGTCGAGCCCGTCGCACGCCTGCAGCACCGCAGTGTTGATGGCTGGATATTTCGAGGCCGGAATGTAGCTGCCCTGTTCCTTGCGCAGGTTCTGCGCCACGGACACCGCAAACGCCGCGCGGCCGGTGGCATTCAATGCCGGCGCACCGGCGACGATCCCGTCGAAGTCGTCCGGATACTGGAGCGCCGCCTTGAGGCCTTGACGGCCGCCGGCCGAGCAGCCGTTGAAGTACGAGAACTTCGGGGCGGAGTCATAGAAGGCGTTGACGATCGCCTTGGCCTTGACCGTCATCTCGTGCACGGCGCGATGGCCGTAGTCGACCAGCTTCTCCTTGTTCTGCATCCAGGCGCCGCCGCCGCCCTCATGGCCGGTGTCGGTGCTGGCGGCGGCATACCCGCGGCGCATCGCCGTCGCGATAGCGGCCTGATCGATGTTGCCATTCCAGCCGCCGTTGCCCACTGCCTGGAACTTGCCATTCCAGCCCGCGGCCGGCATCCACACCTCGATCTTGATGTCGGAGTCGGCGGTCGGCTTGAGCGTCGCGGCCACGCGACAGAACGCCGGCAGATCGGCGAATGGATTGCCGCCGCCGCGTCCTCCCGCCGGCGCCGGCATTGCGCCCGCAGCCACGGTTTGCGCCAGCGTGACGGTGGCGTCATTGAACTTGAGGCCGGTCAAGCTCTCGCACGGGGCGGCCTGTACAGCTGTTGCGGCGAGCAGCCAGCCAGAGGCGGCGAACGTGGTGATGATGATGCTGGAGCGGATGCGCTGGGACATGACAGTTCCTCACGATGGGCCCGATCGCAGCCGGGCGGGCTCTCGGCCGCGCACAATGTGGGCCAAAGACGATTGGAAGTCAATGTATCGTGATCGCCCGTGTTTTCAGCACAAATCAGCGCGTGATTCAGGCTCCGGCTGGCGCGCCAGTCGTAAGGTGATCGCCGTCGCAATTCGTTCAGCAGAACCAACTCGACGAGTTCGATCCAGGTGCCACAGTTTCAGTTCCCGCTCGGCACGATCACGACGACGACCATCACCAGCCACAGGATGGTCGATGAGCGCTGTCGAGCAGTGCTGACAACTGGCGGTGGGGTCGACAAGCGGGGTCGGAGTAGCACTGTACTTCTGAACATTCCCAGAATTAATCGCAGAGGTCGCAGGGGTGCAGAGGGTGGGGGGAGGGCTGCTGCGCATGGCCGGCGGCCTCTGCCGCCCGCATGGATCGAGAGACCCGCCCACTCACAAACGCCCGTCTGATCATGCGGCGCTTGTGAGTGGGCGGGTCTCTCGATCCATGAGCGCGAAGCGCTGCCATGCGCAGCAGCCGACTCCGCGGCCCTTCGCTCCTCGGCGTTCTCCGCGATTGTTTTCGAAGACAGCCTATTTCTTCTCTGGCAACGCGAACACGTACAACGCCTGTCCCGTTGTCGGCGGGCGCACTTCGGGGATGAGCGTGTTGGGCACGAGCCGCGGACTGCCGCCGCCCAGCCCCGTCGTGACCGCGATGTACTGACGGCCGTCCACCGAGAAGGCCATGGGGAAGCCCTGGACCGACGTCGAGAGCCGCGTCGACCACAGGATCTTGCCGGTGCGCACGTCCACGGCCTTGAACGTCCGATCGAGATCACCGACGAACGCCACGCCGCCGGCCGTCGACAGCACGCCGGTCAGGAACGGCGTCCGCTGCTGCAGCGACCAGAGCTCCTTCATCGTGTTGACGTCGTACGCCGCCAGCTTGCCGATGTTGCCGTCGGTGCCGGGCATCTCGTAGAAGCGGCGATCGGCACCGCCGGCGCTGCCGCCGCCCGCCACCTGATCGATCTTCTGCGCCCGGATGGCGATACAGCTCTGGCTCAACGGAATGATGAGCGAGTTGGTCGCCTTGTTGTGACTCATCGGCTGCCAGTTGTGCCCACCCTCGGTGCTCGGGCAGCCATCGATCCACTGGCCGACCTGGTGCTCGAGGATGTCGACGCGGTACTGCGGTTCCCCGGTCTTCGGATTGATCGACTCCCAGACGTTCTGAAACACCGTCTCCTTGTGACCGAGATACTTGCCCGTCTTGCGATCGAGCTTCCACAGGATGCCGTCCTTGCCGGCCGTAAACACGAGGCGGTCTGCGCCACTGTCGACGAGCACGCGCTCGAAGACGACGTCGAGATCGAGCGCTTCGCCGGGGGCGTGCTGGAAGTGCCACGCGAGCTTGCCGGTGTCGATGTCGAGCGCGACGGTGGAGCTGGTGTACAGCCCCTTGTCGAGCGTCTTCATCCCTCGGCTCACCGGCATCCACGGCTTGGCCTGCGCCGTGCCCCAGTAGGTGAGATTCGTGTCCGGATCGAAGCTGCCCGTAATCCAGGTCTCGCCACCGGCGCGGAACGTGTCGCTCAGCGTGCCCCAGGTGTCGCCGCCCGGCTCGCTCTGCCTGGCCACCGTATGGAACTTCCACAACTGCTTGCCGGTGGCGGCGTCGTAGCCGCTGATGAAGCATTTCTGATCCGAGTACGCCTGGCAGCCGCCCATGCCCTGGACGATCTTGCCCTTGGCGACGATCGGCCCGCTGGAACTGCCGCGTCCATCGGGCATCAGCTGATCCCAGACCACGTTGCCGGTCTTCGCATCGATCGCCACCAGGTGCGCGTTGCTCAGGGCGACAAAGATTTTGTCGTCGTAGAGCGCCATGCCACGCGGCGCCAGGTTGGTGCCGAGCCGCTGCTCCCAGATCAGATCGCCGGTCTTGCCGTCGATGGCCTGCACCACGCCGCCATTGGGGTTGTTCAGGAAGACGGTCCCGTCATGCGCCAGCGGTACCGGCTGATTCGTCCCGCCCTCGACCATCGGCGACACCCAGGCCAGCTGCAGCTCGCCCGCGTTGTCGCGCGTAATCTGGGTGAGCGGGCTGTAGCTCGAGGCGTAGAAGTCGCGCCGCGTCATCAGCCAGTCGCCCGGCGCCGGATTCTTCAGCATCTCGTCGGTGACCTTGCTGAAGGTCTTGACCGTGCCACGCACCGTCAACCCGGTCGGCGCCGGCTGCGCCGCCTGGCCACGGCCGCCCGCGGCGCCAGCGGCTCCGGCTGCACCGGCGCCTGCACCACGCTGTCCACCGGCGGCGGCGCCCGCGCCGGCGCCGCGCTGGCCGGCACCACCGGCTGGAGGCTGCGCGCCTGGCGCCTGTCCCGCCGCGACCGCACCTCGACCTCCCGCGCCGGGTGCGGCAGTCTGCGCACCGCCCGGCCTCAGGAAGGTGCCGATCTGTACCGAGGTCTGCGCCGTCATCGCCTGCGTACCAGGCGTCGCGCCGTTGAACTGAAGGATGTACGCCGCGATGTTCACGTAGTCCGGTTCCGGCAACGCGCCAGGACCGTTGGGCGGCATCGTGTTCTGCATCAGCGAGATCAGATCGCGCGTGGTGCGATTGGCCCATCCGCCCGCGAACGATCCCGACAACGTGGGACCACCACCCCCGGAGAGATCCGCGCCGTGACACACTGCGCAGTTGGCCTGATAGGCGGTGTTACCGGCAGTGGCCTGCGCAGCCGTAAACGGCGCCGCTGCCGGCTGCTGGCCTCCCGCCAACAGCACGATTCCAGAGGTCACGGCCGCCGAGGCGGCCATCAGCGCAAACGCTCTCATATACACAATCCCTTTGAACCGATTCCGGGCGTGGTCGCGGGAGGCCTTCAGGCCTCCGGAACTCCGGAACTCCCGAACTCCAGAACTCCAGAACTCCAGAACTCCGGACGCGATTACCGCAACAACCATCCCCACAACGCGCTGCCGTCTTCCTTTGGAAAGCCCTTTTCGCAGTGCAGCTGCACGTAGAGCTTCCCCGCCTTGAGGTTGTCCACATCGGCCGGTGTCAGCGTGACCGTGCCGGCCAATGTGCCTGCGTTGCCAGTAGCCGCCCTGGTGACGGTGAGGTCGCTGATCGCCGCACCACGTGCCCCCTTGGCGACGCCGCGGTGAAGCCGGGCCACCGTCGCCGGTGCCGGAAGGCCGTCGAACGTGCCCGAGAGCGTCAGGCGTGTGCCGGCGAGTGTGGCAGTGACGGAGCCCTTGCCGGTGACATTGGCGCGATCGTTCGGTCCGGCAATCGGAACCCAGCCGAGCCGTGCCGTGTACTTGTCCCCCGTCTGCGCAATGGCCGGATGACCCACACCCCAGGCGACGATCACCATCGCCAGGACAACTGCCCTTTTCCACACCATCTATATGGCTCCTTGAGTGCCCGCCTGGCCCAGCCCTGAGGCCTGAGGCCTGGTTCCTGAGGCCTGCCGTTTCGCGCCGGAACTATAACGCAATCCACCACGGCAAGGGCATTGACTTCACCGGGGCTCCGGTGTCCCATATGGCCGGCGCGCTTCGCGGCGAAACCAGGGAGACACAGTAACGATGCTCACGCGGCGGAAACTGGCAGTCGCCTTGGTCATGGCGTCGGCACTCTTCTTTGCTGCCGCTGCCAGCGTTCCGGGGCAGACCACGACGACATACAAGGCGCCTCGGACCGCGGATGGGAAGCCGAACCTGAATGGCATCTGGCAGGCGATGAACAGCGCGAACTGGAACATCGAGGCCCATCCGGCCGCGATGGGGCCCATTACCGAGCTCGGCGCGGCTGGTTCGATCCCGGCTGGGGCGGGAATTGTCGAGGGCGAGATTCCCTACAAGCCGGAGATGCTCGCAAAGAAGCGTGAGAACGCGGCCAATTACCTCAAGCTCGATCCGGAGATTCGCTGTTACCTGCCGGGCGTGCCACGCGCCATGTACCAGCCGTTTCCGTTCCAGATCATCCAGAGCCCGAAGCACATCATGTTCGTGCACGAGTTCGCCGGGGCGGTACGCACGGTGTATATGACCGATCAGATCGAGGCGCCGGCAGACAGCTGGATGGGATGGTCGAACGGCAAGTGGGAAGCCGACACGCTGGTGATCGACACCACGGGCTTCAACGGCAAGACCTGGTTCGACCGGGCCGGCAACTTCCACAGCAAGGCGCTGCACGTTGTCGAGCGGATCAGCGCCCGCAGTGCCGAAACGCTGAACTACGACGTCACGATTGAAGACCCGGACACTTTCACGCGCCCATGGAAGATGAGCATGCCGCTCTACCGGCGCGTGGAAAAGAATGCACAGATCTCCGAGTTCCGTTGTGTGGAGTTCTCGGAGGAAGTGGTCTACGGCCACCTGGCGAAACCGAAGAAGTAGCGGCGGCTCTTCAGACCCGCCGGACGACGCACGCGACGTGGCGGCGGGTTTTCAGACCCGCCGGAAGCGTAGGCCGGGTCCCCCTGGACCCGGCGCAGGAGTCTGTCATGAGTATTCGTATTCGCATCTCGACCGGCATCCTTACTGCCGTCTTCGGCGTGTTCGCGCTGTACGCGACGGACATCACCGGACAGAATTCGACAGCCAAACCAGCAGCCACCGGGACGTTGGCGCCGCGAATCGCGACCACCACCAAGCCCGCCGCAGCCCCGGCCACGGCTAAGCCATACCGTACGCCGCGCACCGTCGATGGGCAGCCCGATCTGCAGGGCTTCTGGACCAATGCCACGCTGACGCCGCTGCAGCGCCCGCAGGGGGTGACCAGCGAGTTCGTGACCCGCGAGGAATTCGAAAAGCGGATCGCGCAACGCGTCGCGACGGACGAAGAGCAGACGACGCCCGGCACCACGGGCGACGTGCACTACGACTTCACCCAGTTCGCGCTCGACAAGACGCAGTCGAAGATCTCGCAGAACTACCGCACGTCGCAGATCGTGGATCCGCCGGACGGCCGCATTCCGCCGCAGACCCCGGAGGCAACCAAGCGGCTGGCCGCGCTCAACGCGGCACGCAAGCAGCAGGGCGCGCAGACCGATCGGATACAGAACATGGCCAACGGCACGCGCTGCATCATCATGGGCGGCGCGGGTCCGCCGCTGATGGACGCCGGCTACAACGCCAACTACCAGATCGTGCAGTCGAAGGACTCGGTGGTGATCCTCACCGAGATGATCCACGACGCGCGCATCATTCCGCTCGACAACCGCCCGGCGCCGCCGACCGGCTATCGCAGCTGGACGGGTGCCTCGCGCGGCCACTGGGAAGGCGACACGCTGGTCGTCGAAACGACGAATTTCAATGGGCGCAACCCGTTCCAGCAGGCGTCAACCGAGAACCTGAAAGTGACCGAGCGCTTCACGCGCATCAGCCCCGAGCAGATCAGCTATCGCTTCACCGTCGAAGACCCCTCGGCCTGGACGCGTCCCTGGACGGCGGAGCAGGTGCTCGAGTCGATGGAAGGACCGATATTCGAGGTCGCCTGCCACGAGGGCAACTACGGCGTGGCCAACACGCTCGCCGGCGCCCGCCTCGAAGAGAAGAACGCCGCCGAAGCGGCCAACAAGGGTACGAAGTAGGAGTCATGTCGATGCGAGCCACACTGACCGTGGTCATAGCGGGCGCTGCCCTGATCATTGCGGGGACGACTGTCCGGGCACATCATGCGTTCGCCGCCGAGTTCGACGTCAACAAACCGATCAAGCTCACCGGCACGCTCAAGGAGTGGGAAATGATCAATCCCCATTCCTGGTTTCATGTCGAAGTGAAGGAGGCCGGCGGCAAGGTGGCCATCTGGCAGGTGGAAGGCGGCAGTCCGAACCAGCTGATTCGCAACGGCGTGACCAAGAAGACGATCGCGGTTGGCACCGAGCTCGTCATCGACGGCTACCAGGCGAAGGACGGGACCAAGAAGGCGGTCGGCCGCAACTTCGTGCTGGCGGACGGCACCCGTCTGTTCCTCGGCGGCTCGGCTCCGGGACAGCCGGACAAGAAGTAGAGGCGCGTAGGCCGGGTCCCCTTGGACCCGGCAAATCAGGAGATAGAAGGCAGGAGGTAGGAGATAGGGCGTACGTGACGTCGCTGTGCCTCCCTCGCCCTATCTCCTGTCTCCTTCCTCCTCTCTTCTATCTCCTGACTCGTTAAGTAATACGTCTTCCTCCCTCCAGGAGCACTCATGCTGCGACCAGGTCGTCGTCTCATGTTCATGGGCCTCGTGGTCGCGGCCGTCGCCTGGCCGCTCACGTTCCAGGGCCAGGGCGGCGTCCCGCCTGCTGCTCCCGCTGGTCCGCAGTCGGTTGAATGGCGCGCCTACGGTGCGGTCGAAGGCAGCACCCGGTATTCCCCGCTCGATCAGATCACTCGCGACAACGTCGGCAAGCTGCAGGTCGCGTGGACCTGGAGGTTCGATAACTACGGCACCGCCACCGAGACGCTCAACACCGAGACGACGCCGATCATGGTGAATGGGGTGCTGTACTTCACGGCCGGTCCCCGTCGCACGGTGGTGGCGGCCCATGCCGGTACCGGTGAAACGCTGTGGACCTGGCGGCCGAATGAGGGCGCGCGCTTCGATCAGGCGGCGCGCAAGGTGCACCGCGGCGTCGCCTACTGGACCGACGGCACGGACGAGCGCATCGTCGTCGTCACACCAGGATTCCAGCTGGTGTCACTCGACGCGAAAACCGGCGCTCCCGTTGCGCGCTTCGGCCAGAACGGCATCGTCGATCTGTTCACGCAGCTCGATAATCAGGGCGGCCTCGATCCGATGGGCAAGATCGGCAACAGCTCACCACCGGTCATCTCGAATGACGTCGTCGTCATCGGGCCGGCGCTGACTCCCGGCGGCCGCGTCAACCGGGCCAACGTCAAGGGCGACGTGATGGCGTTCGACGTGCGCACCGGCAAGAAGCTGTGGACCTTTCACACCATCCCGCGCAAGGGCGAACCGGGACACGAGACGTGGATGAACAGCTCGGCCGACTACACGGGCAACGCCGGCGTCTGGGGACCCTTCTCTGCCGACCCGCAGCGCGGGTACGTGTATCTCAATATCGAAGCCGCCACCAACGACGCCTACGGTGGTCACCGGCAAGGGAACAATCTCTACTCCAGCTCGCTGGTCTGTCTCGACATCAAGACCGGGAAGAAGATCTGGCATCAGCAGCTGGTGCATCACGACATCTGGGACTACGACATGCCGCCGCACCCGATCCTGATCGACATCACTGTCGACGGGCGGCGCGTCCCTGCGGTCGTGCAGCTCACGAAGCAGGCGTTTGCGTACGTCTTCGACCGGACGAACGGCAATCCCGTGTGGCCGATGCCGGAACGGCCGGTGCCGCAAACCGACCTGCCTGGTGAATGGACGTCGCCGACGCAGCCCATTCCGTCCAAGCCGCCCGGTTTCGATCGTCAGGGGTTCACCGAGAACGACATCATCGACTTCACGCCGGAGTTGCGCGCCGAAGCCAAGAAGTTGCTCGAAGGGATCAAGCTCGGGCCGATTTACACACCGCCGACGCAGGTGACGCCGACGAGCAAGGGAACACTGGTGATGCCGGGCCTTGGCGGCGGTGCGAACTGGCAATCGGGCGCCGCCGATCCGGAGACCGGATTCGTCTATGTCGGATCATCTACGGCACCATCCGTCGTCGGTTTGACCAAGAACACCGATCCCGCGACGTCCCGGGTCGACACCGACTACACCTTTGGGGGCAATCTTCCGACCGTCCGCGGCTTGCGCATCTTCAAGCCGCCGTACGGCCGCATCACCGCCTACGATATGAACAAGGGCGATATCGCCTGGCAGATTCCGAACGGCGATACGCCGCAAAACGTCAAGGACAACCCGGCGCTCAAGGGGATTACGATTCCGAAGACCGGCAGCGCCTCGAATGCCGGTCTGCTGGTGACGAAGACGCTGCTCGTCGCCGGTGAAGGGTCCGGCGGCGCGCCGATCTTCCACGCCTACGACAAGGCCACGGGCGCGGAGATCTTCCAGATGCCGATGCCCGGTCCGCAGACGAGCCTGCCGATGACCTATATGTGGGAGGGACGTCAGTACCTCATCATGGGCGTGCGCGGCGCGGCGACGACCGATCAACGGGCCGGCTACGGCGCGCAGTTGATGGCCTGGGCGCTGCCACCGGCGCCGACCAACGACGGCGGGCGCGGGGGCCGTGGCGGGGCGGCGCCGGCGGGTGGCCGTCAGGGCGCAGCGCCGCAGGGATTGGAATAGCGGAAAATGGGGTCGGGAGTCGTTTTTAGAGGACACTTCCGACGCCGATTACTCCAAAATCTTGCAGTGCTCGGAAGTGTCCTCTAAAAACGACTCCCGACCCCATTTAGTGAGGATCATGCGTTTCATCATTTCTCCACTCATCTTTCTGGCCGCGCTGATGCTGGCGCCTTCGCCGGACACTGCCATCGTCTTCGCGCAGCACGAAACCGCTGCCGATCTGCTCGACGGTGAACGCGCCTACGGCACCACGTGCGTGAATTGTCACGGGCCGAACGGCGACGTCATCGCCGGGATCAATCTGCTCACGGGACAGTTCCGGCGTCCGTACACGGACCAGGAGCTGGTGAACATCGTGCGGACCGGCATCCCCAATACCGCGATGCCGCCGAGCACGATGAGCGCGGAGCAGGCGGCCAAGCTGGTCTCCTATCTGCGCACCTCGGCGAAGACGAAGAGCACGCCGCTCGTCGCCGGCGATGCCAGCCGTGGCAAGGCTGTCTATGACAGCAAGGGCGCGTGCGCGTCCTGCCATCGGATCGATGGCGTCGGGTCACGGGTCGGTCCGGACCTCAGTCGCGTGGGCCAGGCGCGGCGGACGGCAGAGCTCGAGCTCGCGCTTGTCGATCCCAATGCCGACGTCCAGCCGCAGAACCGCTTCTATCGCGTGGTGCTGAAGGACGGGACGACGGTCACCGGGCGCCTGCTCGGGCACGACACGTTCAACGTGCAGATCATCGACATGAAGGAGCAGTTGCGCTCGTTCGTGAAAGCCGATACGCGCGAACATGGATTCATCGATACGCCGATGCCGTCGTTCCGCACGCGGCTCACGCCGCAGGAGCTCGCCGACGTTGTCGCGTATCTGGGGACGCTGAGAGTCAGCGGCCCCGGCGCCGGCCCCGGCGGGCCGCCCCCTTCCACCCCGCAGCAGAGAGGACGCTGATGTCACGCCGCCTTCGTTTCGCACTGGTCGTCGCGGCGTGTGCCGTCGCCGTCTCGCTCCAGGCCCAGGTCTCGTTCGAACGCGTGCTGCAGAACGAGAAGGAACCGCAGAACTGGCTCTCCTATTCCGGCGCGCTGGACAACCAGCGCTACAGCCGTCTCACGCAGATCACGCCGGCCAACGTCAAGAACCTGCAGCTGGCGTGGGTGTGGCAGAACCGATCGCTCGAAAAGTTCGAGGCCACGCCGCTGGTCGTCGACGGCGTGATGTACACCGTGCAACCGCCGAACGACATCGTCGCGCTCGACGCAGCGACGGGGCGGCCGTTCTGGACCTTCTCGCATACGCCGGCCGCCGAGGGGCGCGCATGTTGCGGCCGCGTCAACCGCGGTGTGGCGATTCTCGGCGACACGCTGTTCATGGGCACGCTCGACGCGCGACTGCTGGCCGTGGACGCGAAGAGCGGTCAGTTGATCTGGAACACGCAGGTCGGCGACGCCAAGGCGGGCTACTCGATCACGATGTCGCCCAACGTGGTGAAGGACAAAGTGATCATCGGCACCGGCGGTGGCGATGGCCCGATCCGCGGGTACATTGCCGCCTTCGACGTGAAGACCGGCAAGGAGCTCTGGCGCTTCTACACGATCCCCGGGCCCGGTGAGCCGGGGCACGAGACCTGGACCGGCGAATCGTGGAAAACCGGCGGCACCGGCGTGTGGAACGCGGGCGCCTACGATCCCGAGACCAATCTGATCTTCTTCGGCACCGGCAATCCAGCGCCCGACTGGGACGGCAGGACGCGCAAGGGCGACAACCTCTATAGCGACAGCGTCGTCGCCCTCGACGTGGATACCGGGAAGCTGAAGTGGCACTACCAGTTCACGCCGCACGACGAGCTCGATTACGACTCCACCCAGGTGCCGGTGCTGGCCAACATCGAGTGGCAGGGCAAGCCGCGCAAGGTCATGCTGTGGGCCAACCGCAACGGCGTGATGTACGTCCTCGATCGCGTGACCGGCGAGTTCCTGAAGGGCAAGCCGTACGTGAAGGCAAACTGGCTCGACGGCTTTGATGCCAAGGGGCGGCCCAACCGGGTGAAGTTCCCGACGGCGGAAGGCACGTTCGTCCAGCCGCACGTCCACGGCGCGACCAACTGGGCGCCGCCGTCGTACAGTCCGCGCACGGGACTCTTCTACGTCGCCACCTGGGAGAACAGCGCCAGCCTCATGGTGGAGGGTCAGTTCCCGAGAGCGGCACGGCCGAACGGCCGCGAGACGGCGATGGGTGCCACGACGCTCGTCCCCTTCTACAACCGCGATGACGAGGCCTATGGCGTGATTCGCGGGTACGACGTCAAGACACTCGATCAGAAGTGGGAGTTCAAGCTGGGCGACATCACGTGGGGCGGCGTGTTGAGCACCGCCACCGACCTGGTGTTCGGCGGCGGTCGCGACGGCTACTTCGTCGCCCTTGACGGCAAGACCGGCGCGCTGCTGTGGAAAGGGTCGGTCGGCGGTCAGATCAACGCCGGCGCCATGAGCTACGCGGTGAACGGCAAACAGTACGTGTCGATTGGCGCCGGCAACTCAGTGTTCACCTACGCTCTGCCCTAATAGGACAAGGGCACGAAGATCGCGAAGATCACGAAGGGTCTTCGTGTTCTTCCTGTTCTTCGTGTCCTTGTCCCGATCAACCCTTAGAACCTGACGGCAACCTGTAAACCACGAACATTCCTGGACACGGCCGGCGTCACTAGAACCGTCGCTGCCCCTGGGCGTCGATGAATCAGCGTGCGCCCCTTCCGCATCGCATCGAAGGCGGCGCCTATCGCTGCGCCACCACCTACGCCGAGCACGGTCATGCCGACGAACGCCGCCCCCTCGTCTCCTCCTTCGTTTGCTGCTTGCGCCCCCACTACATAACCGCCTAACACGCCAGCGCCGGCGCCGGCAATCGCGCCGTAGAGCATGCCATTGCGAAGCGAGTCGCCGCGCCGCCAGATCTCACGCGTCTCGGCCAGCTTCCATTGCTCCTCCCGGCCGTTGACGGCGACCGTGAGGGCGGACGGGCTCACACCGCGCACCACCCCCTCGGCGTGACGGCCGGCGATGTCCGTCATCGACACCACGTCGCCTTCCCTGGCCTTTATGGTTTGCGCCTGCAGATCTATCGCAGACGAGAAGGTGAAGGCGGCCGTGAGAGCCGCCGCAACGCCAATCAGCCTGTGAGCATCCATGTCGTCTCTCCTTATCCTGGCAATGTGCGGATACGGAGGCGATCGGCTCAGGGTGCGACAGGGGCGCCGGTACTCACTGCCGTCGTCCGGGCTCCGGCAGCCGGGTAGAGGCGGGTCTTAAGACCCGCCTCCACGTTCATCATGGCTCGCCGAACGCGAGCAGCACGTTGCCCGGCGTGCCGCTCCGCACACCGATATAGCCGGATCCGACGAACACCATGCCGCCGGCGATCGTCGGTCCCGGCGCGCCCATCGATCCGCCCCGTCCCGGCACACCGTTGACGGTCTTCATGTCCGCGATCGTGTCGTGCGTCCACAACACGCGGCCGTCCTCGGCCACGAGGGCGCGCACGACGCCGTCCCACCCGGCTGAGAACACCACTCCCGGGATGGCACTCACCGCGCCACTGTGACCGCTGCGGCGCCCTGCCTCGGCGACCATCGGCGTCGTCCAAATGCGCTTGCCGGTCGCGACGTCGTACGCCGCCACGCCGCCGCTGGTCAGGCCGGCATAGACACGACGGCCGTCCGTGGCGATGCCCCACACCATCTCGCCCTCGGGCCCGGCCGGAGTGGCGCCGGTATGATCCGCCTTCCACACGAGTGCGCCACCACGATCGGGATCGTGCGCCCACAGCTGTCCGCTCTTCTGCGCTGAAATCAGCAGGCGGCGGCCGTCAGGCGTCGTCGTCAGCACGGGCGACGCACCAACGTCGTAGTCCGGGCCAATCTTCTCGGGACAGTTGCCAGCGGACGATCCCGCCGGACAGCCGGGGATCCAGGCGTCGTCCGCGAGCAGCTGCTGCGCCCAGAGCATCCGGCCCGTGTCGAGCGCGATGGCCATCACCGCGTCCGTGGTGGCCGCCACCGGACTCGAATACGCATTGCCGGTCCCCACGTAAAGCACGTTGCGCGCCGGGTCGATGGTGGGCGCCGACCACACGCCAGCACCCGACGGACCGAATCTCGGCGTGCCACTCGCGTTGGCACCCGTTCGCGCTGGCGCGTCGGCAATGGTGTACGTCTTCCAGATCGTGCCGCCGGTGCCCGCGTCGAGTGCCATCACACTGCCGCGGAACGTGCAGCATGCGTAACGCGCGCTGGTCGCTGCGCCTTCTTCGAACGACGTCACCGGCACGTAGAGCCGGCCCTCGTACAGGACCGGAGCGGCCGTGATGCGCGTGAGGGCATGCTCGTCGGCACGGACCGTCCAGATCTGCGTTCCGGTCATCGCATCGAGCGCGTAGACGCTGCCCTTCATGTCGCCAAACCAGACCATGAACCGACCGTTCACCTCGCCGAGCGTTACTGCGCTGCGGACGCCGGCTTGTGCCTGGAATCCCCAATGGACGCAGCCGGTACGCTGATCCAGCGCGTAGACGTACCCGGTGTCTGCACCGGCAAAGACACGGTTCATGGCAACGGTGGGTTGTCCATAGACCGCGGTCGCGCCAGGAAAGCCAAACGCCCACTTCAATCGCAGACGCGGAACGGCCGATGCGTTCAACTGCGCCGACCGTGCGTCCTGATATCGCGTGTTGGAAAGGTTCGCGCCCCACCCATTCCACGCCGGCGGTGCTCCGGCGGTGAAAATCGGCGTGGCCGCGCACCGGTTCGGCATCGCGGCGACTTCGCCAGACGGGCCTGCCCCGAGTTTGCGATCACCGAGGTACTCCGAGATGGCACGCCGGTCGGCGTCGCTGAGCCCCTCTGCCTGGGGCTGCATCGGACCGGTCGTCAGCGCGGCGTACACGCGCTCCGGCGTCATGCGCCTCAGTGCGGCCGGGTCCATCGCGCGCGGGACGTCAGCGTTTCCGTGACAGGTCTGGCACCGTTGATCGAAGAGTTGCCGGGGAGACGGAGCGGGCGGCGTCTGTCCAGCGCCGACCGCCGGCGTCAGCATCACCAACCCGAAAATAGAAAAGAGCGTCCCGTTGTGCATCCTGAATTGTGAACTGTAGTTGTTCGTGACCTTCGTGATCGGCGCGCAGCGCCCTTCGTGGTCTCGATCCCAGCCGGGGCGGCGCCGTTTTCCGACGCGAGCCCCGGCCTACTTACCGAAGCGCTGGTTCTCCAGGCAGACGAACTCGATCAGATCCTCGTCCGGCATCAGCGTCTGCGTCGAGCGCACCGTCCACGGCTTCGTGTACGCCTTCTTGTCCTCGACCGTGATGTCGATCTCCATCCGTCCGTAGCTCACGCGACGGAACCGCTCGGTGATTTTTCCTTCGTCGGTCAGTGGCGTCCCTCTGACGTCCAGCCACCCGCCGTCGCGGAAGTTGTTGGTTTCGACGATGAGCGTGTCGCCGTCCCAGCGTCCGGCCGAATAGCCGTTCCAGAAGGGTTGCGGCTCTCCCATCGGCGGGACTGTCCGGCCGTCAGTGAAGATCTCGCGCCGCTCCATGCTGGCTTCGTAGAGGATGACGAGCTGTCGCGGGGACTGAATGAAGCGGCGCGGTGCGCCCTGCGTGTGCAGCTGAATGATCCCCATCGGCAGGCAGTGCGCCTCCGGGTTGTCCTTGCTGTTGCCGGCGACTCGCGTCTTGAGCAATTCCTGGCCATACGGCGTGAGCGGCAGGCCGCCAGGTATGTTCTGCGCGATGTCGAGAAAATTCGTGGCAGGAGGCCCCGCCGGTGGCGGCGGAGGGGGCGTCGCCGGTGCGGCGCCGGGGCCACCGCCACGACGGCCGCCTGGACCGGCAAACGGCGCGCCTCGCCACAGGCCCGAGAGATCAGGCTTGCCATCGGCCGTCTTCGGCGCCGGCGCGTTGAGATCGATCTGACCGGCCGCATTCTTCGGCACCTCCGGCGGCATGCGTTTGGGCCACTGCGCCGCGAGCGATGGCCCGGCCAGGGCGAAGAATGCTATAAGACACACCGCACTGACGGCCGACCTCATTCGGTCCTCCTGCGGAGGCCTGACCAGCCTCCGGTTACAATCGCGCGTATTATGCCCCGGGAGCGCGGGCCGGGGCCTCTCGGCCTCCAGGACTCACGTCACGGGCGGAGTGCACCATGAATCGTTTGCTTGCCTGTGTGATTGCCACGAGCATGCTCGGCCTGTCGATTCCCGGCGAAGCCCACCATTCCTTCGCCGCTGAATACGACCGCGATCGCACGATCACGGTGACCGGCACGGTCGACCGACTGGAATGGACCAATCCGCATGCGCGGCTCTACGTCAATGGCAAGGACGAAACCGGCAAGACGCAACTGTGGGACTTCGAGCTCGGGCCACCGAACGGTCTGATGCGCAACGGCTGGTCGCGCAACTCACTCCAGAACGGCCATAAGGTCACGGTCAACGGCTTCAGATCCAAGACCTCGACGACGGTAGCCAACGCGAGAACGGTGACGCTGGCCGACGGCCGCCAGGTGTTCGCCGGTTCGTCATTCGACACCGGGTCGGGACAGTAAGCGACTGCGCCACGAGCGGGTTCCACGAGAGAACCACGAAGTCGCTTCGCGACTCCAGGAAGGACACGAGGACGCAAATCACGATGTCGCTTCGCGATTCCACGAGGGACACGAAGAAGACGACGAGTGCGACGACATCGCTTCGCACGAGTCCACGCACTAATTCGGTCCCATAGCTGGCAAGCCTCGCCAGAAGGCACCCCGGCCTTCGTCTTAATTGTCTTGTCTGCCTGTTCTGGGGACGTACTTCGTAGAGCCGAGCGTCTTCGTGTGCTTCGTGAAAAATTCTTCGTGGTGTTGCAACCCTTCGTGCTCTCGGTGATTGCCGAAGGCCATCGTGGTTCCGGCTACAGCTCCTGCAGAATCACCGTGGCAGCGCGGTTGACGGCGCCGGGCTCACCGAGCGACTGGCGGAGCGCCGTCAGGTCGGCGCGCATCTGTGCCGCGCGCGGCGGATCCTCGAGGATGGCCGCCACCGCGGCCGCCACGCGCTCGGCAGACGCGTCGTTCTGAATCAGCTCCGGCACAATTTCGCGACCAGCAAGCACGTTCGCCATGGCGATCTGCTTCACGGTGACGATCGCGCGCGCAATCGCGTACGTCGGCCACGACAGCTTGTAGATGACGACCATCGGCACGCCGAGCAGCGCGTTCTCGAGCGTGGCCGTGCCCGACGAACAGATCGCCACGTCGAGCGCGGCGCGCTGTTGATAGCTCCGATCGCGCACCAGCGTCACACCATCCGGCAGGACGCCGTACGCCGCGTCCGGCTGTGACGCGGCCGCAAACAGCAGGCCTCGCATATCGCGTCGTTGAGCCTGCAGGATCTGGAAGGCGCCGAAGCAGACTGGCAGATGCCGTCGCAACTCGGACGTGCGGCTGCCTGGCAGGATGCCGACCAGGTCGCCGTCGTGGGGACGCACGGCCACCGGCACCGGCACCAGATCGAGCAGCGGATGGCCGACGAAGCTCACCGGCACGCCGGCGTCACCATACAGGCGTTCCTCGAACGGAAAGATCACCAGCATGCGGCGCACATGCTGCCTGAGATAGGCGACGCGCCCGGGCCGGCTGGCCCAGACCTGCGGGCTGATGAAATAGAAGGCCGGCACGCCCGCGGCCTTCGCCAGCGCCAGCACGCGCCGGTTGAAACCGTAGTAATCGACGCAGACGACCGCCGCCGGACGCCGTTCCCGGAGAAAGGTGTCGAGGCGCGCGCTGAGACCGCGCAGGAAGGCCAGTTGCTTCAGCGGCTCGACGAATCCGGTGACCCCGCGCGAGGCGAGGTCTTCGAGAAATTCATCCGCCGCCGCCTGGCATTGAGGGCCACCGACCGCGGCCACACGCAGACCGGGTTGCTGCCGCTTGAGGGCGAGAATCAGGCTCGCGGCGTGCACGTCGCCAGACGGATCGCCGCACACGATAAGCATGAGTGGCGCGCTCACGAGGTCGGGATGCGCAAGAAATGCACGGAGGCGAGCATCGAGTCGACTCGATTATATCGATGCGCGTCGCGACTCCTGAGGCCTGATCTGCCGGGCCTGCATGATCCTCCGCGAGGCCCGGCCTACGTGCCTTGCCCAGCCCTGTGGCCTGTGGCCTGAAGCCTGAAGCCTGAGGCCTTGTCTTTATCGACACACCTGCGTTCCCTGATCCCTGCCGCCCTGACCGCCCACGGACACGAACTCCCAGTCGAACGACTCCGAGCGCAGCGTGAGCTTGAGCACACCCCACGCCGAAATCCGTGCTTCGCTCCCCGGTTGAATCACGCTGAGGGCATACGGCGGCGCGCCGCCGGTGCCGGCGACGAAGGAACGGATCCCGTCGGGGCTCGGCAGGCCGTTCTCGTCGAGCGGGGTGAACCGTTCGTAGATGTGATCGTGCCCGGTGAGGATGACGTCGGCCTTGAACTCCATCAGCGTGCGCCACACCTCGCGCATCTGCGGGTTGTTGCCGTGAGGCCCCGAGCTGAAGAGCGGATGGTGCCAGAGCACAGCCACGCACAGCGACGGCTGCGACGTGAGCTGGTCCCGGAGCCACGCCATCTGCGCCGAGCCCGCACCGGCGGGGACGTTGCTGTTCAGTGACAGCACCAGCCAGGCGCCGG